>OLSM01001131.1_pt1 | contig 21226 bp, 24 predicted proteins | sample 1672721 | NCBI WGS metagenome assembly OLSM01 (sample SAMEA3136717, study PRJEB25190) | human gut metagenome | reverse complement strand
CTGCGGCCTGTGAAAATTTCGGAGTGTGGCCACACCCGAATTGCTTGCCAAAACGTGCAACCCGCAACATAGTACCGGGTTTTCAAAGTGTTGAAAAGAAAGTTGCCAGCCGCTTTGGGCGACTGGCTGATTGCATAAACTCCATAGATTATTTGCTGTCTTTCGCCAAACGACGGATATTACCTAAAATCAACATAATGTCATCATCGTTCAGTTTCTTTAATTCAGCAATAGTTGTTTCAATCAATGCAGAGTTTTTCGATGAAGTGTCAAAGAATTGGGCGGGCGTGATACCGAAGTAATCGCAAATCTGTAAAAATTCCGTCATAGGCGGCAGTGATCTGCCGGAAGAAATGTTATACACATAACTTCTGCTGTGGCCCAGATCATAGCTCATTTGATATTCTGATACGCCCTTTTCTAACCGTAACTGTGTGATGCGGTTACGCACAAAACTTGGATCAACCATACGCCACTACCTCCAAGAAAAGTCTATCGGAAAATTGTGGTCGATTGCTCCAAAAATATACGTTTATATCTCTTTAATAATCCACTAAAATATGTTATAATCGTAATAAATATGTTTTTGACCCAAAATTGCAGAACTGAAAAGCAAAATACTCCATGATACTTGTGTTTAGCTTTATAATGTTTTATAATTTAGGGTAAAGTGAAAAATAAAAATGGATAATATTTTTCCGTAAGCCAGTTCTTAACGGCAAGAGTTTTGCTGAGAAAGAAAATGAAGGAGGAAGGAATAATGGATCAGGTGTTCCCTTTAGCAAAAAAGAATAGCGAGAAGTTCGATAGTTCTCGTTGGGGCCTAACTTTGGTGGCTTTGGCAGTGATAGGGGTATTGACTTGGCTTGGAAATGGTGGTCAGGGTTCTCGGTGGTGGAGTTTCTTTGGGTGTTTTTTATCATGGATTGCTATTGTTTTTAAAGTTGTCATGGCAGATGAAGAATGGTACCTCCTGTTGGATACACATAAAGAGCGGGTACTCAAATGGATTTCTACTTTGCTGGGATTTGTAGGCTACACCCTTGGGTTTGGCTATAACTTGGCTTATACTGCCTTATATAATCGGAGTCACTATGACTTTGGGGAAGAAGCAGAAAATGCCTTTATTTCTCTGGGATTACTTTTTCAGCGCAGCCCTCTTGAGGCTATCATCTTTGTGGGAGCATCACTTATTTTTGCAATCTGTTTTTTGAAAGTTTTACGAGCGATTGCTAAGGGCTACAAGGATCGCAGGTATCAAATCAAACAAGCGCTCTTGACGGTGGGGCCTGATGGCAAAAAGTACCGGGTACCGATGGGCTTAGATACAGCTTTCGAGATATTGGATAAGGCGGAAGAGGATAAGAGTATCCCTCTTCGGCTTGTCCAAGAGAGGGTTGGCGATCTGATGTACGAGGATTTCAAAGCCGATAGGTGGAATATACACCGGCCTTCAGAAATGGAAAAGGAAAAATATTCCGCGAATCCGCAGGCCCTGTGGATTCATAAGGTCGAAGAGATATACTCGAAAATCATTTTGTTCCGGTTGAATCACCAACAGTATGACAGGGCCAAGCGGAATGTGGATCGGCTGATGGAGATTGCCAAGGAGCGCAACTGGAAATACGAAGGGAAGACTACGTTGTATAAGGCACTGGAGCTTCACCGGCTGGTGTATGCAGGGATTCCTGACAGCGAAAAGGATCCCGCTGTGGAAGCTGAGTACGAGAAAATCTGGCAGAGGGAAAAAGCAGAGTATGATGCTTGGGTAAAAGCTGCCCCTGCTCGTCGGGCTGCAGCGGAAAAGGCGATGCAGGAGATGAAATTGGAAGCGGAGTATCAGGAGGCGAAGCGTCAGATTCAAGAGCGGGAGCGAGCCGAGAAAGAAGCCAGGCTCCGGCGCCAGTATGAGGCAAAAACGAAAGAGGTGGATGACTGGTTCAATGCTATCGCGTCCGCTCAGGACGGCACTGTATATAGTGATTGGCATGACTCTCGCATCCCCGTGGATGGCGTAGATGCTGACACCTACCGCCGCCGAGAGTTCCTGCGGGATGAAAAGAAAGACCAATATCGAAAAGAATATGAGGAAGCTCTCCGCGAGTTGGATGATGATGAATAATTGAGAGTGGATACAAACAAAATACCGTTGTATGATAAGAGCGCAAGCAATCTGTTGATTGCTTGCGCTCTTATTTGACTGGCTTAACGAGCAAATAATTAACATTTCATTGGAGGGCAGAAAGTACACAACAAGGATAAACACTTTGGGACACTTTGTCCCAAAGTTAATACTTAAATACACAAACCGGGAACATCGAATGATGTTCCCGGTTTACACTAGGTTCTTACGGTTTGAGCAGATAATCTCTGACAAAATCTACACTTTCGTTGAGACTTGATGTGAAAAAGAATTTGTCGGCGGCTAAAGATTTTTCTTTGAGCAAGGTCAGCGCTTTTAACCGATCTTCCTTGCTCATGTCTGATTTTTCCGCTAGAACAGAGATTTCGTTTATGTCATAAACAATTTCTTTATGTTCTTTTATCAGATATTGAAAATTTTCTACCAACTGGGCAACTACCGGGTATTCTTCTTTTAGCGTGTTCAAAGAATCTTCTGAAATGGCGACAATATCTTGCGGTGGGAGCAACAGACCCGGTATATAGCAAAGTTTTTCCTCTGGAATAGGCCGATCAAATAAAACAAAGGTCTGCATGACAGGCTCTCTCTCATCGGTAGCGGCGGAGGTGATGGCGATCCCTTTCCGGTAGAACACTCTGGGGGTGAGATATTTCTTGTAATTGGTGTATAGGAAAAAGAAATTCCCAATATCATCCGTTAAGGTAATTGCAATGTTGTTATTGAATGTTGATAGTATCGGAACTCCGTGGAGTTCCTTTTTTAATGTTCGGATGCCCTCTTTATCAACAACATCGCTTTCGATTGTTAAAGTAGCGGTGAAACTTCCTGCCTGAGAAGTTTCTATCTTGAGCCGCATCTTATGCAGAGCAGAATTGCCTTTTTTGTTCGAGGATAGATACCCATAATAGGTTCCGAGGTATGCCGTATCATCCAGCACCTTGAATTTAATGGAATCCATCATGGCATCAGCCGCAGGCATAGGCTTTTCTTTATTGTCCGGCGGAGACAGAATATAGGCCGTGTCCAGTTTCCAGTAGCGGCAAAGCGCCAAAACACAAAAGAAATCCAGAGTGTAGCCCTGCATACTTAATGTCTTTCTCAAAGTGTCATAATTCAATTCAAATTGCTGCCCATCGTTTAGTATTTTGAGCAGGCTATGGTAATTTCCTCCCCGCATGACAAAATTGTCATACTCAACATTGAGCCGCTTTTTTACTTCCTCAATCTGCCGTTTCTTTTCGATTGCTAACTCGCCCATAAAATCCATCCCCTTTCTTTGAATAATTGTGTTTCCAAGTAAATTATACTGCTAATTTAGAATTTGCACAATACAAAATATAAAATAGAACTTGAATTTTAGAAACCTGAAGGCTCCGCGTTTTAATGCTAAACCGCCCCTTGCTTTGTAGAATTTTAGACAAGAGGAAGCAAGGAGGTGTTAAAGGATATGCAAACCATAAACCTGCGAAATTTTTACCCATTCTATACGCATGACTTCTTCATTGAAGTTTCTGACGAAGTAGCTGAAGAACTTCGCTCCAATATCCGATACGAATGGAATTATCAACGGAAACTCACACGCCATAAGGCGCAATATTCTTTGGACTGTGATGATGGCATTGAATTTTCGGCTTGCTTGCATGAACCTACACCCGAGGAATTGTTGGAGAGGAAGGAGCGTTTTCTTCGCCTTTGGAACGCGCTGAACTCTTTGCCGGAGATCCAGGGGCGCCGGATTGACGCCCATATCATTCTCGGTAAGAGCATAAAAGAAATTGCCCAGGTGGAGGGTGTGCATGAGGAATCTGTTCGACAGTCTATCAAACGAGGGCTTGAACGAATGAAAAAGACCTATTGATTTTTTGTTTTCCCACTTGGAATTGATGCAAAAATGTCTTGGTTATCAGAGAAGGTAATAATCTTCTCAACATAGTGGCCAACTCCGACTAAGCGCGGAGGCCACACATTTTAAGCGGGAGCGTCGCGCCGAGTATTGTTGTCTTATGACAGGTCAAGAAAATGAACTTGGCGCTCCCGCACTTAAAAATTTTTGACCGGCTTTGAGACAAAGTGTCCCGAAGTGCAGTCATTTTATCAATCTAAGCAAGGAGGTTTTACCGTGAGATTAACTGCACAGGAACTTGAACAAATGAAAAGCGTTGACATCGGCACCGTAGCTGCTGGGTCATTGCCCGATGTGAGCGGTATGACCTTTGATAATGCGCTTTCCCGTGAGGAGCGCATCACCCGGTTTATGCAGGCGGTGAAAAATCCCTATTGTTTCTGCATTGGCGGTGTTGGTGTGAAAATTGAATTTGCGGAAAGCGGGCCATCCCTCCAGGACGCATTGACGGCCTTTCTGCTCCGTCAAAAAAGCGGGCTGTAACCTCGGTTACGGCCCGCCCCGCTTCGAGACAAAGTGTCCCGAGGCAGAGCCATCCTTGTTGTCCCTATGGGACAGAGTTATAATATAAGTGTAATGTGATAGGGAAGGAGGAACAATGTCAAGAACAAAAAACAGAGGGTTTCAACAGAGTTTCTCTCCCTCTTATTCGATCCGGCGCTGGCGACTGGGCGAATATATCCGGCTTTCCAAAGAGGATTTGAAAAAAGGGAAAGATGATAGCAACAGCGTGAAAAACCAGCGCGACCTGCTCAATGATTTTTACCAAAAGCACCTGGAGGAATTTGAAGGCGTTTCTGAATATGTGGACGATGGACACACAGGAACGGATGCCAACCGCGAAGATTTTCAGCGGCTCCTGGCCGATGTAATGAGCGGCAAAATCAACTGTGTTGTGGTAAAAGACCTTTCCCGCTTTGCCCGGAATTACAGCGATGCGGGAAGCCTGATTGATAACCTGTTTGTGCAGATGGGTGTCCGATTTATCAGTCTCGCGGAAAATGTGGACAGCTATCTTAACCCGGACAGCGTTTCCAGTATTATCGTTCCAATCACAAATGTTATGAACGATCAGTACTGCTATCAGACTTCAAAGAAAATCCGCCAGGTATTTGACTACAAGCGGCGCAACGGCCAGTATATCGGTGCATTTGCTCCCTACGGCTATATGAAGCATCCAAAGGACAAGCACCAGTTGATTATTGATCCCGAGGCGGCTGAAACGGTCAAGCTCATTTTCTCTCTGTTCCTTAAAGGAACATCGAAACGGGCGATTGCTCTGTATCTCAATGAACACGGAGTACCCAGCCCCTCGGCTTATAAACTGCAAAAGGGCATACCCGTTTCAACAAGAGGATATGACGATCCTATGTGGGGAGCCCGCATGATCCACTCCATTCTGACGAACCCCACCTATACCGGAGATTTGGCACAGGGCCGCAGTCGGGTAAAAAGCTATAAGGTACACGAGGTTGAAAGCGTTCCCCGTGAAGAATGGGTGGAAGTAGCTGGTACGCATGAGGCAATCATTGATTATGAAACCTTTGATAAGGTACAGGCCCTTTTACAGCGGGATACCCGTACTTCTCCAAAAGGCCGGGAAGTCCACCTGTTCAGCGGTTTTCTGAAATGTGCTGACTGCGGGCGGGCAATTACCCGGAGCGTAGGCAACAACAATAATGTGTACTATGCCTGCTCCACCTACAAGAACCGCTCCCGGACAGCCTGCACAATGCACTCAATCAAGCATAACCGTCTGGAGGCCGCTGTCCTCTTTGCGGTACAACAGCAAATCCATCTGGCTGTTTCATACTCGGAAATGATTGCCCGCATTAACACCGCCCCGGTCAAAAAGAGCCAGTCCATCCGTTTGGAAGAACTGATTGCTGCGAAAGAGCGGGAACTGGCAAAAATCAGCCGCTACAAGCAGTCCCTTTATCAGGACTGGAAAGACGGGGAAATTACCCAGCAGGACTACCGGGATATGAAAGCCGATTATGAACGACAGACCATCGCTCTTACGGATGTTCTGGCCCGGCTGAACGCTGAACGGGCGGAACTGGCAAACGGTGTAAAGAGTGAGCATCCCGCATTGGTGGCCTTTACAAAACATCAAAATATCGACCAGCTTTCCCGGGAACTTCTCGTTGAGCTGATCGACCATATCAAGGTTTATGAGAATGGAAACATTAGTGTGAGATTTAAGTTTGCGGATGAATTTAGACGCATAGCAGAATACATTGAAATCAACACCACAAAACCCGCAGTAGCGGGCTAACCCCCGCTACATACCCCTTTGACAGTGTGTTTTCCTAATAGGAGCTAATCATATGTAATAGTAAGATAAAACTTAGTGCTATCAATAGAAAGTATGGATTGTCTATGACAATGTGCTTTTTCAAGTGATAATAAGCCATGCAGTTGGATCTTAAACCAACGGATATCACATATGCCAAAACCCGAGGATTAAGGCACATAATACCTTAACCCTCGGGTTTCTGTGTTGCCATCACAGCCACACCCTTACTGCAAAGCCGCCTTTAAAAATAGGTGTTCGTGTAATGTCTATTTGTCATGTGTTGATAAAAAAGATGCACACTCCAAAGCCTTGCAGCGCAACGGTTTGCGGGATTGTCACTTTTCTGTTTCGTCCTTTTTGCGAAAAATACACCAAGCAATCCGAACCCCCGCATTATCAGCGTCTGGCGTTGTCCTGATATTTTCGCTCCAAAAAATCAAGAGACCGCTGAGAGGGGGCGCAGCCATATTCATACAATTCTGTGTAGATGCGAGGAACTTTCTTAAGCCGCTGATTCATATCATCCAGATCAAAAGAGTCCAGATCCAGGTCATCCCGGCCCAGCCACTTTTTATAATGCACATAATCGTCTCCGTTTTTCTGGCGAAATGCCTCTGCCAGACGTTCCAGTCCGCCAGTTCCACCGCAGTCCTCTATGATCCCATAGCCCTCGCCGGCGAGCACACGCGGCAGTTCACGGCCCGGCAGTTCCTTATCCTCCAAGATCGTCTCCAGAGTTACTTCTATTTCCCAGCCATCGCCATAATCATATTCCAAGGTCAGTTTTTCGCCTGTACATCCCTGGAGGACAGAGCGCATCTTGTAGGCAGAAGCATCAAAGGACTTTTCCCCTTCTCCCGGAAACAGCTCCTCATTGTTGAGCTCAAATCGCCAGATCCCGTCTCGCAATACAGTACCAGCGCCGGGCAGCGATGGATCTAATTTTGCGTTTTCACGAACCGGGACTGTGATGCAGAACAGGTGGCTGGCCTGCATCTCATACAGGGTCATCAGGATGTATCCCAGCCGGGCCATGGTAATATTGCCTGGGACTTGAAACCGGCGCCATATCTTCGGCTGGTAGTTATTCAGTTCAGCATAAAACTGATAGATCGGCTGCGATGCCATCCAGTGTCCGCCTCCTCGCCTTTCTCTCGTCCGAAATGGAATCCTAATTGTCCTCGTACCACTCCCTGCATTATACCATTCTCTTTCGGTTTTGTATATCGGAAATCATCTGCCACAGTGCTTTCCCTTAAAATGAGGGGCTTCCTGTCTTATTTCAGCCGTAGGATCTGCTCATACAGCAGGACATATTTCTGCCGGATCACCAGATCGCCGTGGTAATGTCCGAAGAAGTGATATTGGAACCGGCACCGCTGCCGCACCTCCTCCAGGAAGTCTGTGAGTTCGTCCGGCCTGGATAGCGTCTGGAGCAGTTCATTCTGGATGCTGGTGGGCGCGCAGTGCGTGATGATGTAGTCCACCTCCCAGCCTGTACGTTCCAGATTCCTTCGTGCTTCCTGGTACTCCTCCGGGCTGGGCAGCTCCTCTTTCCACCAGGATCGGTGGTCGATCCGGAAGGCCGCCCCTCTTGCGTTGAGCCGTTGGAGCTTTTGAAGAAACTGGGGATCGTCCGGCTCCAGGATGCCGTCCTGGACATCGTGGCTGCTGGCTCCGCCCATGGCGAAGATCCGTTTTCCGCCCACGTTAAACACTTGCCCGCGCTCCAGCAGGAGCACCGAGGGCCGAATGCGGCGGATCTTCCCGCCGTGCCAGTCCTCCAGTGGGTATGTCCGCAGGGCATCATAGTTTTCATGGTTCCCCGCAACGAAGAGGGTGGTAAAGGGCCGGCGCTCCAGGAAGTCCAGCCCCTCATCATCCCGATGATCTCCGTACCATACGCCGCCCAGGTCTCCGCAGACCGTGACGAAGTCCTCCTTGGTCAAAGTCTCCTGCTCATAGAAACGCTCCGGCAGGAATCGCCGGAAGTCTCCGTGGGTGTCTCCTGTGATAAAGAATGCCATGATTTTGTACGCTCCTTCCTCAGCTTAGTTTCTTGTCCATCTCCAGCCCCGGATACCGGAATTTGATGTGGATGGTCTCCGTGTCCACTACCGTGATCTGCTCCACGGCCATGCGTACCTGCTCGTCATGGTATTCGGTGTTGACTTCCAGGTGGGTCATCCATTCCCGCAGCTCCGCCATGCGGGATGCCTGGGCCGCACTGTGGGTCTGGCTCTGCTCCGCGGACATGATCTGTTCTTGGATAGCTTGTTTTTCGTCCATCAGCGCCTTAAGCTGGGCAGTGAGAATCTCGTCATCCATGTTTGCCAGCACCTGATTCAGTAGCAGGGCCTGCTCCGCCGTGATGTCGTTCAGCCGCTGCTTGAGGGAGAGCAGGCTGGTGCCATCCGTCTCCTGGCCGGCCCAAACCAGCCGGGTGAAGTCCAGCATATCCGCCTTGACCTCGCTTCCCGCCTGGGCAAACTCATTGAGAGCCTCCAGGATTGCCCGGTGCAGTTTCTCCTCCTCCATGGAGGGGGAGCTGTGGCAGTATTTCGTCCCAAACTCCAGCCGTGAGACGCACCGCCACACGATGCGCTTTTTCCCGTTCCTGGCCCAGGTACACCGCCTATAGGGAGTTCCGCATTCCCCGCATACCAGGAGCTCAGAGAGGGCGTATTTGGCGGAGTATTTGCCCAGCTCCGTCTTTCCGTGCCGCTGCATCACCTTTCGCTTGCTGGCTCTGCGAGTCATCTCCTCCCGTACCCGATAAAACATTTCTTTTGGGATAATGGCGGGGTGGTTGTTCTCCACATAGCTCTGCATCCGCTCTCCGGTATTCTTTTTCACCCGTTTGCTGATACAGTCTGTGGTGTATGTCTTGCCCAGCACGGCATCTCCGATGTACCGCTCATTGGTGAGGATATTGTGAATCACCTGATAAGACCACCGCTGGATGGCTTGGGCGGTGGGAACATGATCCGCCTCCAGTTCATGCTGGATCTGGGCCAGGCTGCATCCGTCCAGATAGCGGCGGTAAATCCTCCGCACTGTCTTCGCCTCCTCCGGGTCGATCTCCGGCCGGCCATCCGCCCCTTTCCGGTAGCCCAGCAGCTTCTTATACTGGAATGGGACATGGCCCGCCTGCATACTCATCATTTTCCCCCGGATGATGTTCTCGCTGAGGGACTCACTCTCCGCCTGGGCAAAGCCACTGAACAGTGTGATGAGGAATTCGCTGGACTCAGTGAGTGTATTGATATTTTCTTTTTCAAAGATGACACCAATCCCGCGGGCCCGCAGCATCCGGATCGTATCCAGGCAGTCCACGGTGTTCCGGGCGAACCGGGAGAGCGACTTAGTGAGGATGGTGTCGATCCGGCCCCGTTTACAGGCGGCGATCATCCGCTTGAAGTCATCCCGCTTTTTCATGCTGGTGCCAGAGAGCCCTTTGTCAGCAAAGATGCCGGCCAGCTCCCAATCCGGATTTTCCTCGATCTTCTGCGTGTAGTAGGCTTTTTGGGCTTCGTAGCTGTTAAGCTGCTCCTCACTGTCGGTGCTCACCCGGCAGTAGGCGGCCACCCGCTGCTTACCGCGCCGGGAACTTCCAGCCTCGGTGAGCTTCTTCGTTGCCGGGATGACCCGCACCCGTCGTTCCAGTGTCTGTTCCATGTCCTGTCCTTTCCTGGCGGCCTATCGGAAGGCGACAGCCACCACGTTCTCTGCCGAAATTGTAATAAAAGAGACCACCTGCCGGATGCGGTTCTGATCCACAGCCAGCGGGTGGTTTTCTTCTTGAATGGGAATTGCCGGGGGACAGCAATCATATCGGGCCGAGGCGCCCTTCAAGATCAGAGAGAGCGCCTCCTCCGGTTTATTGGGAGATTCCAGGGCGCGATTGATGGCGTTGGTCAGGCGGATCACTTCTCCAGAGGGTTGGTAAGTTGCCGGCCCAGGGGTGCTGTGCTCCGTCACTTGGCGGGCGATCTCCTCCAGCAGAGCGTCATCCGGGATTGTGACCACAGCACCGCATCCTCCACACTTGAGATACAGAGTGTCCGCCCTGCGATTCTTTCCACCCAGCCGATGCAGGGAAGCGCCGCAGCCCGCACAGCGCAGGTGTTCTTTCAGGCGGAGCGCCGGACGCTCCGCCCTGGGCGCGTACCCCGCCGTCTTTCCCTGGATGCGTGACTGCGTCTCCCGGAACACACCGTCCTCCAGGATGGGCGGATAGCCGTCCCGGCCCACATAGCGGGGATTTTCCAGCAGTCGCTTGACCTTGTGCTTGTTCCAGACGGGGGCTTCCCGGCAGAATGGGATCTTCTCCCCGTTGAGCGTGTCGGAGATCCTCTGATAGGACTGCCCTCCCAAATAGAGGGAGAACACCCTCTGTACGACCAACGCCTCGTCCTCCACGACGGCGATTTCTCCGTTTTGGATCTGATAGCCGTACAGTATCTTCCGGTTGATCATCGCCTCACCTCCCGCAGCTGCTCTGTCAGTTCCAAGCCGCCCCGTAGACAGAAGCGGACACAGGTCTGGGATTCCACGACGATCCGCTCCACCAGGTCGTGGAACAGGCCCTCGCCAAATCCCTCCAAACGCTCCGGCCCGCATTGGATCAGGTCCGCTGTCCGCTGAAGGGCATCAATGGCGTCATCGATGTCCTCGTTTTTCAGCAGCCTGCGCCGTTCCGCCCGTAGCTGGGTCAGCCGAGCGTTGATCTCGTTGAATTTGGCGGCGCAGGCGTCAGCGTCCAGCAGCCCAGCGGCCTGGAGCTGGCTGACGCGATGGCTCTGTTCACTGGCCTGGGCGATGGCCCGATTGACGGCCAGCATGGCGGGATCGTCCCGCTGGAGCGCGTCCCTGAGCTCCTCCATCTGTTTCAGCGCCGGCAGGAGGACAATTCCGGCATTCTGCTTCAGCTTGTTGTACATCCCCACAAAGGCGGCGTACAGAGCGGACTCCGGGATTCGGCCCATAGTGCATTTCGACGCGCCTTTATCGTGCTTGCGACAGACCCATACGACCAAGCCGCTTTTCCCTACCCTTCGGGCAAAGGGCGTTCCGCATTGGCCACAGTATACTTTTCGTGACAGTGGGTATATTTGACGGGGAATTTTCTGCCGGTTGGATTTTTGGCGAAGCAATTCCTGTACTTTTTCAAAAGTTCCTTTTGTTATAATTGCCGGGTGTGTGTTCTCGATGTAGTATTGATCTGCTTCGCCGTGATTCTGTCTTTGAGTAAAGGGGAAAGCAGTCGTAAATGTCTTTTGGCAAAGGCTGTCTCCCATATATTTTTCATTGGTCAGGGTGTAAAGGACTGTCGTACATTGCCAGTACGGTTTTCCGTCTGTTGTGGAGACCCCCGTCTTGGTCATCTGCTCCGCGATCCACTCTAAGCTGTGGCCGCTGAGATAAGCGTTAAACATCCAACGTACCAGCTTGGCCTCATCGGAGATGACTTCCAGACGCTTTCCGTCTATCAAACGATATCCGAAGGGAGCTTTACAGGTAATGAACTCCCCCCGCTCCATCCTTCTCTGGTAACTCATCCGCTGGTTCTGGGAGATGGAGACGGACTCCTGCTGGGCCAGAGAACCGGAAACGCTCACCATCAGTTCGGTGGTGAGCGTTCCGGTGTCGATATTCTCTTTTTCAAACTGGACGGATACGCCCAGCCGGGACAGTTCCCGCAGGGACGCCAGGCAGTCTCGGGTGTTGCGGGCAAATCGGGATATGGATTTGACCAGCACCTTGTCGATCTTCCCCTTCCGGCAGTCCGTCAGCAGTCGGTTGAGATCCTCCCGCTTGTCCATCCGGGTGCCTGTGATACCCTCGTCGGCGTACACATCCACCAGTTCCCAGCCGTCGTGGTTCTGGATCATGTCCGTATAGTAGTGAATCTGGGCCGCATAGGAGTGGAGCTGGTCGCTGGAATCGGAGCTGACGCGGCAGTAAGCCGCGACCCGCAGGATTGCCGGTTTTGCCGCCTTGGGCGGGATATAGGTCACGTTTGCTGCCATCGTCTTACTCCTCTCTCAATTCATGATCCTGCAGTCTGTCAGGCTCTCCAGATGGTATCTGGCCGCAGCCTCGCTTCAAAGCCGTCCACATACAGTTTTCCATCCGGTTTCTGAGCTGTATAGCTGTCCTCGTAACCAAGCGCCTCCGCCTCCTGAGCGGTTAGTACTCTGGCCTGGACGATCCCTTCCTTCGGCAGGTATATCTGCTCGGCGTAAAATAAATATTCCACTGCGCCGGCTCCTTTCCGCCCCTCCGGGCAACGCCAACATTACCACATCTGGGCGGGAATATCCATTACAATTCCCGAACAGTTTCCGGGCGATATTTCTCCGCCGCCAGGCATCGGACGGTCTCTGCCTCGCTCTCTGTTACAAAGCCCGCCGCTTTCATTTGCGCCAGGATACCCAAGGCGATCTGATACTGCAGCTCTGTCTTTGCATTGATCATGCCGCGCCCTCCTGGAAGTAGCTGTCCGGCTTGACTGCCCGGATGAACTGCTCCACCTCCTGGATGTTGTTTGTGACTGGCATCTCCGGCAGAGCAGTCAGAACATCCTGGAAGTAACGCCGCCCATGGCCGGCCCGTTCATCCAGGATAGCCACCACGCAGGTATCCGTCTCCGTCCGAATGGCCCGGCCAAAGCCCTGCTTCAGCTTGATCTGCATCTCGGGCACCACCACGGCCCGCAGGAAGGAATGGAGATCCGGGTATCGCTCCCGCTCTTTTTCCTTCAACGCGTCGGGCATGGGGAATGGAAGCCTGGGGATGACCAGCAGGGACACGCAGTCGCCCGGAAAGTCAAAGCCCTCCCAGGCCACCCCGGTGGCCAGCAGAACGCTTCCAGGCGTGCTCTTAAACTGCCCGGTGGTATGCACCGCATTGCGTCCCAGGGTAAACAGGGGATAGATCATCCCCCGGTCCCGCAGGCGCTCTTTCACCGCAGACATGGCGGCATAGGAGGTGAACAGCACCAGGGCGTGGCCGTGGGCCGCGTCCAGCAGGGCGGCGATCTCCTTCGCCAGTTCTTCATAGTACCGCCCGCTGCCTTGGCAGGACGGGATGCGTGGGAGATACAGCAGGCAGTTCTCGCTGTACGCAAAGGGAGAGGGGGCGACGGACTCCCGCACACGGCTGTCCGTCAGCAGGCCGGTGTCCTCTTTGAACCGCCGGAAATCCCTGCCCACAGCCATTGTGCCGGAGGTCAGGATCATGGGCTTTCTCTGCCGCCAAAGAGTCTGCCGGAATTGCTCCGTCAGATCCGAGACAGTGGCGCAGAGCATCGTGCCGCCCCGGTCATCTTCCGCCGCGTAGCAGATCACATCTGGCTGGCTCCGCAGGAATAAGGCCGCCTTGTCGATGATCTGCTCCAGCTGCCGCCGGGTGCTGGGGGACACCAGAGCGCCGATCTGCCGTTGGATCAGCTCCAGTGTCTTGCGGGGCCGTTTCAGCAGACCGGCGAAATGAGAAAAGGGCCGCTCTCCGTCCCAGGGGCGGGAGAGCTCCCGCAGCAGCGGCCCGGCAGTTTCCGCCAGAGTCTCCGCCGCCAGCAGGTACCGCTCGCCCCGGAGCCCATGGATCAGGCTCCGCAGATCCCCCGCTGTGAGGGTGACGCCGAACATCTGCCGGGCGGCCTCCGGCAGCTTATGCGACTCGTCAGCGATCAGCGCGCTGTGCTCCGGCAGCAAAGGCCGCCGTCCGACGCTCCGGTGGATGGCATCCGCCAGGAGCAGGTTGTGGTTGCAGATCTGGACTTGGTATCTGGCCGAGGCGCATACCTCCATAAAGCAGAGGTACCGGCAGCTCTCCTGCCCGCAGTCGCAGACCTGGGGCACATGGACACGTTCCCGGTCATACCCGCTGAGATGCTCCGCCATGTCCAGATCCAGGTGATCCCGGAGGGACAGCAGAGCCTCTCTGGCCCGCGGGCTCTTTCGCCCAAGATCCACCGCCCCCAGCCGGCGCCGCAGCCGCTCGTCACACACATAGTGGGATTTCCCTTTGCGGACGACCGCCCGGAGGGGGTGATCTATGAGCTGGCCGGCCATCAGCACCGCCGAAAGGAACGGCAGGTACTCATTGAGCACCGCGTTCTGCAAAGCGATGCTGGAGGTCGAGATCAGGAGAGGGTGAAAGGGCAGGCCCGCAGCGGCCCGGCATCGGAGGAATACCGTTCCCGCCACCAGGTAGGCGTAGGTCTTTCCGATCCCCGTCCCGGCGTCGCACAGGGCGATGCTGCCGTCCAGCATGGCGTCCAGCATCCTGTGGCTCAGATCCACCTGGGCGGGGCGCTCCGCCATGCCATGGGCGGGGAGCAGTTCTTTGAAAATATGGTCGATCTCTTGATAGGCGTTTTTCCTGTTATCTTGATTCATCCGTATGATCCCCTATCTCTAATATGTCTGTATCATGTTTGCTTTGTCCTCATCGTATTTGCAGCTCGCCCCCCGATGAAAGATAGGGAACAGTACGGATAAGGCTTGGCGGGCCTTCACAGGCACATTCCAAGGGTCTCTACTGCTTTCAACCCAGGGGATGACGGGCGGCCTTGCCGGGGCCGCTCCGCACAGGCTGGATCGCTCGCCGGAGGGGATGGCCCCTCCGGGTCGTGGCGGGCGCTGGGCGTCTGTCCGTGTGGTGATCCGTACTGCTGGTATGAACTTGTCAAAGAGCAGCGGGGCCTGTTCAGGCCCCTTTAGGAAGCAAACTGGATAAGGATCTGGTTCATGTCCTCCAAATCTTCACCCTGGAGGTCTGCTGCAAGTCGACGAAGCAGGGCCGCTTGTCTTGGTGTTAATCTCCGGCGATCCCGGTGATACCAGTCCGCCATCTTAACGCCGCCGCCGTATCGTCCGCAGCAAGTTTCGATGGGGTATTGGAGTGTGAGCGTCTCAATGTCCCGGCGGATCGTCCTCTCGCACACGCCCAGCTCTGCCGCCAGGTTCGAGACTGTCTCCTTCCGCCGCTGGCAGAGCAGCTCCAAGATCTGTTGTCGCCGCTCCGCCGCGCCCACATCTCCACCTCCTCTCGCTTCCATGGTCAGACTCTACAGGCTAATGCGGACAGTTCTTGTCCGGGTTAAAAAATTTTTTGGAAAAAAGAAAGGGCCGGAGCAGCTGAGTATGGCAGATACTCAGTCTTGCTCCGGCCTTTGTGGTGACGAATGTCCCTGTGGTCAGTCAGCAATATGATTCCCGGCCCGACGCTGCGGTTGGGCGCGTGTGGTTTTCAATGTGTGGAGGTCAGCCCAAAATACGCGCCTGCAGCGAGAGCACTGTACGGATATAATGACCTTCTCGCTGGTATTGGACAGCACTTCACCTTTGGTGCACCAAGGACAGGCCAGACGGTGCTGAAAGATAGTCTCCATGGCAGCTCCCTTCGGTGTTCTCTATTTAGAGAACACTACACGAAAAAAATCCCCTCTTACAACAGGTTATGTTCCCGCAGTCGGATGCTCATAGCTTGCTTGGACACCTGAAACAACTCCGCCGCCTCCGCAACGATCTGCTTGGAGGTCCGGCCTGAACGCAGCTGATAAAAGCACCGCTTGACCTGCGCCAGAGGCATGAGGATCGCGGAGCCCAATAGATTTGCCTGGTATTCCATATCTGTCTCCTTCGCCGCGGGCATCAGCGCCGCGCTCTCTCCGGTGCCCAGATAGAGCTTTTTATGGAGGCACCAGTGCGCCAGCTCATGGGCGCAGGTAAAGCGGAACCGTCCTGTGCTGGCATCTTCTTCACAGAGGGACGCGTCCACCAGGATCGTGCCTGCCCGCACAGGGAACAGAGTATATTCATGGCGCTCCATATCATAGACCGCCTCCAGGCCGTCATCAAAAATGGTCTTGCCCAGGATGCGGCCGTTTTTCCGCAGGTATTGATACTCCAGGGAGAGCCCGTTGGCTTCGATCAGATCCTCGATGGGAATGGCGGAGGGCTGGCCGTAATAGAGCCGGGCATCATAGGCGGTCAGCACCCGGCGGGCAATATTCTCGATCCCGTATTCACTGTAAAACAGTCTCACCATAGCCACCCCCTCTGTCATGCCTCTTTCCGCTTTGTCAGCCGGTCGATAAACTCCTGCCACTCCTCGTCCGTGGCATCCACCTCTTTGGCCGTGCGCAGGGCCGCCCGGACGATGTCCCGTTCCATGATGTACTCAGGGAGATCGGCGGACACGCGCTGATCCCTTGATCTCGCGGCCAGATCCAGGAGTTCCTCATAGCCGGCCTTATCCAGCAGAAATTCTGCCGCCAGCTTGTCCAGATACTCCTGAGACGGAGCCGGCTTCCGGTCTGTCTCGATGTTGCTCATATACACAGGCGCGATGCCCAATCGAGCCGCCAGGCCTCGAAGCGTCATGCCCCTGGCTTTTCGGTGTTCCCGCACAAAGGTTCCAAAGGTCTGCCTCATCTCATCACCTCCGATTCTGTTGTTCCCTGGTCGGAGAACTAACACCGCCAGTATAGCAAACAAATGTTCGGTTATCAAGAGGGCAAAAAGGAGGTGTCCCCGATTGGGGACACCTCGCCCGTCATCTCAGCCATCCGGCCATATCACGCATCTCCCGCAGGACATGGTCCGGGCCGGTGATTCTGATTTTGCCGCAAAAGGTGAACACCCAGGCAAAGAAGGGCGGGCTGGGCGCCACCTCCACCGTGGCGCGGAAATGGCCCTCATCCACCGTCTCAGTCTGAACGGATTCCCCAAAGCGGTCTATGACGCTACGCATTAGGTGGTTCTCACAGAGGAGCGTCACCGTCTGCAGATCATCCGGGTACATCCCAAACACCTTTTGGACGTACTCCGCCGGATCAAAATCCGGCGTCTGCACGGCAGGACGGTCAAGGAGTTCCATAGCCGTCATCCGATCCACCCGGAACTGCGCCAGTTTACTGTGCTTTTCCGACCAGCCCACGACATAGTAGTAGTCCCGGCTCCAGATCAGGGCGTAGGGGCTGAATTGATATCGGTATCCGTCGTGTTTCAGCACCTTCTCCTTTGTCGGGAGATACTCATAATACTGGAAAGAGACTTGCCTTTTTGATTGGATTGCGGTCTGGATTGTGTCCACGATGTAATAGATGGCCTCATTCTCCGGCTTGGAGGTCCCATCCATATAAATGTGCCGGTTCAGCTGGGATGCCTGATGGCTGCTGGCAAGCTGTCCCAGCTTGCCGATCAGTTCCTCACTCTTTTTGGGCGTGATGAACCGGGAGGACTCCACCGCGTCCACCAGGAGCTTCAGCTCCGGCAGCTCGAAGAGGCGGGAACCGATGAAGTATAGATTCTGGGTGCTTTTGACACATACCACGTCTATTCCGAGCTTTACCAACAGGTCGATGTCATGATAAACACTTTTCCGACTTGCGTCGATCCCTCTGCTTTTCCAGTGCTTCAGGATATCCTGCACGGAGACGGGATGCTTTTCATCGCTTGCGTGGTATAAGTAGTCCAAGAGGGAAAATGTCCTCATCTGCGTTTCGTTTTTCATCGTATCTCTGTTCCCCGATTCTGTTCTAAGTGCGGTTCCCGGCCGCGTACTCTCCCATGTTGATGTCCAGCACCGCTCTGGGCGGCTGGATCAGGGCGTCCTCATACCGGCATTTCCACTGGACATCCCGGCTCATCTGGCCATCCTCCACACCATCCACCGTCTCCCCGTCCTCAATGGGATTGTCATTTGCCAGAATGTACGACGCCACATTGTAGGCGTGGTTTACCACCCAATTGGGGTCCATGCCATGGAAGTGGTACTGGAGGTCAGGCAGAAACAGGGTGCTCATGCCCACCGTGTCGATGAGCATATCCTCCGTACCCTCAATGTTGAAGAATCGGACATTGACGCCAAAGCGGATGAACCGATCCGGGCCCTCAATCTGATGGGAGCGCACATCCTCTGCCAGAAACAGCTTGCCGCAGTTCTGGAAATAGAATGCTTCGCATGAGGGGTACAGCTCCGCCAGAGCCTCCAAGAAGTCGGCGTCCAGGTTGGCCCGCTCCAGCGCCGGAAGCGCCGCAGCCAGCATATCGGTGGCCACCACCTGATACCGGCACTCCCGGAAAATCCGCTCTCGGTCTTCCTGGCAGTCCCACATCTGGCTCAGGAGAAACTCGTCGAAGCCTTTGCCCTTGAACTTGTCGCATTTCATCACCATGAGCTGTACCGGACACTTGCCGTCCTGAAACTCCGCTATATGATCCAGGGCGGCAAAGCCAGCCGTCTTCTTGTCGTGGCAGAAACACTCTACTGGCCCCACATGCCGCTCCATCACGGCGATCATTTTTTCTTTATCCGGCATAGACACCGGTTCTTTGAACAGCATCTGAATGAGATAGGGACCGCCGGGGGTGATGCCTTTTTTATCATCCAGGTCTTGCTGGAACACTTGATTACTCATACTTGTTTCTCACTTTCCCTAATGGCATCTTTGATCTGTCTGCTGACGGTGTCTATGTAGAGATACACCCCGTCCCGGTCGCAGTGGTACAAGTTGGAATAACTCGTACTCTCATTGGGGCGGATAGGATTAGGTTCCACCACCTCAGTGGCTTCCAGCAGACCGACACCCAATTCTGCCGCAGTTACAAGTGCCTTTTTCAGCACCGCAAGCTGCCCATCGCTCCAAACTCCCCCCAGATCTTCCATCACCTTTGGTTCCTGCTCCAGATCCCGGAGGAGTTGTGTGACCTGATCCCGAGACAGGTACACACCGGAGCAGTAGTTTTCGATGATCTGATTTTCTGCCGGATTGGGAAAGGCTGTTGGCACCACCTGCGCCCATGGGGTGAAGTACCGGACATATTCCGGGTTCTCCTCCATCAGGAGGGAAAAACTGCTCCCTCTGGTGTAATAGTAGTCCCGGAAGAAGCCTTGAATCACCGCAATGTAAAAGCCATGGCTCTTATCAAATAACTCATCAGGCTCTGTTTCCGCCCCGACTCGTAGGGTGTCCAGATATTTTTCCGCGTAGAAATCCTCCATTCCGTGCTGTGCGGCAAGGGCCAGCACTTTTTCCTCCTGTCCCTGCTGCATCCAGGTAAGCGGGGTAAAATACCATTTCCGCATTTCTTCCGGTGAAATCGGGTGAAAACTCACATCGTATCCCACAAAAACCTCCTTAAAAATCCAGTAAGACCGGTACCTGCTGTTCCTCGGCAAACCGCATGGCCCGCCAGAACATGGAGAAGGCGAACTTGGCGAGGGATTCCGTGTCATATTTGGTGTGCTCCGGGATGTCCGCCTTGCTATACTGTCCATCCGATCCTACGGTTCCGTCTACCGGGTATCCCTCCGTTTCCGCCCAATTAAGGATGGTATCCTCATCCGCCTGCCATGCCAGCTGGTTCAGCTTCTCCAGCTCCTTCCGCAGACCGCCCAGGGTGGCGATCATAGCCTGATCGTCGGTGGGCAGAGGGGCCTGAAAGAAGAAGGCATCCGACAGAGGCAGCCACCAAGTAGCCCCACGGAACAGGGACCAGACCCGCTCCTCATCTGATGCAAGGCGGGAGATCAGAGGATGCTCTCCAAAGTCCCAGTTTTTCTCCACAGTAGGCGGCACCGGCTCCCCGTATGTATGGCAGGCGGCCACCAGCAGCATGGCGCCGAAGGCGTCCCAGTCCGGCTTGTCGGTGTAGTAGGGTCTCTCATTGTCCTCCGGCCAGGGGGCGTAGGGCTCCTGCCCCGGCTGGGCGATGGCAGCCAGGATTTGGTCCCGCCAGTTCTCTACCGCCGCCTGAACCTCCGCCGGGGACAGCTCCTCCCCGTCATCGGCAGGCTCTCCATCTGGGGTGATCCGGTTGAAGGTATATCCATTTTTCTCCGCCCACTGCTGGACAACGGTTTTCCAGTTGTGAGAGTAGTACCGGGTCAGCGTTCCGGCATAGATATCAAGTCCCATCGTAATGTCTCCTTTTGGGTTTGGTCAGAGCTGCTCCACCTCGTCATAAAAACCGGCTATGTTAGAAAAGCGGCGGCCGTCAATGGTGAACCTCTCTCTCATGTCCATATAAACGGCTCCTTTAAGTGATATTTCTCCATGATCTTATTTTCCAGAGCTTCATAGGCATCCATATCCTCTGGCTGCGCTGGAATACCCTTGTCCCCCCACCAATAACCGTTCCCATAGTAGAAAAACATAGCCCAGTAATAAGGCAGGTCATGGCTGAATATCGCCACTCCCATGACATTGGCCACTGGCGCTGCCAGCGGTGATCGTTCCACGATCTGAGAGGCTTCCTCATAGGAGATCCCCACCAGCTCCACCATCAAGTACTTCACCAGTTCGCAGAAGCTGTACTGATTGAATATAACCTGACCATCCTCGTCTTTGAACACAAGTCCATCTCTTACCATGGTATTTCTCTCCGTTCCTTAACCTGCCTCCTTGGCATGGGCATAGTCCCGTCAAGTCATTTCATACAGCAGGGCAGCGTCGCCCCGCACCAGCTTCAGATGGGAGCGCAGCGTTTCAAGTCCGCTTTGCACCGCCTCGGTGGGCAGATCCCAGTCTGGGGCAATTTCAGCGGCCAGCTTCGGGAGGTCCTGCTCCCGCAGGGCTGCCAGCACATTAGACGCCAGCTCTCCCTCCAGCAAAGCGCAGTCCAAGGTGTCCTCCGTCTGGGGAGCAGGAAAACGGACATCCAGATCCAACTCGCTCTCACACCAGTCCCAGATGGCCATATAGACCGCGCCGGAGCAGTCACCGCCCGACAGTTCCTGCCGCCGGCCGTCTTTGAGAAGATAAAAGGATGCGATCTGTGACATAGTGGTTCCTCCTGCATGTTATTCTTTTTCCATCAGCCCTTCTGCCTGCATCCGGATCACATAGAAGGCCCGCACCCAGTCC
>OLSM01001130.1_pt1 | contig 21272 bp, 16 predicted proteins | sample 1672721 | NCBI WGS metagenome assembly OLSM01 (sample SAMEA3136717, study PRJEB25190) | human gut metagenome | reverse complement strand
TCTTCCCGGGGTGAAGGAGTTTGTGGCCTGGCTCTACCGGGAGGACAAAAAGTTCCTGTTTTTGACCAACGCCAGCGGCTCCTCTCCCCAGGAACTTCATTTGAAGTTGGCCCGCATGGGGCTTGAGGTGGATGAGAGCCACTTTTATACCAGCGCCCTGGCCACGGCGCAGTTTGTCAGTAAACAGAGCCCCGGCTGCAGCGCTTATGTGATCGGGGAGCCCGGTCTATACAAAGCGCTCTACGATGTGGGCATTACCATCAATCGGATTGATCCGGACTATGTAATTGTGGGCGAAACCCCCAACTATAACTACGACACGATCTGTACTGCGGTGCAGCTTGTCAATAGGGGGGCCAAGCTCATCGGCACGAACACCGATTTGACCGGCCCCTCAGAGGTGGGCATCCTCCCCGCCTGTCGAGCCCTCTGCGCCCCCATCGAGCTTTCTACCGGAAAAAGCGCCTACTTTGTGGGCAAGCCCAACCCCCTCATGATGCGTACCGGCCTCCGGCTCCTGGGGGTCCACTCGGAGGACGCCGCCATGGTGGGCGACCGGATGGATACCGACATCATCGCCGGCATTGAGAGCGGCCTGGACCCCATCCTGGTTCTCTCAGGCGTCACCTCCCGCAAGACCATTACGGACTATCCCTACCGCCCCCGTTTGGTGCTCAATGGCGTGGGCGATATCCCGGGCTGAGATTCAGGCGCAAAGCTGCTCAGCATCGGTGCCAAAGAAAACAGCGGTCGTTTTATAATAAAACGACCGCTGTTTTTGACATCCCTTATGACCATCCCCTGGGCGGGCCGGAAGGCGGTATGGTCTCCTCCTCGTCCTCCAAGTCCTGGGATTTGGGGATGAATCGTCGGGCGAACTTTCCCTTTCCCCGGCTCTTAACATACAAAAAGCCCAGCACAGAGAAGGCGAGGGCTCCAATGAAATTGACGAACAGGTCCTCCATGGTATCATACAGGCCCACGTCCAAATAGCCGCCCAGACCCAGGGCCTCTTGGCTTCCGTCGGCGTGGACCAGAATTACGTCGTCAATATCATTCTTGGTAACCGCTCGGGTGGACTTATTGGGATCCAAATTTACAGAGGAAAATTCTTGGATCACAGTGTCTTTCTGCATGTCGAAACCCAATGTCCGATCCACAGAGAACTCAAAAAACTCCCACATCACCCCCACGGTCATGGAGAAGCAGAAAGCTACCACCGCCAAATACAGGGGTGACAGGGAGAAAATCGCCTTTTTGTGGCGGTTTAGAATATCCACCAAGGAGAAACCGATGGCTGCGCACAAAAACCCATTTAAGGTATGCAGCCAGGTGTCCCAATTGGGAACGAGAACATAAAACGCTTGAATTTCTCCCAGAATCTCCGCTGCGTAAATAAACAGCAGAATGATAATTTCCAGCGTGTCCGGCAGATCAATTTTCAGCTGCCGTTCAAAGGCCGAGGGCAGCATAAACAGGATTAAAGTCAGCACGCATAGGAAAGCGTTTTCAAAATTACGGTTCCAAAGCTGTACAATCAGCACGCCAACCACAGAAAGCCGCAGCAGCACATACACTGTAGTTACCAGCTTTTTGTTTTCCACCGGCCTTCCTTCGGTGACTCTTCTCATTTTTTTCATTGATTCCCTCCCTCAGCCCGCCTTTGGGCGGATCTTACTCTCAGTAAATTCTATTGTACTACACAATGGCTATCCTTGCGATTTGAAAAAACTGGCACACGCGTATTGAGTACGCGTGTGCCAGCCAGTATGGATCAAGTCGCCGATTACTTACGCCAGAGCGGCGGTAATGATGGCCATTTTATAGACCTCGTCAGCGTCGCAGCCGCGAGACAGGTCGTTGATGGGGGCGTTCAGGCCCTGGAGAATGGGGCCGTAAGCTGCGAAGCCGCCCAGACGCTGGGCAATCTTATAGCCGATGTTACCTGATTGGATTTCGGGGAAAATAAAGGTGTTGGCGTAACCGGCCACGGGGGAGCCGGGGAACTTCAGCTGGCCAACGGTGGGAGAAACGGCCGCGTCAAACTGCATTTCCCCGTCAATAGCCAAATCCGGCGCGGCGGCCTTGGCCTTATCGCAGGCGTTTTTCACCTTATCAACAGCGTCTCCTTTGCCGGAGCCCTTTGTGGAGTAGCTGAGAAAAGCCACCTTGGGGTCGATGCCAAAGACCTTGGCAGTCTTGGCGCATTCAATGGCGGTTTCCACCAGCGCGTCCTCATCGGGATCAATCTGGATGGCGCAGTCGCCCATGCACAGACGCTCGTCGGTGCCATCGGCGTTTTCCCGGACCAAAATAAAGCAGGAGGATACGTTGTTATTGCCGGGCTTGGTCTTAATGAGCTGGAGCGCGGGGCGGACGGTATCGGCGGTGGAATACGTTGCGCCGCCCAAGAGGGCGTCAGCCACGCCCTGCTTTACCAGCATGGTGCCGAAGTAATTGCCCTTCATCAGGTTCTTGCGGCAGTCCTCAGGGGTCATTTTACCCTTGCGGAGCTCCACCATCTTCTCCACCATTTCGTCCATGCCTTCATAGGTAGCGGGATCCACGATCCGGACTCCTTCAATATCAAAGCCGCCCGCCTTTGCGGCCGCCTTCACTTCGGATTCCACGCCGACTAGAATGGGGGTGAGAAAGCCGTCCTTTTTCAGGCGGTGGGTTGCCTCCAGGATGCGGGCGTCAGCGCCCTCGGTGAATACCAGTGTGCGGCGGTTTGCTTTCAGGGTCTCGATCAGTTTATCAAACATGTAATTATCCCTCCAGAATTGATAGCTTCAGATCTTCCATCTGAACGTGATTGTTAGTAACATTTTACCACCATACCGGCCGGGATTCAAGTCTTTCCGGGCGTAAATCCGGGAAAACCGCCGCCTTGTCCGGACTGCCGGCCGAATTGGGGCCCCCGTTACCCCAAACAGCGACAGAGCAGTTCCACCGCCTGGGGCACCTGTTCCGGGGTAAGCCCAGCATAATTCATCACCAGGACATGGGAAGCCGGCCCCGCCTGATTGTAATAATACTGCGAGACGCAAGATAGCCGAAGGCCGCACTCCTCTGCCCGCCGGAGGAGCTCCCGGTCCGATTTCTGCGTCTCCACCTCCATGAGAAAATGAAGCCCGGCGTTTTCCGCGCTGATGCGCACCCGCCCCTCCAAGGGGCTGCTGTGAATCTCCCGGAGAAGGACATCCCGCAGGGAGCGGTAATGGTTCCGCATCCGGTTAATATGCTTTTCAAAAAATCCCTCAGTTAAAAACCGAGCTAAGGTCAGTTGTTCAAAACAGGAAACAGTACCCGAGTAAAATCCCAGTTTTTCATCAAAGCGGTGGGCTAAGTGGCTGGGGAGAACCAAATAGCTGATGCGGAAAGCGGGCGCTAAACTTTTGGAAAAGGTGTTTAAATAAATTACCTTTTCCATCGCATCAATGCTCTGTAGCGTGGGGATGGGCTTGCCAGCCAGACGGAACTCGCAGTCATAGTCGTCCTCAATGATGTAGCGCCCCGGCTCCCGGGAGGCCCAACTAAGCAGTTCATACCGCCGACTCATGGGCATGACGATCCCTGTGGGAAAGTGGTGGGAGGGTGTGATATGAAGTACTTTAGCGCCGCTCTCCTCCAAGGCTTGGGGCATTACCCCCACAGAATCCATGGGGATGTGGCGGCAATCCACATCGTTGCTCTCATAAATATAGGTGAGCTTGGGATAGCCCGGGTCTTCCACCGCATACCCCTGCTGGCGTCCCAAGAGCTGGATGAGTACGCTGTATAAATATTCAGTCCCCGCCCCCACAATAATCTGATCCGGATTGATATGCATGCCCCGGAACTGGTAGAGATGCGCAGAGATCGCCTCCCGCAACTTGCGGATTCCTCCCGCAGACTTGTCCGCCAGGAGCGTACCCTCGTCCTCTTCCGCCATTACATCCCGCATGAGCCGGATCCAAACGGTGAAGGGAAACATGTCCCGCGCCACCGCGCTGCTGACAAAATCGGCCCAATACGCCCGAGCGGGCTTGGGTGGGGGCGGCGGCGTTGGAACCTGGGTAGGAGCAGGGCTGCTCTCCCGCTCCAGATCACACACATAATACCCCCGTTTGGGCAGGGCATAAAGGTATCCCTCCGCCACCAGTTGCGCGTAGGCGTTTTCCACTGTAATTGTACTGACCCCTAAATTTTTGGCAAATGCCCGCTTGGACGGCAACTTTTCGTTGGCCTTCAGCTTTTTGTGGACAATATCCTCTTTAATGCAGCGATACAGATATTCGTACATGCTCTCATTCTGGATGTTCTCAAAGGAATAGGTAAGCAAATGCAGCGCCTCCTTGGAAAAACTGGCATCCATCCCACTCAGGATTTGTCTCTTTCGGACACGCCAGCTGGCCTTCCAGCGTATTATACTGCATCCCGTCCTGGGCCGCAAGTGCGGTCTGGTTCCAGGCAAGCAGGTTTCTTGTGAAAATTGCCCCAAAAATGCAAGAAATCCTTTCTCTCATTTCATCTTGACGGTAAGTGGAACAATTTTCACCCAGGAATGGGCTGGATTTTCTTCCAGGTTTCTATTTTCCTCCTTCTTGCATATGAAACGCCATTGGTGTATAATTAAGTGCAAATCAAAAAAACACCTGCCCGGGCTGAGCGGCACCCCGGGCGTCAACCGCCTCTGGGAGGCCTTCAGGGGGCCCGTAGCGTGGCCGAGTAAAGAAAGTTTGCGTGTGACATCCTGCACACAGATAGGAGTTAAACCATGAGTGAAGTACAGATCCGGCCCTTTAAAAGGGTACTGGTAGCCAACCGCGGTGAAATTGCCATTCGCGTGTTCCGCGCTTTGAGCGAATTGGGCATCACCACCGTCGGCATCTATTCCAAAGAGGATAAGTACGCCAGCTTCCGCACCAAGGCGGACGAATCGTATCCTCTGAACCCCGAGAAGGGTCCCGTGGACGCTTATTTGGATATCAACGAGATCATTAAGATCGCCAAGGAAAAGAACATCGACGCCATTCATCCCGGCTATGGCTTTTTATCGGAAAACCCCAACTTTGTGGAAGCCTGTGAGAAAAACGGCATTGTCTTTATCGGCCCGACTGCGGAAATTATGAACGCCATGGGCGACAAAATTTCCTCCAAGCAGATGGCTGTTAAGGCGCAGGTTCCCATCATCCCCGGCGTGGAGCATGCCATCAAGAGTGAAGAAGAAGTGGTGGAAGTCGCCCGGCAGATTGGGTATCCCGTGATGCTCAAGGCCTCCAACGGCGGCGGCGGTCGGGGCATGCGCATCGTCAACTGTGAAGAAGATATGCCCAAGGAGTACAAAGAGGCCCGGGACGAGTCCAAAAAGGCCTTTGGCGATGACCAGATATTTGTAGAGAAGTATCTGCGCAGCCCCAAGCACATCGAAGTGCAGGTACTTGCCGATAAATACGGCAATGTGGTCCATCTCTTCGATCGTGACTGCTCCGTGCAGCGCCGTCACCAGAAGGTGGTGGAGTACGCCCCTGCTTTCAGCATTCCCGAATCCACCCGTGAAATTATCTTTGACAGCGCCATCCGTCTCTGTAAGCAGGTCGGCTATCGGAACGCCGGCACGTTGGAATTTCTGGTGGACGCCGACTATAACCCCTACTTCATCGAGATGAATCCCCGGATTCAGGTGGAACACACCGTCACCGAAATGATTACCGGCATTGACCTGGTCCAATCTCAAATTTTGGTGGCGGAGGGGTATCCCCTTTCCTCCACTGAGATCAATATCCCCTCTCAGGATGCCATTGAGAGCCACGGCTACTCCATCCAGACCCGTGTCACCTCCGAGGACCCCGGCAACAACTTCCTTCCGGATACCGGCAAGATCAGCGTTTACCGCTCCGGCTCGGGCGCCGGCGTGCGTTTGGACGGCGGCAACATTACCGCCGGCGCGGAGATTCTCCCCTACTATGACAGTCTGCTGGTTAAGGTTGTCACCCATGACCGTACCTTCGGCGGCGCGGTGCGCAAGTCCCTGCGCGCCCTGAGAGAAATGCGGATTCGCGGCATTAAGACCAACATTCCATTCTTAATTAATGTAATCAACAGCCCCACTTTCCAGGCTGGCGCCTGCTACACTACCTTTATCGAAGAGACACCCGAACTCTTTATGCTGGGCCACAGCCAGGACCGGGCCACCAAAATACTAGAATTTTTGGGGGATAAAATCGTCAATGTCAGCCAGGGTGACAAACCCTACTTTGAGGACCGCATCCTCCCCCACTACGACCAGAACGCCACAGTCTGCGGCGCTAAGGACGAATTCAATAAGCTGGGTCCTGTGGGCTATACCCAGAAGATCCTGGGCGAAAAGAAACTCTATGTGACCGATACCTCCATGCGGGACGCCCAGCAGTCGTTGATGGCAACCCGGATGCGCACCAAAGATATTGCCGGCGCCGCCCGGGCCACCAATGCCATCCTCCAGAACGCTTTCTCCGTAGAAGCCTGGGGCGGCGCTACTTACGATACCTCCTATCGTTTCCTAAAGGAATCTCCCTGGAAGCGGCTTGAAATACTCAATCGCAGGATGCCCAACACCCTGATTCAGATGTTGCTTCGCGCCTCCAACGCCGTTGGCTACAGCAACTATCCCGATAATCTGGTGAAGGAATTCATCCGTATCTCCGGAGAAAAAGGCGTGGACGTATTCCGTATTTTCGACAGTCTGAACTGGATTGAAAATATGAAGATGCCCATTGAGGAATCCCTGAAAACCGGCAAAATCGTGGAAGGCGCCATCTGCTACACCGGCGACATTTTGAATCCTGACGAGACCAAGTACACCTTGGACTACTATATTAAAAAAGCGAAAGAGTTGGAATCTCTTGGGGTCCACATTTTCGCCATCAAGGATATGGCCGGCCTGCTGAAACCCTATTCCGCTTACCAGTTGGTTACCGCCCTGAAGTCCGAATTGAAGATCCCCGTCCACCTGCACACCCACGACACCACCGGCGCTGGCGTCGCCACTGTTTTGAAGGCCTCGGAGGCCGGCGTTGATATCGTGGATCTGGCCATTGAATCTATGAGTTCCTGCACCAGCCAGCCCTCCATGAACGCGGTGGTGGAAGCGCTCCGCGGTACCGAACGGGATACCGGACTAACCTTTGAAGGGCTGGATGAGTTGAGCCGCTACTACGAGCACGTCCGCAAGGTCTATAAGTCCTTTGAAAGCGGCATGAACGCTCCCAACGCCCAAATCTACAAGTATGAGATCCCCGGCGGCCAATATTCCAACTTGCTGGCACAGGTTACCGAGATGGGGTCCAAGGAAAGCTTTGAGGAAATTAAGGAACTGTATCGTCAGGCCAACATCCTCCTTGGCAATATCGTCAAGGTCACGCCAACCTCTAAAGTTGTGGGCGATTTGGCCATCTTCATGCTGAAAAACGGCCTGAACATGGATAATATTCTCACCGAGGGCGCCAGCCTCTCCTATCCCGACTCCGTGGTGGACTATTTTAAGGGTATGATTGGCCAACCCGATGGCGGTTTCCCCTCCGCGCTGCAAAAGATTGTTTTGAAAGACATCCAGCCCATCACCGCCCGTCCGGGCACCCTGCTGCCCCCCGTGGATTTTGCAGATATTAAGAAACATCTCCGTGAAAAGTTTGATCTCTCTGATTTTAATGATAAGCAGATGGATCAAAAAGCCGTCAGCTACGCCCTCTATCCCAAGGTTTACGAGGACTATTGCCAACACTTTGAGGCCTATAACGATGTTACCCGGCTGGAAAGCCACGTCTACTTCTACGGTCTTCGCAAGGGTGAGGAAACAACCTTAAAGATCAGCGAAGGCAAGGATTTAATTATTAAGTTCGTAGAAATGTCCGATCCGGACGCAGACGGCAACCGTACCCTTACCTTTGAGGTAAACGGCGTACTTCGTGAGCTGCCGATTTTGGATAAGAACCTGGAAGTCATCACCGACCGTAAGCTAAAAGCAGACAAGAACAACCCCTGTCATCTTGGCTCCACCATCCCCGGAACAGTGGAGCAAGTTCTGGTGAAGGAGGGCGATGTTGTCACGGTGAATATGCCGCTGATGGTCGTGGAAGCCATGAAGATGGAAACCACCTTTGTCTCCAAAGTCAACGGTAAGGTTGATAAGCTTTATGTCACCCCCGGCGATCGCGTCAATACGGAAGACCTGCTGATTTCCTTTGTCCTGCCCGAGGACGAAGAGGGCTAATTTATCTAAAACATGGGGCGCTCCTCTGGATCGAGGGCGCCCCATGTTTTTATACGTCTTTTTTCGGGTCACCATTTACATAAAAAAGGCTCCTTCCCACTTGGGAAGGAGCCTTTTATCACTTATGGAAGCAAATCATTCAGCCTATGTAACTGAAATTACTTGCCCTCAGCGACCTCGTTGATGGACTTGGACAGGAGTTCACAAGCCTTGTCGCAGTCAACGCCACGGACGATCAGAGGAGGAACCATACGGATGATGTTGGTGCCGATAGCGGTGACCAAGAAGTGGTTCTTGATGCAGTGACGCTTCACTTCGACAGCGTTGATGCCGTCTTCCAGAATCACGCCAACGAACAGGCCGCGATGACGAACGCCAGTCACGTGGGGCAGCTTAGCCAGCTCAGCGGCAAAGTAGTCGCCGACCTTCTTGGCGTTAGCGGGAGCGTCAATTCTCTTGATCTCACGCAGCTGAGCCAGAGAAGCGGCGCAAGCCACAGGATGACCAGCATAGGTGGAACCATGGGAGCCGGGAGTAAAGGCAGCTGCGGTCTTGTCGTTACAAGCAATGCCGCCGATGGGCATACCGCCGCCCATAGCCTTAGCCATAGACACACAGTCGGGCTGTACGCCATAGGACTGATAGCACATAAAGGTGCCGCAACGGCCCCAGCCAGCCTGGACTTCGTCCAGCAGCATCAGGATGCCCTTCTCGTCACAGAACTTACGGATGCCCTGGATGAAATCATCGTTTGCGGGCCAAACGCCGCCCTCACCCTGAACAGGCTCGAACATAATGGCGCAGGTCTTACCTTCTTCGTACTTAGCCTTAAAGTCTTCCAGGTTGTTGAACTCAGCATAAGTAAAGCCAGGAGTCAGATCGCCGAAGCCCTTCTGAATTGCGGAATCGGGCTGGCCGGTAGCAGTCATGGAGCCGAAGGTACGGCCATGGAAGGACGCCTTAGCGGTGATGATGTGCCAGCAATCGGGGCCCTTATTCTCGATGCCCCACTTACGGGCAATCTTAATCATAGCTTCGTTGGCCTCGGCGCCGGAGTTCTGATAGAACACCTTGTCCATGCCAGTGGCTTCACAGATTTCCTTAGCCAGCAGGGCCTGGGGAACGGTATACGGATAGTTGAAGGTGTGCATGATGGTCTTGGTCTGCTCACAAACAGCTTCCACAACCTTGGGGTTGCAGTTGCCCAGGGTGTTAACAGCGATACCAGCATAGAAATCCAGGTAAGCCTCGCCGTTCTCGTCATACATATAGATGCCTTCAGCGGAGTCAGCCAGGAAGTCCATACGCTCATAGGTTTCGATCATGTACTTTTTGACCATTGCCTTAATGTCAGCAGCAGTCAAACCAGTGTCCTTCAATCTCATAGAAAAGTCCTCCCATCAAAATAAAAAGTGTTTTCAAGGGATCCTCTTTAGCCATTCGGCCCAGGGCCATCGGCTATTCTCAGCAGTGTATCCGGGCGGACCGGCTATCCTGCGGGGAATCAAGAAGCGTTCCAAAGGCGTATCTGTAGGCCTCTGTAACTTGTGACCATAATAACATCATTTTCCCAAAATTGAAATGCACATTTTGCACAAAGATAATCCGCGAAATTTGGGGCTTGACAAATCTAAATTTCTCGCATTCCCCGCTATTTCTGCAAATTACAATGGCCTTTTTTTCGCCATTTTTCTTGCTTTCTTTATTTATATGTGGGATTAGAAAGATTCCCGTAATTTCCAACATTTTTCGATTTTATTTCTTGCCAAAATAGTTACTCTTTTTTTCGTCGTTGTGCACAGTCAGCCTTAAAAAAATTATGTTTCACTTCGGATGATTTATCATGCTGTACCGCCGTAATCCTGCGCAGGCTACGCCTTCTCCTTGCTTTTTTCCCCTGGGGGAAGTATGATATATAATAATGTGTTTTTTCGTTCTGTTCCACCGGAATTTCCATCAATGGTGAATACTGGGAGGTATGTTCAATGATGCCGCGACCTTCGCCGCCCCTGGAAAATATTCGTCTTTCTGACGACGGGCAATATCTCCGCATATTAGACCAAAGTCTACTGCCGGAAAAGACCGTCTATCTCAACCTTAAGACGCCATCTGAGCTCTACGAGGCAATCGCCACGTTACAAGTGCGGGGCGCCCCCGCCATTGGCATTTTCGCGGGTTATGCGCTGTCTGTCCTGGCTCTCCAAACAAAGGCGGCCACCTATGCGCAATTCTTAGCAGAGTGCCTGGAAAACGCCGCATACCTGGCTTCCTCCCGCCCCACGGCTGTGAACCTGTCAAAAATGCTTGACAGGATGTTGGAGGTGGTGAAGGGCCGCCCCAACGACTCCCTTGCGGCCATACAAAAGGCAATGCGGGAGGAGGCCCTGGCCATTCACCAGGAGGACACGGACATGTGCCGGGCGATCTCGGCGTATGGTCTTTCCCTGCTCAAGGAGGGGGACGGCATTCTCACCCACTGCAATGCCGGACCGCTGGCCACATCCCGGTACGGGACCGGGTTGGGACCTCTTTTCTTAGCCAAGGAGAGGGGGATCTCCCTTCACGCCTGGTGTGACGAGACACGCCCCCTCCTCCAGGGCGCCCGACTTACCACCTATGAGTTGACCCAGGCGGGCATTCCTTGTACCCTCATCTGTGATTCTATGGCCAGCCTCGTGATGAAAGAAGGGAAAATTAACGCCTGCTTGGTGGGCTGCGACCGGGTCGCTCAGAATGGCGATACCGCCAACAAAATCGGCACCTCCGGGGTGGCGGTTTTGGCAAAGTACTATGGGATCCCCTTTTACGTCCTGGGCCCCTCTTCTACCATAGACTTTTCCTGTTCCACCGGCGCGCAGATTCCCATTGAGGAGCGGGACCCTGAGGAAATCCGCAGTAAGTTTTACACCCAGCCTGCAGCCCTGCCCCAGGTTCCCTGCTATAATCCCGCTTTTGACGTAACCGACCACAGTTTAATCACCGCCATTGTCACCGAGCGCGGCATTTGCCGGCCCCCCTTTGAAGAGAGCTTTTCCGCCCTATTTCCAGAGGCGTGGAAGGAGGCGGCCCATGCATAGTTACAGCTATCCCGCAGATGCGGCGGCGAAGGCCTCCCTGCTCTCCTGCGGCGCCCGGCTTTATCAGCGTGGCTTTGTCGCCGCCAACGATGGGAACCTTAGTATTAAGGTAGGGGAAAATGAACTATGGGCAACCCCCACCGGCGTCTCCAAAGGATCCATGACAGAGGATATGCTGGTGAAACTGGACCTGACCGGCCGCGTACTGGCGGGTGATCGAACCCCCTCCTCAGAAATTGGCATGCATCTTCGCATCTACCGGGAGAATCCCACAGTAGGCGGCGTGGTACACGCCCATCCCCCCGCCGCCACTGCATTTGCTGCCGCGGGGCTTCCACTGGACCAGCCAGTGCTGCAAGAAGCGGTGGTGCAGCTGGGGACAGTCCCCTTGGCCCCCTTCGCTCTCCCTGGCACCCCTGCTGTTGCGGATTGCGTCGCTCCCTTTTGCCGGGAGTATCGGGGCGTATTATTGGAATATCATGGCGCCGTCACTTGGGGGGATACTCTGGAGCAGGCGCAGCATCGCATGGAGTGCGTGGAGCAATATGCCACCGTGCTCCTCCACTTGCGAACCCTGGGCAGCAACCGGGTCATCCCTCCTGCGTGGGAGGAGCAGCTCATTAGCCTTCGCTCCCGTTGGGGCATACGATAACCAACTCACTGCGGCGGCCAACCAATTAAGTTGGCCGGGAAAGGACGAGGTAACGGATTGCTAGACCAAATTACATTGGCGTCGGTACAGTTTGACGCCCACATTTTGAACATTCCTTATAATTTAGCAAAAATGGAGGACCTCACCCGGAAAGCGGTTTCCGACCACAAGGCTGATCTGGTTCTCTTCCCGGAAGCAGCTCTCACTGGATATTGCTTCTCCAGCCCACAAGAGGTATTCGAGGGCGCCGTGGAGCCCGCCGGACCAGAACTTTCCCACCTCAAGGCCCTGGCGGCGGAACTGGGTGTCAGCTTGGTCTTTGGCGCGGCGACTCGCCTGGGGGATGTGTGCCGCAATACGGTATTTTTCCTGGAACCGGATTGGCAGGTGTTCCAGTACCACAAATCCCATTTGCCCTTTTTGGGGTTGGACAAATTTGTAGAATCAGGGGATCGGGCCGCCGGCGTTTTCCACACCCGGTTCGGTAAAATTGGTCTAATTGTCTGCTATGAACTTCGATTCCCCGAGACTGCCCGCGTTGCGGCCTTGGAGGGCGCCCGGCTCATCCTCCAGCCCACCAACCTCCCGGCAGGCGGCGAGAGCCACCCCGATTTTCTCACCCGCGCCCGGGCCTGTGAAAATCGCGTTCCGTTCGCCAGTTGTAACCGCATTGGTACCGAGCGGGGATTTACGTTTATCGGCCGCTCCCAAGTGATTGACCGGGAGGGAAACATCTTAGCAGAGGCCGGAAACGGGGAGGAAATTATCTCCTCCACCCTGGATCTTACCCTCAGCGAGGATAAGGATATCATCGGCACCCCGGGTGAGCGGGAGATGTATCTCTTCCGGGACCGCCGTCCCGCTCTGTATGAAACCCTTTGTCATACGACTACACAAATGGGTTTTGTCGAAACACCTTGATGAATTGGTTTTCCCTAGTACAAACGTCTCTTTTCTACTGCAAATAGATTAGTTCTCTCGAAAATAACCAAAAGACGTCGATCCTCTGCTGCGTGGGCACGACATGTTCCAGCAACCAAACCGGAGCCACCCCACTGCATTGCGCTACCCCTCCGGGCGGTTACCTTGACAACCATGGGCGGCTCCCTGCGTGAAAGGGCGTGGTCCCCCATAACGCCGGGAATTCCCACGTTCTGCATGGCCGTCGGAGAAGCCTCTCACATGGCCGCAACCGTGCGGCGGGGTCCACTTCACGCTGAGCTTAGATTCCCTGGGGACCGTGTCAAGCGTGCGATCAGGTTCAGGAAACAGCTCTTACGGATGAAAAAGGCGTCCCGACGTATGATCGGGACGCCTTTCTTTTCCAGTAAAACCGGGAATAGAGGGCTTGTGTACGATTACAGGAAAACAGCGGGCATCAGCAGGAAGAAGGAGATGATGCCAATGGCGATGTTGCATACCCCTGCAAACTTGTTCAGGGCGGGCTTTCCGGTGTACCAAGCGGGAATCAGGGTGATTAGGAGCAGGTCGATCACCACCAGGTCAACCCCCAGAGGCCACGCCAGGCCGTCCTGGAAGGCGCGGTAAGTAAAGAGCAGGCAGAGGATCAAGCCACAGAGGAAAAAGTGCGCCATGGCCTTTCTGTCGCCTCCTTTGATGAAAAAGAAGCCGACCAGAATCCAGAACAGGCCGAAGAAACCAAAAATGGTTCCCAGGTAGACGCTGTGGTCTCCTCCTACGCTGAACAGGTACATGCACAGGGACGTGAACAGCTGGGTAAATCCGCCAAAGAAAATGGCAATGTACCCCAGGGTGCGGGTGAGCTTTTCATGGTCCGCGCCTTTGACGCCGACGCCGATTTGCTCCAAGCCAAAACAGATGACGGTTGCGAATAGGCCGAAGACGCCAATCGCTTCAGGGTTGACAGGAATCATACTTTCGTTCTCCTTTCAAGAATGGGCACGAGGCCGGATGGAATGGCCTCATGATACGGGATACTTTGGCAAGTTGTCAACTAGGAAATGCGAAAAAAAACCAAAACCCGCAAAAATCAGGAAAACCCATGAGTTTTCTACTTCAAATTAATGAATTTCAGTTGACGAAAGATCAACATGATTTGGCCAGAAAAGGGAAAAAATCCCTCTCCAATCAGGGAATTACCCCGGGAGAGGGATCTTATTTTTTTGCAAGTCGTCTATCTCAAATATGCACCATGGTTTTAATCAACTGACCCGGTTTCTCTTCCATCAGACGAAACGCCTCTGGGATTGCATCCAAGCCATGAAAGACATGGGTCACCAGGGGAAGGGGGTCGATCCGGCGGTAGCGAATCAAATTGAGCATCTGCTCCATTCGCCACCGGCCGCCGGGACACTGGCCCCCGCGAATTGTCTTGTTCCCCATTCCGAATCCCCAGCGGACACTGTTCACCGGCAGATCCCCGTAGGTGGCGAAATAGTTTACATTCCCCACTGTACCGCCCCAGCGGACCATAGAGACGGCCTGGTTCAACGCGTTTTCGTCCCCACCAGCGCAGATGCAGCGGTCAGCCCCCTGCTTTTTCGTCAGTTCGCGGACCTGACGGAGGATATCCCCCTCCTTATAGTTGACAATATCCGTAGCGCCGTAGTCCAGGGCCGCCTGGATGCAGCTGGTTCGGCTGCCGATGGCAATGATCCGCCCCGCGCCCCGCTGTTTGGCGGCCGCTACCGCCATCAGCCCCACCGGGCCGATGCCCAATACCACCACCGTATCCCCCAATTGTATATCGGCCAGTTCCGCGCCGTAACAGCCTGTGTTCAGCATGTCCCCCGCCAGAACCGCTGCCACGGGGTCCACATCCCGGGGCAGGGGGGCGAGATTTGCGTCCGCATCTCGTATCAGGGCGTATTCGGCGAAGAGCCCGTCCTCTGAATTGGAGAGAAGGTTCCCCGTGAGCAAGCCCTGGCAGTGCTGGGGAAAGCCCTGCTGGGCGGGAATGGCGCGCCAGTCCGGCGTGGTGGCCGGAATCGCGACCTTGTCCCCCACCCGAAATTGGGTGACCCGCTCCCCGATTTCCACAATTTCTCCGATTCCCTCGTGCCCCAAGATACGCCGGGGGGCGATGCAGCCAATGGCTACATTGTGCACGTCAGACGTGCAGGGGGAGACGATCAGGGGCCGGACAATGGCGTCATCCCCCCGGGCATGGGGCTCCGGGGCGTCTATCCACCCCGCTTTTCCTTGGCCGAGATGGGCAAATGCTTTCATAGAAAGGACCTCCTTATCTCCATCAATGATTGGGTGCCTGGTACTTCCACTATAGCACGGCCGCGCCCGGGCGTAAAGCAGCCGCCCGGGCAATCCCCCCTTGCGCTTTGCGAAAAATGTGCTATCATGCTACTATTGTATCGTAGTTACCATGTCGTCTCCCAGGAGGGGACATGCCTGCGGCCTGTGCCGCTTCTTCAGAAACGAGGCTGTTATGCAGGAATTATTGCAACAAATCTCTGAACAACTTCAAGTTCTGCTGGACCAATCCGACATTGCCGGCCGTATGGGTCAGGTGGTAGTTCCCGCAGTGGGAGGAATGTTCCGGATTCTAATGGCGATTCTCGGCATCTGGATTCTGGTCCGGTGCACCCTCTCTCTCTTTCGGGAACGAAACAACCGGGAAGTTTGGGGCTCCCTGAGCCTTCCCAACGGGGTCCGGTATGACCTGCTGCACTGGGAAAACATGATCGGACGCGCCAGGAGTTCCGACGTAGTGCTGGAATTTCCCTCCGTCTCCCGCAACCACGCCGCCATGATGCGGGATGATAAGGGGAATTGGACCCTCCACCCCCTCCAGGCTAAAAACGGAACCCTCCTCAATCAGCGCCCGGTCACAGACCCCACCCCTCTGGAACCAGGAGACGAAGTCGCCCTGGGCGGCGTAGCGCTTCACTTCTACCCCATCAGCGAACAGGAGGAGCGGGACCAGGCCCAGCGGTTGGGCGTGGCCCGACGGCCGATGAATCCCAGCCGGACCTTGGGATATCTGACCATTTTTCAGCTTCTAATGGCCATCCAATGTATGCTGGTGCTGGAGATGGACTCACTGGTCCCCGTCGGCGTCTGCTTCGGCGTCCTCTGCGGCGCCATGTGGGGCCTCTATGCCATCTATCGGGTCTTCCAGCGCACCGCCTTTGAGGCAGAGAGCCTGGCCTTCTTTCTCTGCACGCTGTCCTTTGGAATCATTGCAGCCTATTCGCCCCACGCCCTATACCAGCAGACCATGGCCTTGGCGCTGGGCATCGTCGCCTTCTTTCTGCTCAGCTTGGCGCTGCGGGATCTCAAGATTGCCGTCTCCCTCCGGTGGCCGGTGGCCGCCCTGACAGGGGCGCTGCTCTCCTTTAATCTGCTGTTCGGGCAGCGGCTCTTCGGCGCCAAAAACTGGGTCTCTCTGGGGCCCATTAGCTTCCAGCCCTCGGAGTTTGTCAAGATCGCCTTTATTATCGCGGGGGCGGCCACCTTAGAACGGCTGTTCGCCAATCGAAACCTGATTTTTACCACCCTGTTCGCCGGGTTCTGCGTGGGCTGTCTGGCCCTCATGAGCGACTTCGGCACCGCCCTGGTCTTCTTTGTCGCCTTTTTGGTCATCGCCTTCCTGCGCTCAGGAAACTTGGGCTTTTTGGTCATGATGGGCGCGGGCGCGGCCCTGGGCTGTGGGATTATCCTTCACTTTAAGCCCTATATCGCCAACCGGTTCGCCGCTTGGCGGCACGTATGGGAATATGCCACCACCACCGGCTACCAGCAGACCCGCACCATGTCCGCCATCGCCGGCGGCGGACTGTTCGGGAAAGGCCCCGAGGACGCCTGGCTGAAAAACGTGGCGGCCGCCAATACCGACCTGGTATTCGGTGTGGTTTCGGAGGAATTCGGCCTGCTGCTGGCCCTCTGCGCCGTGGCGGCGCTGATTGTGCTGGCCCTCTTTGCCATCAAGTGCGCGGGTCCGGCTCGTTCCAGTTTCTACACCATCGCCTCCTGTACGGCGGCTGCCATGATGGTCTTCCAGGCAACGCTGAATGTGTTTGGCTCTCTGGACCTCTTCCCTCTCACCGGCGTTACCCTGCCCTTTGTCTCCATGGGCGGTTCCAGTATGATCTCTTGTTGGGGACTCCTAGCCTTTTTAAAAGCGGCGGACACCCGGCGAAACGCCAGCTTCACCACAAAACGGCTGACCCGTTTGCGCGACCGGCACGGCTGGCAGGAGGAGGACACGCTGTATCCCACCGAATACCCGGACGTCTATCCGGACGAGGAGGATGACGCGGAAGAAGAGGAGAATCCCAGGGAGCGCCGACGGGGTCGCCGGCATTACCGAGAGGAGGATGACTGATGAAACGAGTACAGCGGCGGGCCCTCATCACCCTCTGCCTCACCGCGATTTTGGCCTTCGGCCTCATGTGGTTCTGCGGCAAATGCGCGTTCAACGGGCGGGATTGGGTCAACTATTTCGCCGGCACCTCCCTCTATAAATCGGGCTCGATCTATGACCGGGATGGGACGCTTCTCTATGACGGAAGCACCGGCAGCTACGCGGCGGACGAATCCACCCGGGTTTCCACCCTTCACCTGATTGGAGACGGCAACACCAGCACCTCGGTGCGCCGGACCCTTTCCAGCCGGTTGGCGGGATATAACCCCATTACCGGCACCACCCTGGGCCGGCATGACCTCACCCTCACCGTGGACGCGGACCTGAACCAGGTTGCCGCTAAGGCCCTCAAAGGGAAAAAAGGGACGGTGGGACTTTACAACTACAAAACAGGAGAAGTGCTGTGCATGGTCAGCGCCCCCACTTACGACCCCGCCAATCCGCCCACCGACATCGAGGGCAACAGCGCCTATGAAGGGGTCTATTTAAACCGGTTTATCTCCTCCACCTTCCCGCCCGGCTCCATTTTTAAATTGGTCACCACCGCCGCCGCTATTGACACCCTGAGCGGTCTCTGGGACATGCGGTTTGACTGCGACGGCTCCACGGTTATCCAGGGACAGACCGTCACGTGCCCCTATGCCCACGGCAGTAATATGGACGTGGGCACCGCTCTGGCCAGATCCTGCAACGGCGCTTACGCCAAACTGGCCCTGGAACTGGGGGGGCAGACCATCTTACGGTATGCGGAGGATGGCGGCTTACTGGACGCCATTGACGTGAGCGGTCTGACTGCCGCCGCGGGCAGCTTCACCGCCGAGCCCGACGGGTCGGCCAACCTGGGTTGGTCGGGGGTCGGGCAGGACAAAAACATGGTCAATCCCTGCGCCTTTATGACCCTGATGGGAGGCGTTGCCAACAATGGCGCCGCGGTACTGCCCCGGCTTGTGGAGAGCGAGACCCTGTCCGGGTCCAAAATCCCCGCCGCCCTGGGGGGCGGCTCGGATACGAAAAAGATTTGGAGCCCCTCCACCTGCGGCATCCTCAAGGAGATGATGCGCAACAACGTGACTTCCAGTTACAGCGACCTGGATTTTGGCGGTCTCACGGTTTGCGCCAAGTCGGGCACGGCGGAGGTGGGCGGCGGGGCCGCTCCCCACGCCTGGTTCACGGGCTTTGTGGATGATGCGCAGCATCCCTGGGCCTTTATTGTTCTGGTGGAAAACGGCGGCTCCGGCGCCTCCACCGCCGGCAGCGTGGCCGAGAAGGTGCTTCGGGCCGCCCTGGAGAGCTGATTTTCCAAGTTTTACAAAAGGAGGACCCCATGCGCAGTTTGTTTCGCTGCCCTCTCTGCGGGGAAGGGCTGACCCGGGAGGAGACCCGATACGCCTGTCCCCGCGGCCACGCTTTCGACCGGGCGGCGGCGGGATACGTTCACCTGCTCCCCCCCAACCGGATGCACTCGAAAGATCCGGGAGACGACAAGGGGATGGCCGCAGCCCGAAACCGTTTTCTCTCCACCGACAGCTACGCCCCCCTCCGTCAGGCGCTGGTTGAGCTTGCCCTGAAATACGCCCCGGCGCGGCCCGTTCTGCTGGACGCGGGCTGCGGAGAGGGGTACTATACCGCCGGTCTATATCAGGCTTTAGAAGGGGCGGGGAAGGAACCCCGCATGGCGGGAATTGATCTCTCCAAGCACTCCCTTCGATGGGCCGCCAAGCGGACGGACCGGGTGGAATTCGCCGTGGCTTCGGTGTACCGCCTTCCCGTTCCCGACCTCACCGCTGACTTGCTGATCGACTGCTTCTCCCCCCTCTGTCTGGAGGAGTTTCGACGGGTACTCAAACCGGGGGGCGTATTCCTCTACGTGGTCCCCGGCCGGGATCATCTGTGGGAACTCAAAAAGATTCTCTACAAGACACCCTACCGAAATCAGGAGAAGCTCACCCCTTATGACGGGTTTTCTTACCGCGAGGTTCGCCAGGTGGAACACCTGCTCACGCTGTCCTCGCGGCAGGCCATTCATGATCTCTTTCAAATGACCCCTTATTATTGGAAGACCCCCCAGGAGGGGGCGGCGAAGCTGGAGGCCTTGGATGGACTCTCAGTAACCCTGTCGTTTCACATCCACGTGTTTCGGCGGGATTAATTGGCAATCAAAAATGACCGTTACCTCGCCCCTTGGCTGGTAACGGTCGTTTTTTTCAGCAGGTTACATCTCCCGCCGGCCCTCCAGGGCGCGCATAAGGGTGGCGTCATCCGCGTACTCCAGGTGGCCCCCCACCGGGACGCCATAGGCCAAGCGGGTCACCTTTACCCCAAAGGGCTTGAGCAAGCGGGAGAGATACATGGCCGTGGCCTCCCCCTCGGTATCGGGATTGGTGGCCATGATGACCTCAGAGACATCCTCTTGGGCCACCCGCTCCATGAGGGATTTGATCTGGAGGTCGTCAGGGCCCACATGGTTCATGGGTGAGAGCACGCCGTGAAGCACATGGTAAGTTCCCCGATACTCCCGGGAGCGCTCCAAAGCGATCACGTCCTTGGGGTCGGCCACCACGCAGATCACCCGGCTCCCGTTTGGCGCTGGCGCATACCGGACACAGGCCGTCCCCCTCCGTGAGGTTGCGGCACACCGGACACAGGCCGATTTTCTGTTTGGCCTCCCGCACGGACTGGGCAAATTCCTCCACCTCCGCCTCAGGCAGGGACAGGACGAAAAAGGCCAGCCGTTGGGCGGTTTTTTTCCCTACGCCCGGCAAGCGGGCAAATTGTTCCACCATTTTTTCCAATGCTGGGGGGAAGTATTCCATGAATTGATTCCTCGCTTTACCTTAACTTCCAACCGTCTGATGCAGGGGATTACCCCCGCAGCGCGGCGATGGCGGCCTCAAGGTCCGCCGCGCCATACACCGCCGATCCCGCCACCAGCACGTCGGCCCCGGCGGCAATTACCTGGGGCGCCGTATTGGGGTCCACCCCCCCGTCCACTTCCAGGTAACAGTCGGGGTTCGTTTGCCGGATGTACTCCCGGATTTTGGCTATTTTGGGGAGCTGATCGGTCATAAATTTTTGGCCGCCAAAGCCGGGTTCCACCGTCATCACCAGCACCAAGTCCACCTGAGACAGGTAGGGCAGCACCGCTTCCGCGGCGGTAATGGGCCGGAGGACAATGCCCCGTTTTACCCCTTTTGCAGCCATCTTATCCAGGGCGGCCTGGATCCCGGGAGGCATGTCCGCCTCCAGGTGCACGGAAATGAGATCGGCCCCCGCATCGGCAAAGGCGTCAATATACCGCACGGGTTTTTCGATCATGAGATGCACATCCAGAAACATATCGGTACTTTTTCGTACTGCCTTCACCACAGGAACGCCGATGGAGATGTTGGACACAAAGGCCCCGTCCATCACGTCCACGTGGAGCCAGTCCGCCGACTGGACCCTCTGGATGTCCCGACCTAAATTTGCAAAATCCGCCGATAGAATTGAGGGCGCGATTTTCACCATGGTTTCCATCCTTCTTTCCGTAAAACTGCCCCGACAGACTCCGGTCAAGCCCGTGGGACTGGCTCAAGATCGGGGCACGGGCCAAAATCCCCCCGCATAGGATACCTCAAGCGGAACAGGGGGCCTACTTCCAGACCCCCGGGAGCCGCGGGACCGCCGTCAGGTCCCCTCCCATGCTAACTCCCACAGCAGCCTGGTTTCGACGGCGACGACCCGTGTGCCCGCCGCATTGTATAGCCGCCCGCCGGAGGCCCTCTCCGGTGGGCGGCATTGTGTTACTCCGGCTGTCTGCACAGCCAAAATAAACAGCCGTCGTTCTGGGAATACAGAACTTTCCATAGTATTTTATCGGCTTTTCTTCTCTCTGTCAATGAAAAGCCGAGTCCTTCCCTTGACACCTATCTTTTCAGTGGGTACAATATAAACTTAGAATACCCTCAT
>OLSM01001129.1_pt1 | contig 21272 bp, 26 predicted proteins | sample 1672721 | NCBI WGS metagenome assembly OLSM01 (sample SAMEA3136717, study PRJEB25190) | human gut metagenome | reverse complement strand
TGACATTGGCTCCTTTTACAGTAGCGTCCAAATCCATCGTGGAACGGGCATCCAGCCCGACCATAGCGGCTACCAGCATACCGCCTTTCAAAATGAACTTGTCTCGATATTCGGACAGGGAAATCCGTTCCAAAAAACGCTCCATCATATAGTTACGCATAAGAATTTGTGCATCCGCTGATTTTTGTCTGGACAGGTTCCGAATCAAATCCTTGAGCTGCCTTGCCGTCCTTATCATAAAAGTACCTCCAAATACTGCCGTAAAATTTTTTCTACTCGGAACATCCCAGCATAGCGCATCAAAGTTCGCAAGTCTTTATCTTTTCTTCTGGCATACATCTTTAAAGCTCCTTGAAAAGTCTGCATCTCTATACTGTTTCTGCTACGGATCAGATCGCAGATAGTTCGTTCCATATCGTAGATGGGCACTGCATGACCGAAAGGTGTTTGGCCGGTAGTCAATCCAATTTCATATAACTCCGACTTTATAGTATAAACAGAAAACCCTTCTGCCTTTAAGCGAGTTGTACTGTAACCTCTGCGTACTGTTATCGCGTATGGAGAGGGTTCCCGATCTGTCAGGTCATGAAAAAATAACGCTGATTCATGGGAAAATATTGCCTGGCTGCATCGCAGATGTAAAAGGAACATCCCATCAACCCAAGCATCTTCGGAAACATAGATACCATGGGCAACCTGTTGAAGATTTTTCTTTTTCACATATTCATAAAAGATGGCCTTTGCAATTCCACAGTCGATTACCTGTGAAGTTCGCAACATCCCATCATGTTCTACTATCAGTTTGTCTAATTGCTCAAATCGCTTCGATTTGATCATTATTGCCACTTCCTTTCGTGCTACTATTATACACGAATGTAGCACGAAAGTAAATACAATAATTAACAGACACTACCTACCATTTTTCATAAATACCTATTTGTACTGCCACCCCTGCACGATAAATCTTTTGGTTCTTCACAAATGCTGTGCTTTACCATTACGCACATTTCGGTAGGTCGCTTTCTTTTCCACAGGTTTTGCCCGATAGGTGCATTTGGCAACATATTCTTGAAGGTAGGCAGAAGTGAAATATACGCACCCATTCGGTACATATTGAATATAGGAAATCAAACCGCTGTTTCTGGCTTCATCCAAGGTGGCAAGGCTGATTCCCAACAGTTTTGCCGCCTCCTTACGAGTAATCAGCTTTTCCATATCCAATCTTCACTTCCTTTCCTTCTTTTTTACTACTTCATAATCAAAACCGGGCCGCTGGCCGCAGTAGGTGCAGATGTCCTTTTCCACCCGGCCAGGGTGGACCCGGCGCAAATAATAAGAGCCTGTGCCGTAGAAGTTATTGGCACAGGCCGGACAAAGGCACATGATTAAGTTTTTCGGTGTTTCTTCAATCAATCCCACGCTGACAGCCAGGGCGCGGTTGAGCCGGCGAATATGCTGTTCCTCCAGATGTCCGATGTACGTTTCCAGCCGCCTTTTATCAATGGTGCGGAGCTGCTCCATCAGCACCAGAGAAGGCAGCTCCAGGCCGTTCTCTGCTTTGAGAAGATAATGGGTGGGCAGCTTGGCCTTGGCGTCCACTTTGCTGGATATGGCCGCCACAATGACCGTGGGGCTGTGCTTGTTTCCAGTATCGTTCTGAATAATAAGGACAGGGCGATAGCCTTCCTGCTCGGAGCCGATTCCCCGGCCCAAATCGGCATAGTACATATCGCCGCGATGATATGTTCTGTTCATGCTTTATGACCTCCCTTTGAAATGCAGGCGGCTGATGCCGCCTATGTAGAGCCGGACAGCAGAACGAATGAAGGCCGGGGAGAGATAAAACAATCCTCTGTTTTCATTGGCCCGTCCTGCTGTACGGCCCATATTTCAAAGTGTTCCTATTTGTCCTCGACACCCCGGAACACTGTGGGAAGTCATCAAACGGCTGGCAGCTCACCAGCTCCACGGGGAATCTCACCCCTCGCGTGGTTCTCACGCAACCGCCCCCATTGCCTGCGACGGATCACGGCGGCAAACCGCTTCAACGCTCGGACGTTAGGCTGGACGGGAGTATCATTGTCCCCGCTGCTGGTCATGGCCGTACCGGGAGCCGCCCGGTACTGGCAGCCTGCTGTTTCTCGCTCCTTGCCGGGAAGAACAAACCAAAGACCTGCAATTTCTTTTTTCGGTGGTGTCTCGTTGTTTTCTCCCGGCAGATCACTGCGCAGCCGCTACCTGGGCTTTGGCTTACGCCAAAGCAGCGGGAATGTGCCTGATGAATGGGTATGCAGTTTTCAAGGTGCCATGAGGCCATAAAAAGAACCTCTCACCCTATTTGCCGTTGGGTGAGAGGTTCTATAACCGCTAAAACTTATTTTTCCAGAAAAATTTTTAGCTTTTTGAGGATTTTCATTTTCCTCTTATAAACGGCGGGCTGAGAAATGCCGAGTTCCATCGCCAGCTCGCTCTCCTTGCGCTCATCAAAGAATAATGCCTGGATCAGCGCACGTTCTTCTGGGGTAAGCAGGGAAAGCGCGGTATGTAGCCTGTCCACTTCCAGCTTGTGAAGCACCACGCTCTCCACACTTTCCTGCTCATCGGAGAATTGCTGGGCATTTTCATCCACCAGCCGGTCCAAAGAATCTTCGCGGCTGGGGATGATCTGCACCACTTGGCCCTCCTTTCCGAGAACGAACCGCTCGGTTTTCAAATCGTTCTCAAAATAGCGCATTTTCCGGTCGCCCTGCATATAGGCCCGGTACACTTCATCCGTGACCTCGACAAATTGGCCGCGAATCCATATTCTTTTTTTATCAGCGTCCACGCTGTTTTACCTCCGATCAGTCTGAATTGCGAGAAATTCAGACTGGCCGGGCGGCCCCCTACAACGTGGGAATGGGGTTCCTCTATATTGAAAAACGCACCTGCAGAATGGGACAACAGCCCCAACAGCAAGTGCGTTTCCTTTTAGTTCGTGTAAATCATGGCATGATGGTTCAGTATGAAAGGCGTAAAGCCACGGTGAACAGCAAGCGATTTTTTGACAGCCTGCGCTCTGTCGCATTATGTCGAAACGCTTTTTCCTCCATGGCGGCTCCCTCCGTAAGCCGCCGATCCCGCCAGCGTCAGGGCGTCGTCAGTATGAGGGCATAAAGAACGGCGGCCTTGATTTTCTCAAAGCCGCCGAAAAAGTAATATGGGCGTGTCAATAAGTCTGCTGCACGACGGCTTTTTTTCTTTTGCCATCGTCCGGCAGATAATGAAAATATTATGTTTTAGGTTCAGGATTTACTAATGCCTTTACTTTCGCAATGAAATCACAGTCGGTTTTGCAGCAGAAAACGCCGCCATAAAATTTTGTCTGTTGTTCAATCAGGAAATCATCGTCGCCAGACATAAGCAGGAAAGGGACAGTGATCCCTTTTTGACGAATTTCTTCGAGCAAATCCAGTCCTGTGCCATCCCGCATATTATAATCAGAACAGATTGCTTCGACTTTTTGATGTTCCAGCAATCGCAACGCATCTTTTACCCCTGTTGCTGTATAAACCTCAAAATATTTTTCTAAAGCAGAGGTCAAAAAACCTAAAAAACCCAAATTGTCGTCTATGACAAGCAATTTTCTCATTAACTTCCCCCTTCTATCAGCTCCTTATTATGTTCTTATCTGATTGGTGGTTAGAAAATCAGAATTATTTTACTTTCCTGTTCAGCCCTTTCAGAATGAACAGCGCCAGAACAGCACAGGCCAGCAGAACTATGATACCAATTAAGACCTGAACCATGCTTGCATCGTAATAGCCGGAGATATTGAAAACGGCCGTCATGGGATATACCGTCTTTAGCTGTTCGGACATACTTGCGAACAGCCCAGCAAACGAATAAATTTCTGCAAATACCAGCGCCAGCCAGTAACCTTTTTTCATCCGGGCCACCAAAGCGATAATCGGAGAAATGGCAAAGAACACGCCGATCCCGTCCAGAAGATATGTTTTCAGGTTTCCCAAAACAAGGCCAATTGAAAGAGCTTCAAAGTGCAAAACGGCCTCAACGAGAAAGGTAATCGCAAAAAGCAGAAGATAGATTACGACGCTGAACACCAGAGCAAGCACCATTTTGGAGAGCGTCAGCTTCACTTCATCCACGGGAATGAGCCGCAGGGATTTCAGGGTGTCCTCCTGTTCCTCCCGGCAGATCATATAGCTTCCCAGCAGGGCAATGACCGCAGGCAGCACATAAAAGGTGGCAAGGGATTGGGCCGCTGTCATAAACCATCCGGCACCGTCAATATAGCGGCTTTCATAGAACGTGAACTGACCCTGTGCAAAGACAATCAACGCCACCATGACCGTTGCAAAACCGGCAATCCACAAGATTTTGGAACGGCGGAGTTTCCGGCGCTCCGCCCAAAGTAAAAGTTCCATTTCAAATGCACCTCACTTTCTCTTTTTCAAAGCAGCCCCAGCCAGCAGGACAGAAGCAACGCCCCACACGCCTATGCAGAGGAATGCCCCCGGAATATTGAGTGGCTGGGTAATTACGACACCCGGAATATCCCGCATAACAATGGCGGTCATGCTGGACAGCGGATGCAGGTACATATTCACCATCAAGAGGATAAAGCCGAGGAATGTATAAACCAGCGTCAGGCAGACGGGAAGAATATACCCCTTCTGCGCTGCGGCAGCCGCCAGTATTGGCAGCACCGCAAAGGCGGTCAGCAGAGAGATTTCCATACACTTCCGCAGAAGATAAAGGACGCTCCCGCTGTCAAAGGCAATATAGCCGGGCAGGACGCCGGTAAGGATGGACGCGGCTGCGGTAATCAGCATGAAGCAGACCGAGTACACCAGCACCACAGCAAATTTGCTGAAAAAGTACGCCATCTTATTGACCGGCACAATCCAGAGCTGTTTGAGCATATCATATTGGTTTTCGTTATACATCAGCATGGTACACAGCATCCCCAGCACCACCGGCAGGATAATCCACGGGGTATAGCTGAACGCCGTCCACTTGTAAAACTCGATGGGTTCCACGCCGGTTCCCTTAACGCTTGCGAAGTAGAACACGGCGGCCAGCGGCATAAACAGAGCTGCCAGCAGCATGAGCCAGATAAACTTTCTCCGGCGCAGCTTTAGAAATTCAATCTGTATCAGTTTAAGCAATGCCCTCTCCCCCCGTAATCTGCTTGAAATAGTCCTCAAGGGTATCATTGCAGATTTGGGAGCTGATAACAGCCACATCCTGCACCACAAGGGCCTTGTTGATTGCCGCCATATCCAGTGCGGTGTCATAGAGTCGCAGGTTATGTTCGTCCTGCACCGCATAATCCGTCACATGGAACTGCCGTTCCAAAATCAGTGAGGCTTTGGGGACATCCGACACCTGAAGCTGGATGTATTTCCGATTTTTCTTTTCCAAATCCTCCATGCTGCTTTCTTCCAGCAGTACGCCGTGGTCGATGATGCCAATATCATCCGCCAGAAGTGCGATTTCGGAAAGAATGTGGCTGGAAATCAGGATGGTTTTGCCGCGATCCACGCTTAAATCCTTGATAAAATTCCGCACTTCGGCAATGCCGATGGGGTCAAGCCCGTTGGTCGGTTCATCCAGGATCAAAAGCTCCGGGTCATGCAGGATGGCGTTGGCAATGCCGAGGCGCTGCTTCATACCGAGAGAATACTTGCTGAACAGCTTTTTGTCCCGGTAAGGAAGCCCCACGACTTCCAGTGCGTTCTTGACGGCGTTGGGCCGGGGCGTCCCGCGTAGCTTCGCAAAGATTTCAAGGTTTTCTGTGCCGGTCAGGTTCGGGTAAAAGCCGGGAGTTTCGATGATAGCCCCAATGCGGGGATAAATGCGCTTCTCATGGCCTTTGATGTTCTGGCCGAACACATCCACTTCGCCGGAAGTGATTGGCGTAAGGCCCAAAATCATTTTCATAATGGTGGTCTTACCGGCTCCATTTCGGCCCAAAAGCCCGTAAATCCGGCCCGGCTTCACATGAATATCCACAGAGCTGACGGCGGTTTGCTCGCCGTAAATCTTCGTCAGCTTTTTGGTTTCAATCACAAAGTCACTCATAAAGATGCCTCTCTTTCTTATTCTGCTTCATTTTTCCAAATGACATAGTTGTAAAGGCTGCCATCCGGGGAATAGTTGATGAACACTTTGAAATCGCCCTTTTCACAGGGAATGACAAATTCAACACGGATTTGGTCGGAGTGTTCCGGCACATAACAGGACACCTCCGGGGAAGCGTTCTCCGGCAGCCCGCCCAGCTTATCGGCTTCTTCCTTCCATGTTTCCTGTATCGCCTCCGCAGAAGTATTGTCCTGTACGCCCTGCGGCAGCGCATTGAAGAAAGTTTCAAAATCTCCATCCATCATCTGGTTAAAGTATTCGGTAGCTTCCTCTGTAATGGCCTGCTGGTCGGGGGCTTCGCTGGAAGATGGGGCGGCCTGCTGGCAGGCGCAAAGCGAAAAAGCGAACAGAACACAGAGGAATAAACTAATCAATCGTTTCATAGGTCTTTCCTTTCAATAAGATTGCTTTTTTAGAGCCACAACGGATGCGGCGGCAAATGCGGCACCGATCAGAAGCAGCGAACCTGCACAGACAAGCGGCGAAGTATGGGGCAAAACGCCTTGCATCAGGCTTTCTACCATAGCTGCGGCTGCTTCGGAAATATGGGGATAAATCCCCATCACGCTTGCCAGCGGGTGTATTCCCGTAAGATAGGCAGGGGCAATGACTACGGGAACCAGATAAAGCAGCGTTGCGCCAATAGGCAGGATATATCCTTTTGACAGCGTGGCAAGAAACACAATCGGAAGCATGGCTATGGGGATCAGAAGCCCGCCCGTCAGATACAAAAGGCCAGCAACCATTAGTGTTTGGGCATTCAGATCGGGAAAGCCCCCAGCAATCAGCCCGCCGACAACACATAAAAGAAAGGTAATCAGGCACAGTCCCACGGACATCAGGATCACCACAGCAACTTTTGAAAAGTATAGCTGCGCTTTTGTGATAGGAATGATGAGCAGTTCTTTCAGCGTGTCGTTCTTGTGTTCGTCAAAAAATAAGGTTGTGGCGAACATTCCCAGCACAATCGGCAGGAACAGGCTGGACAGGTTCTTAAACGCCAGTGTGTAGAGGTCGCCAAAGCTATCCATGTAGGGGCTGCTCCTTGCAATGCTGCAAGCCCGCTCAATCGCAAACGCCCCAAACAGCAGCGTCAGGGCCAAAATACACCAGACAATCTTATTCCGCTTCCATTTCTGGATTTCAGTTGCAATGATCGTCATGCGGTTTCCTCCTTTCATGGTTCCCATTATAAGGGACGAACCTTGCCATAACCTTGCCGAAATCTTGTTTTAACCTTGCTTTGAACGCAAGAAAGCCCTGCGCGGTCACAGGGCTTTCGGAAGTATGATGGTAAAGGTTGTACCAGCTCCGGGGACACTGGCTGCCGTGATGGTTCCTTTATGGACGCTTACCAGTTCCTTCGCAATGGAGAGGCCCAGCCCGTTCCCTTTGGCAGATCGGGAGTGGTCGCATTGATACATTCGTTCAAAGATATGGGGGATGTCAGCGGCGGAAATCCCTTTCCCGTTATCGGCCACCATGATTTTTGCCTGCTGCTCCGTTTCGGTTATGGTCAGGGACACTTGCCTTGCGTCGCTGTGCGTCAGGATATTTTGCAGCAGGTTATTGAGAATACGGGTGTAGGCGGTGGGATCAACCCTTGTCATGTATTCTGTTTCGGGTATCTCTATCTCATAGGAAAGATTGTGATTTTCCAGCAGCGGCACCCAGTCAGCCATAATGTTGCGGGAAAGCTCGTTCAGGTCGCAGACTTCAAAATGAAAAATCTGCTCCCCAGCATCCAGCTTCACCCATTCAAACAGGGCGGTCACAAAGTCTTTCAGGTGATGGGCTTTTTCCGTAGCCACCCGAATATATTCTTCCTGCTCGGCCCCTGTTACGATCTTGCTTTCCACGGCCTCCAAATAGCCCACCAGAGAGGCAAGCGGCGTTTTTACATCATGGGAAAGGCTTGTCATAAGTCGTTTATAAGCCTGCTCGGATTGCTTTTGCTGGATCAGCCGGGATTGGCTGCTCATAGCAATTTCGTTGATGTCATAACAGATTTGCTTTGTCAGGTCACTTTCCCGCGCCAGCACACGGCGGTTCAGGTTTCCGTTCTTTATATCCGTCAGGGCATCTTTAATAAGGGAAAGCTGGCCCCGGACGCGGTGAAGTTTTGCCAAAAGGTAAGCAATCACCAGCAGGGCAATCAATAAGGCCAGCAGCAGATAAATGTTCAGCTCCATGCTCATGCCTCCTTATTGAACCGATACCCCACACCCCGGACAGTCTGGATATAAAACGGCTGTTCTGGATTTGGCTCAATTTTCTTCCGCAGTTTGCTGATAAAAGACATGATGTTGCTGTCGTCAAAGGCATATTCCTCCGCCCATACCTGCGTGTAAATCTGCTTCTTGGTAAACACCCGGCCTTTGTTGGACGCCAGAAACAGAAGCAGGTCAAATTCCTTGCCGGTCAGCTCTACCGGGAGATTTTGAACTGTCACCGTCCGATTGACTTTATCAATCACCATATCTTTCAGCAGCATAGTGGCGGCCTCGTTCCCGGCCACGGGATTTAAGGTGGTATAGCGCCGGATCAGGGAATTGACGCGAGCCATCAGCTCGTTAATGCTGAAAGGTTTTGTCAGGTAATCGTCCGCCCCCAGCCGCAGGCCAGAAACTTTATCTTCCTCATCGCTTTTGGCGGTCAGCATCAGCACCGGCACATTATGTTTCTCCCGGATCTTCTGCAATACCTGAAAGCCGTCCATATCCGGCATCATTACATCCAGAATAATCAGAGAACAGGCATCCTTGTTTTCTTCCAGCAGCCGCAGGCCCTCTAAACCGCCATACGCCACCACCGCAGACAAATTTTCCTGTTCCACGCATTTTTTCATCAAGGCACAAAGCTCCTTGTCATCGTCTATAATCAAAACACTATTCATGTTTCAAGGCCCTCCCTTGTTTCGTCCTGCCGTCCACCGGCTTTTTGGCATCTTTGGGGATTAGCCAAACCGTTCCCATTTTTTCAGCTCCCGGAATGCGTCCCTCGGAGCAATAATAATTGATCTGCCGTGGAGAAATTCCCCATTTCTCGCCGGCTTCTCTTAAAGTCATATAATCCATTGCACATACCTCCAGCACCTATTATACTTCGCTCTTTCGAAGAATACAAGCCAAGAAACATGAACGCCTAAATAAGAATATGAAAAATAAGTATAAACGATATAAAAGGAACCTCTTGCGTTATCAAAGCAAGAGGTTCCTCATTTGGTTTAATTTAGCCCTCCAATAAGAGCTTCAACTTTTTAAGGACCTTCATTTTCCGAACATGAACAGCATTGCGGTACACGCCAAGCTCGTCTGCATATTGCCGTTCTGTCTTTTCCTCAAAGAACAGCGCTTGGATCAGCGCACGTTCTTCTGGGGTAAGCAGGGAAAGCGCGGTATGTAGCCTGTCCACTTCCAGCTTGTGAAGCACCACGCTCTCCACACTTTCCTGCTCATCGGAGAATTGCTGGGCATTTTCATCCACCAGCCGGTCCAAAGAATCTTCGCGGCTGGGGATGATCTGCACCACTTGGCCCTCCTTTCCGAGAACGAACCGCTCGGTTTTCAAATCGTTCTCAAAATAGCGCATTTTCCGGTCGCCCTGCATATAGGCCCGGTACACTTCATCCGTGACCTCGACAAATTGGCCGCGAATCCATATTCTTTTTTTATCAGCGTCCACGCTGTTTTACCTCCGATCAGTCTGAATTGCGAGAAATTCAGACTGGCCGGGCGGCCCCCTACAACGTGGGAATGGGGTTCCTCTATATTGAAAAACGCACCTGCAGAATGGGACAACAGCCCCAACAGCAAGTGCGTTTCTTTTTAGTTCGTGTAAATCATGGCATGATGGTTCAGTGTGAAGGGCATAATATCCCGTTGAAAAACGGGAAGTTTTTTTGACCGTACACCGTCAAACAGGCGGCCTACGACATAGAATCATACTCGCTGCTTCTAATGAGCAGCGGTGCGCAGGATGACCAACGCATGAAATATCCCTCCAGGCCAAAAACGTGGTCTGGAGGGATGGGCATGACAAAGCACCCTGCCAAAACCTCGTTTTTTTTATTGGCAGGACCATCTATACGATTCGGGTCAGTTCACTTTTCTATGCACTGTCAGTTCTCTAAAATTTGAACTGCTACGCCATTATAAATCTAGCATAAATCTGTAAAATAGAAAGAGAGGTGAACTGTAGGTGCAGATTAAACATGAAACGCTTGGTGAGATCATCAAGAATGCCCGCATAAAAGCAGATATTACGGTCGAAGATCTGGCAGCCAAGGTCGGAGTAGGCGAGAGATTTATATATCGTATCGAGAACGAAGGCAAAAAGCCCAGCTACGACATTCTCTACAAGCTGATTCGGGAACTGTCCATTTTACCCGATCAGATTTTCTTCCCGGAAAAGCAGATTGAGGATTCTGAAATGGAAAGCCTTGTCCGTATGCTGTATAACTGCGATGAGCGTTCTATGCAGATCATCAAGGCGACAGTTAGGGCGGCCTTGGACAGCCAGCCCAGAGAGTGAAAAAGAGCCGATGCCCGTGGGAAATTCTCACAGGTTCATCGGCTCTGCGTCTATGCGTCTGGCTCTTTGATGACAACGATATGTAATTGTTTCGCCTGGATTAAGCTCTCTCGTTTGCACTTTGGGCAGTAGAGAGGATAATTGATTAAAACCGTATCCTCCCTGATTCGATCACGGGTTTTATTCCCGCAGACGGGACAATAAACCCACTCTGTTTGCTGCATGGGAATCACCTCCATTCTCCTGTTTTCAAGACATGGCCGAGGGCTTGCTGCTCTGCAAGCCCGCCGGCGTGTCTTTTTTATTTATTCTTCCTTTTCCCGGAATCCCCAAGCCTCAAAATCCGTATCGTCTTCCTCCGGCTCCACCTCTTCCATAAAGGTGGAGTCAGGGGCCTCTGTCGAGGCGTTGAGCATATAGGGCGTGACCTGTACCGGCATCTCGTTCTTGAGCGCCAGCACCTTGGGGGCTGCCTTGCCGCAAAACACCATGGCGGCGGCAAAGGCGAAATACTGCACACAGCTTGTAAGATAGAGATTCACAATGGCCAGTTCATTTCCCTGCACAGGAACGCCCTGCTCAAGCTGCCGGGAGATATTTTGGTGGCAGGCTACCAGGGAAACAAAAGCCGTAATCAGCAGCACCGCCGCAAGAACATAAAATGCAACGGAAAGGATAGTCCCTTTTTTCGAGGGCTTTGTGATTGGATTGCTGTCCATCTCCATCAATGCGCCCTCCTTTCACTGCGGGGAGCGTTGTTTCTGCGGGATTGAGGCTGGGCGGCTCCATCTTGAACGCGCTCTAGCACCTGCAGCTCACCCTTTCTCAGCCGGAACACCACATCGGCCTGCTTCGCAAGTTCATTGGAGTGGGTAACGACCACCACACACTTGTTCATCTTGTGGGCGCTCTCTTTGAGAATATCCGTGATGTCCTGGGCGGTGTCCTCGTCCAGATTGCCGGTAGGCTCGTCCGCCAGGATCACTGGGGCCTCACTTGCCAGGGCACGGGCGATGGCCACACGCTGCTGTTGGCCACCGGAGAGTTTCAGTACATTGCGCTTCGATTCTTCTTTCGTCAGGCCCAGCCGCTCCAAAATGGGCAGCGGCGGCAGCTTGGAAGTCAGCGACACATTCTCCGTGGGAGTCAAGTAGTCGATGAGGTTGTATGCTTGGAAGATAAACGCCACATGGTTTTTCCGATGGTCGGAAAGGCCCGTCTTGGCAATATCCTGCCCGTCAAAGTAAATCTGGCCGCTACCGGGGCTGTCCAAGCCGCCGATCAGGGAGAGCAGGGTGGTTTTGCCGCAGCCGGAAGGCCCCAGGATGGCGTAGAGTTTGCCCTGTTCCATTTCGGCGTTGACGCCTTTTAAGACTTTCTTTTTATTATCGTAGGAATATCCCACTTGCTTGATTTCCATGATACTCATAGTGATTACCTCATTTCGTTATTTTAGGGGGTGGATGGTCTTATTCCATCTGCGACAAAATCTGCTTGGGCTTCAGCCGCATGGTGGAGATACTGGACACCAGCACCGCCGCCACCAGCAAAATGCCGCCCACGATAGCCACCAGCATGAAATGCTCCGGCGTGACGATGACATTCTCCGCCGCCTTACCGAACAGCGTACCCAGGGTGCCAGCCACTTGCTTGCTGGAGAGGTAGGCCAGCGGGAAGGCCACCACCGCAATCAGCAGGCTTTCCAGCACATACTGGAGAATGACCGCAGGCTTGGCGATACCCACCGCCAGCAAAATGCCTGTTTCCCGTTTCCGGCTGCGGATGGACATGGAGAGGATGAGAATTATCAAAACCATGCTCACAGCGGTAATGACAATGATGAGAGTGGTAATCAGAGTCCCGGTGTCGGAAAGGGCGCTGGAGATATTCTGATACACCTCGTCATTGGCGGTGATCTTGTAGTTGTTCCAGTTGATCGAGGAAATGCTCTGCACTTCCCGAATCACGTTCTCTAATTGGGCGGCATCGGTGACATAGTAGTAGGCTTCGGAAATGCCCTCGCCATCTTCGCCCCAGCCTTTGATCAAGCCCTCGGCTGCGTCCATGCTGCAAAAAACATAGCTGGAATAGGCGTAATAGGACGCATCATCATACATATTTACTTGGTCGTTCTTATCCGCCACCACATCGAAGATACCCACGATCTTCATATCCACTTCCGGGGTGTTATTCTCCGGGTAGTAAACGCCGGTCAAGGTATCTCCAACCTTCAGCCCGTTCCATTCCGCCAGCTCTCGGCTGATGATAATGCTACCCGTCATATCATCGGTGATGTGGGTGCCTTCCACCAGTTCAAACCGGCCCGACAGAAACAGCTCATGGTATTGGGAATTGTAGGAGCCGTAGTTGTAGAAGCTGTAATTCTCATGGGCCAGTTCCTCGCCCTTATCATTGAAGATACGGGGCAGGGTAATCAAAGTGGCGTCATACCCCGCAATGCCATCCACTGCGGCAATCTGCTGGATCATGTCCTCGGACATAAATTCCTGTGTGCTGTAATTACCGTTCCAGCCGCCCGTAGAGATGTCTCGCTCCACCGTGAAGCTGGCCCCGGTGGTTCCCCGGACTTCCTCAGCCTGTTCTTCCTGTGCGTCAGCTATGGCAAGGCCGGACAGCACCAAAGTGGTAATGGCCAGGAGCAAGAAGAACACCAGCAGCGTCTTTTTCCACTTCCGTGCGCTGTATAAAATCGCCCGTATTCCTAAATTCATATCGCCTGCACCTCCTTAACTCATCTGCGATAAAATACTCTTGGGCTTCATCTTCATGATCGGGTAGGCCGCCAGTGCGGTAGAGGCCACACACAGCACCATGCCAAAAGCCCACACCAGTGCGTAATCCTCGGCGGAAACAGCCACCTCGATCTCGGCAAGGCCCAAATCCTCGGTGGGTTCTTCTTCCGTGGCTTCGCTTTCCCCGGTCAAGTCCACCGTTTCATAGGTTTCGCTTGTCACCTGGGAGAGCAGGCTGCTCCCGATCTGATGGGAAATGGCTGTGCTGGTGCCGAAGGAGATCACCAGGGCGATGGCCGCCACAAGGATCACTTCCAGCAGGTATTGCAGCAGCACCGAGCCTTTGGAAATGCCCATGGCCAGATAGACGCCGGTTTCATGGATACGCCCACGGAGCCTCAGCGTCAGGAACAGGGCCAGTACCAGGAAACAAATCACCGATACCACCGCAATGGCGATAAAGACGATGTTCTGCAAGCCCTCCAAGGATTCCTTGGCGTTCTGATAGTCGTTGTCGTAGCGGGTCAGGGTGCAGCTCTCCCAATCCACGCCATCCAGTTCCTGCACATCCGTCATAATGCGCTCCAGCTCGTCCGGGTCGTTCACATAGAAATCCCCGTACTGGACATTGGTGGTTCCCTCCGTGCCGTAGAGCAGGAAAGAGGCGGTAGAGAGGTCGGTAAACACGATGTTGTCGTAAAGGTCATAGGACGGGGCCATGCCGATAGAATCCTGTTCCTCGGTATTGGTGAAGATCCCGGCCACCGTCACGGGGATAGTCTTATCTTTGTCCTCCACATTCCCCAGCAGCATGGTGTCGCCCACAGACAGGCCGTTGCGCTGGGCGAATTTCTCGTGGATCAGCACATGGCTGCCGGTTTCGGTGGTGATGGGGTTGCCCTCCACCATTTCAAAGCCGCCATCGGTGAAATAGCTGTCCTCCTGAGAATTGGAGTTTGCCACCACCCGTCCGGCGTTCTCATAGCCCTCCGGCACCTGGGCAGCGCCCTCGGTGTTGATCTCCAGAAGGTTCCCGTCTGCGTCAAAGTAAGTAGCATAGGTGTAGGAGCGCAGGGTGTACCTGCCGCTCAAACCGTCCACATCAAGAATCTGGCTCACCGTATCCTCCGGGATCCCGTTTTCCAGCGTCTTGGCGTTGATGGTGAAATAGCCCAGCAGGGCTTTTTTGATATTGGCGTTGGCTGTTTCCGTGGCCGATTGAATGGAAAGGCAGGTCAGCATTAACGTAGCCATGACCAGCAGAAACGCCAGCAGCGTGAGGGTCTTGCCCTTTTTTCGGATGGAATACAGGCAGGCCCGTTTGCACAGGTTCATGTCTGAGCCACCTCATTTCCTTCGAGTAAAACCAGTGGGTTCACTTGTGTACCTCCTAACGTAGTTTTTCGCCGGGGCCGTGTTACCGCCCCGGTGGTGCTCCCGTCTGCTGGGAACACCCTTATGGTACACTACGAAGGTGGAGTTGAGGTGGAGTTGAGATATTTTTTAGGTGGAGTTGGCGATAAGGTGTAAAAAAATCGGCGGCCTTGATTTATTCAAAGCCGCCGTATAGTCAAACGTAGGACGTGACGATTACCTGCTGAGCAACGGCTTTTTTCTTTTGCCGTCTGGCGGGGCAGATTAAAGCGATATTCGTTTTTTTACATCTCAATCAACTCTTTTGCATTTCCAGTAAATGGTACACCATAAAAATAGACCTGCCAAAGTAATAATTCCTTTGTTCCATAGCCAAATATTATTTTGATCTCCGGCAAATCGGATAAACAAATAGACATATTCTAACCCCGGAAATCTTAATAGGCTTCGCGTCAATAAGATTATCAGCCATATAACCCCACAGACTAATGTTGCTATATGTTCTTGCCTACATATAATCCCTAACAAGGCACACAGCGATGATAAAAAGAATGTTGGTGGGAAATACAGCACAATCAATTCCCATATTGGCATTTCGTATCGCATAACTGACGCGCCTGCCATGCTAAAAACCGCGAATAAACTGGATATTGCAAAAGCGATTATATAACGTAACAATACCCATTTGAAAAGAGATTTGCTTTGTGCGGCAATAATATCAAAATTACTGTCTGCTCTCGTCTTTCCCCATTCACCAACAACGATTGTGACAAAAAACGGGAATACCACTTCAAAGCTGACCGGATAAAAATCAAGCAGATTTCCGGCTATGATAGAAAGAACAATCATAGCAACCGTAAAGGCCGCTGATACGATAAAGAAATTTATCCCGAAAATTTTTACTTCGCTTTCAATTCGCGCTTTCATTCTGACCTCCAAAACTTGTGTTTCAAAAACAGCAGGCTGCCAAACACAAGACCGCTTCCTACAAGGAAAAATCCATTTGCAATAACGCTCCCCATATCAACAAACGGCCATCTCGGATGCACCCATATCAAACGGACTAAATCGCCGGAAGTAATCAAGTAAAATGGCATTGCCTCTGCCGAGCCTACATAGGTGGCATTAAACCCAAACAATATTGCGGCCAGAATATAGAATAAGCGAATGTCAATCATCCCCGGTAAGGCAATCGAGCAAAAGCTGACAAATAAACTCGTTGGAACTAAAGAAACAAAGATTGCTTTTATCAACGGGGCAATACATTCAATCAGGGAAATTTCAAATGGCGCAGCAATAAAATAAATTGTCGTGTTAAGTAAAAGAAAAATACACTGCATGGAGAAAACATATAGAAATCCGCCCAACAGCTTTCCCAACACATATTGCCATTTTCGTAAGGCCGATGACATCAGCAAAGATTTCATTCCTGTCTTAGTATCTATCGGAATACGTCCTGCCAATAAGAACATCAGACCGAACAATAAAACAAGGCTGTCGAGGCTCACAATCCGATAAACAAAGTATGCTGGCTCATTCAAAAACTCCAACCGAGCTAAATTCCCAGCAGAGGGGAAATTGTCAAGTAAAGAAAGTGCCGTCGCTACAAGAAGTACACCCCATGTAACCAGACGCTTGAACTGCATTTTATATTCATAATGGAGAACAGAAAACATTTTACGCATGGGCTTTCCCTCCCATACAATACACATAAGCATCTTCCAAAGTCGCCGTGACAGGTGTGGCCTGTAAGAAAAGCCCGCTTTCGTCCATTATTCGCGCAGTCAATCCGTGGCTCTCATATGTCGTCGATAATACTACCGATTTCTTTTGAAGCTCGATAAGCTGGTTTTCATTTTCTAAATGTAGGATTTTTACCTTATCTTTTACCCGTTCCAATAAGGTGGCAGATGTGCCAGCATAAAATAGATGCCCTTTCCGCAGAACAGCAAGTTCTTCGCATAGCTGGTGAATATCTTCGACAATATGTGTAGAAAGCAAAACGGTGCGGCCCTCTCTTGCATATCTTGACAATAGGCCGCGGAACCTCACCCGTTCTTCTGGATCAAGACCGGCTGTCGGTTCGTCAACAACAAGAATTTGAGGATTGCCAATCAGCGCCTGCGCGATGCCAACCCTCCGTTTCATGCCGCCTGAAAGCTGCCCTATTTTGCGTTTGGAAAATTCCAGCATTTCAACTTGCTCCAACACGCTACTGACAGCTTTTTTGTTATGAATGCCTTTGAGTTCTGCCATGTAATTTACAAAGTCAAATACAGAAAGAGAGGGGTACATGGCAAGTTCCTGTGGCAAATATCCAACTCTTGCTCTGACCTCATTTCCCTGTTTCACGGTATCAAAACCGCAAATGCGGATTGTGCCTGCTGATGGGGTTAATACCGTAACCAATGCCTTCAGCAGCGTAGTTTTTCCGGCACCATTGTGTCCCAACAGGCCAAAAACACCGCTGCCAACATGAAAGCTGACATCATCAAGGGCGGTCACGCCGCTCTTGTATTTTTTAGTAATGTGACTAATCTCAATGTTTGTATTCATACGCTCCTCCATTTAACTACAATCGTAGATTTATAGACTTTAATGATACGGGTTACTCATTGTAACCCGCACCATATTCTGTACCAGTATGATAGGCCGGATAAGGATAGAAATGTTCTCTGCTGAATTGTACGGAAAAAGCAACCGTAAGTATCAGAGAAACAGCCAGAATAGCCGTTATCATCCTGTCCCTGATCTTTGATGATTTTGTGGTGATCCGTTTGATTCTACGTTTTGTCAACACAAAACTGAGTGCGCCAATCCCTTTACCGGGTTTTGTAGCTTGAACCGTAGACAGTTCCAGCAGTCGGATAATAGCCGCAGCATATTCTGTTTCTGTGACTTTTCCCTGCGAAAATTTTAAGGCATTGCAATCGCAATCCGTTTCACAATGTAGTGAAAAATCTCCTTTAGCAATCCACGCAAAAGGGTTGAGCCAGTTTAATATGCAAACATAATCATAGATACGCTCCAAAAGAATATGTTTCCGCTTAATATGGGTCAACTCATGGATAAAGACAGCGGATAATTCGCCATCGGTCAGCTTTTCTATAACTGTTTTGCTCATGATAATTGCTGGGCGGATTGCGCCGGTAACGCAAATGGGGTTATCCAAAGTCCCCCAATATAGTGCAGGCACTTTTTTTAAGCCGACAATTTCCGCACATTGTAAGCAAAGAGCATTTAGACGCTCAGTGCTACATATCTGGTATCCTTTCAATGCCCGCTTTGCCATTATAGAGCGTATCGTATCATAGACGAAAAGAATACCGCACCCACACACCCATACCCAACAGGCAATATAAAATCCATTTAACCATTCCTGTGTTTCTGGTGATATGAGAAACACATCCGGTGAAAGGAATGGAACGCAAAAAAGGATCATACCGCAAAGCGGAAACCATAGCGGCAGCGTACAACGCAGAATGTGATTGATAAAAAGAGATAAAACACAAAATATACCGCCAATAGCAGATACAAAAATAATCGCATTGAAAATGTTACCGAGTATCTGCATCTGTTTTCTCCTGCTGCTCGATCAAGCTCTTTAGCTCATGCAATTCATCAGACGAAAGATTGCCGTTTTTGACAAATCCCATTACCATCTTAGACAGGGAACCATCATATACGCGGCTTAGAAAACTGCGGCTTTCCGCAAGCTGGCATTCACTTTCTGATACTGCTGGATAATATAAGTATCCCTTTCCTTGACGTTTTGTAGTCAATGCTCCTTTTTTTACCAAACGGGCAAGGTATGTTTGAATAGTCGTCTTGCTCCAACCTGTTTCTTTTAACCTGTCTAATATTTCGGGAAGTGTTTGTGGAGAATTACTCCAAACAATCTTCATTACTCGCCACTCTGACTCTGAAATAGAAAGTTGCTGCTCCATAAAGCGCCTCCTTTGATTGATGCTGTGTAGTTTATTCTATTATAGCATTGGAACTACATAGTGTCAACCATTGCATAGAATATCTATACGTAAAATTAAACGGAAAACTATGCCTGTCTACGCATTTAAGCCACTGAAAAGCCCGCTATTTCGGGGTTTCCCGGCATGGTCGATGGGCAAGGCAGGACAGATTATCTAATCCTCGCCAGAGAGCGCTTCTAAATCTGTAGGGAAATCCATAAAACGTTGGGCATGGTAACTGTTAGCTACACACCCAACGCTTTTTTTCATAAGAGTTTATAGTGCCATCACCACAAAAATGCTGTAAACTTCACACCGTTTTCCGTATTAACCATGTTATAGATAATTTCGTGGTGATCCAGGATGGTTTTAGTGATATACAGCCCCAGGCCGCTGCCGCCGCTGTTCCGGTTCCGGGATTTGTCCACCCGATAGAAGGGAGTGAAGATACGCTCCAAATCTTCCTCAGCAATGTGGACGCCGGTATTCTCCACGGAAAACACCTCGTCTTTTTGGGTGACAGTAATCACCGCCCCCACCGGCGAATAGGTCACGGCATTTCCGATCACATTGGTGAACACTTTCTCCATAAGCCGACGATCCCCCTGGTAGTGGTATCCCGGCTGGATGTCCATGCGAAGCTCGATCTGCTTGTCCTCCATTCGGCCACGGAACTGTTGGCAGACCTTTCGCAACATTTGGCTGATGTCCAGGTCGGTACGCTCCAGGTGGAAATCGCTGCCGCCCATCCGAGCCGCAGAAAGGATTTCTTTCACCAATGCCTCCATGTCATTTGTGGTTTTCAGACACCGGCGCAGGTAAGTATCGCGGTCTTTGTATTCGCCCACCTGATAGATCATGCCCTCCAGTTGCCCCTTGATGATGGCGATGGGAGTTTTCAGCTCATGGGATACAGCGGTGAAAAATTCCACGCGCTGCTTTTCCTGTTCCCGTTCTCGCTCAATATCTTTCTTCAACTGCCAGTTTGCCGAGCGCAAGCTGGCCAGCGCATTGTTGAGCTGCTCCGCCATTTCGTTCAGGCTGGCGGCCAGCACACCGATCTCGTCTTGCCGGTTGACTTCACACTTCCAGGTCATGTCCAGGGTGGTCATCCGCTTTGCCACATTGCTGATACTGACCAGCGGCTTAGAGTAGTACCGGGAACAAACTACCGCCCCAATGACGGAGATCAATAGAATCACAACGGCAATAAAGGGGATGAGCTTCAACAGGATGTCATAGGACTGCGCCACCGCAACCAGGGCGGCATTGGCAAATACATGGTAGGTCTGCCCGCCTTGCTGGAATGTAGCGGAACAGCTCATAGAGGGGGCAGAAGTGTCCATGTTCTCCATATCGGCAAAATTCACGGAGAACAAATTATTCCCATAATCATCGTTGATTTCCACCGAGGCGTTGTTCGTCATGGAAAATTCCATCAGACTGTCCGAACTGGCCTCCCAGCCGTTTCGCTCCAAAACCGCCACCAAGTCATAAAAATCGGAAGTGACTTGGCCTTCCAGCTCCGTATGGTAATTCCTCGGCAGGAAAATCATCACCATGCCGTAAATGATAATGCAGCAGACCACCAGCAGCGCCAGCATACTGAGGAAGGTTTTGGCCTGAATGCTTTGACTAATCTTCCTTCTCAATTTTATATCCCGCCCCTCTCATGGTTTCTATGTAGTCCACACCCAGCTTTTTACGGATGTTCTTGATGTGGGTATTCACGATTTTTTCATCGCCAATATAGTCGTAGCCCCAAACCGTGTCCAGCAGCCTTTCCCTGGACACCACCCGGCCCTGGTTCTCCAGAAGGAGCTTCAAAATCTCAAATTCCCTGGTGGTCAGGGAAACGCTTTCTGTTCCAACAAGGACGGTAAGGCTGTCCGTGTCCACCGTGATTTCCTTATAGCGGATCACGGTATTGGGCGCAGCGCCGCCCTGTTCAGCCCGACGCAGCACCGCTTCGATATGCTTCATCACAACCGGCATGGAAAAGGGCTTGGTGATATAATCATCTGCCAGAGCGTCAAAGCCCTTCATCTGGCTATCCTCATCATCCAATGCGGTGAGCATGATGATGGGAACCCGGCTCTCCTTCCGCAGAATCTCACATACGGCAAAGCCATCAATTTTCGGGAGCATTAAATCCAGAAGCACCAGGTCGGGCTTGTTTACCCGGAACTGTTCAATTCCTTCCAGGCCATCAGCAGCCAGAACCACCGTATAGCCTGCGTCCTCCAGGAACGCCTTGATAATATTCTGAATGGATTCTTCATCCTCTATAATCAAAATCATTTTTGACATCGCTTGCACCTCCAAAGGTAGTGTAACATACAAAGGTGGAGTTTAGGTGGAGAAGGGGGCCTTTTTTGAAAAACCTCTCTATTCATATTATACCTGAACTGTGTTGCCAGAAAAAGTGTGCGAATTTGAATTTTGTATATCCTCATGGTACGAGATTGTATGATAGGCTGTTTCTATTTGAGGAAGT
>OLSM01001126.1_pt1 | contig 21311 bp, 14 predicted proteins | sample 1672721 | NCBI WGS metagenome assembly OLSM01 (sample SAMEA3136717, study PRJEB25190) | human gut metagenome | reverse complement strand
ATATATAAAAGATCGTGCTGTCAGCAGAACTCTCCGCTGACAGCACGATTCCTATACTTTTTACTTATATAATTCGATTAGATGTTCAAAAGATCACTGAATACTCTCAGGGCTCCGTCTGTCTCATGTGCAAGTACGCGTTTTGCAAGGACTTTACCGAGCTGGACACCTTCCTGATCGAAGCTGTTTACATTCCACAGGAATCCCTGGAACATGATCTTGTTCTCAAAGTGAGCAAGCAGTGCTCCGAGAGATGCCGGTGTTAACTGCTCTCCGATAATGATGCTTGAAGGACGTCCTCCTTCGAAGTTCTTGTTGCGGTTCTCATCTTCTTTACCACATGCAAATGCTACGATCTGAGCAGCTACGTTCGCGCAGAGTTTCTGCTGGCTTGTGCTGTCCTGGATCACAACATCTGTACCGATCTGGCTGTTCTTGAATCCTACGAACTGAAGCGGCACAATATCTGTTCCCTGGTGAAGAAGCTGATAGAAGGAGTGCTGTCCGTTTGTTCCAGGCTCTCCGAAGATAACCGGTCCTGTTACATAATCAACCGGCTCACCAAAGCGGTTTACGGATTTTCCGTTAGACTCCATATCCAGCTGCTGCAGATGTGCAGGGAAACGGCTCAGTGCCTGAGAGTAAGGAAGTACTGCTGTGCTTGGGTATCCGAGTACATTTCTCTCATATACACCGATCAATGCATCGAGCATCTCCGGGTTCTCTTTGATGTTCTTATTGAGGGACAGTTTATCCTCAGCTGCTGCTCCATCAAGGAACTGTGCAAATACTTCCGGTCCGAATGCGAGGGAAAGTACTGCTCCGCCAACTGCTGATGTAGATGAGAAACGTCCTCCGATATAGTCATCCATGAAGAAGGCTGCAAGGTAATCATCACTCTTTGCAAGTGGTGAAGTCTCACTTGTTACTGCGATCATATGCTTGGATGCGTCAAGTCCTGCATTCTTAAGAGCATCCTTTACAAAGGACTCATTTGTCAGAGTCTCAAGTGTTGTTCCTGACTTGGATACAAGTACGAAGATGGAGTGAGCAACATCTACAGAATTCAGAACTGCTGCCGCATCATCCGGGTCAACGTTGCTGATGAACTTTGCTTCCATCTTGAATGTATCATTCTTCTTTGCCCAGTTCTCAAGTGCAAGGTACATTGCGCGAGGACCGAGGTCACTTCCGCCGATACCGATCTGAACAACTGTTGTAAACTTCTCTCCGGCACCGTTTGTGATCTCACCAGCATGTACTTTGTTCGCGAACTCAGCAATCTTCTTCTGCTGCTCTACATAGAAAGTACGCTTGTCAACACCGTCAGCCTCAACAGCATCTCCGAGCTGTCCGCGTGTCATGTGGTGAAGTACGAGACGCTTCTCTCCTGTGTTCACAACTTCTCCGTTGTAAAGTGCTTCGAACTTCTCTGTCAGCTGTGCTTCTTCTGCCAGTTTCTCAAGAGCTGCGAGAACTGTGTCATCCACTTTCTTCGCTGCATAATTGTATGCTAATCCTTCTGCCATCGGAACGCTGTAGTTCTTCACACGCTCTGCTCCGTTCTCTCCGGCCATCACTGCTGCGAGGTCTACACTTTCTGTCTTCTCAAGTTCCTGATAAGAAGTAAGCTTATCCAAATTGTTCCAGGTAATCATCGTTGATTCCTCCTTCATAAAATAAAGTTCATATCCGGCTGTCGGGTTCAGTATCTTCTGACCGGCAGACCATCCATTTCATAAAAAACCTATTGTTAATTTCTCAACAATCAAGTTCATTATACAATCAATCCAATGCAAATTCAACCCACAAACGATATTATCAGAGCAGCTCCGCAAACAGACGTAAGATCAGCTGTCCGAGTCTTAAACCCGCACTTCTTCCTTCTTTATACTGCTCAGTCACTTCTCTGCTTTCTCCCATCGTGCGGATCAGATCATCCCGGATCTCCAGCACTGCGTCGCAATCTGCCAGGAAGCATCCATTCTCAAAGTGATGGTACAGGCTGCGGTAATCGAGATTGATCGTTCCACAGGTCGCCATTTTATCATCTGCCACACTCATCTTCGCATGACAGAATCCCGGTGTCCACTCATAGATACGGACTCCATGCTTAACCAGATTATGATAGAAGGAACGGGTCACACTGTAGACCATCTTCTTGTCCGGGATACCCGGTGTTATGATACGTACATCAACACCACGCTTTGCTGCCAGTGTGAGTGCATGCGTCATCTCGTCTGTGATAATCAGGTATGGAGTGATAAACCAGCAGTATTTCTCCGCTTTGTTCGCCATACTGATATATACTTCCTCACCTACCTGCTCACCATCAAGCGGACTGTCTGCATATGGCTGGACATAACCACGCTGTTGTGCCTGGTATGCATGGTTGATCACATATTTCTCCGGTACAAGTTCTTTTGACTTTACATTTCCGGCTGCATTCCACATTTCCAGAAATGCTACTGTCATAGACTTGACCGCATCTCCTTCCATACGGATCCCGGTATCTTTCCAGATTCCATACGGATGTGTGATGTTGAAATACTCATTCGCCAGATTGTATCCACCTGTGTAAGCAACCTTTCCGTCAATCACAGTAATCTTCCGGTGATCGCGATTGTTCAGGAACATATTCAGTCCCGGCAGAATCGGGTTAAATACACGGCATTTGATTCCTAAAGATTTCAGTTTTGTTGCAAAATCCATGTTCACAAACCAGATCGATCCCATATCATCATAGAAGATACGGACTTCTACGCCTGCTTTCACACGATCTTCAAGTACCGTCTGGATCCGTTGCCATGCCTCTTCATCTTCGATGGCATGATACTCCATAAAGATGAACTTCTCTGCCTTTGAAAGATCCTCCAACTGTGCATCCAGCCCTTTGATTGCCTCATCATAATAGGTAACATCTGTGTTCTGATAAACCGGGTAACAGGAGTAATTCGTCAGATAAGAAGCGATTGCCCCCGCCTGCGGACTCTCTTCTTTCATCCATTCGAGAATCTGTCTGTTATCCGGAAGATATGGGAGCAGTTTTTTATCAATCTCTTCATATCTTGCCCGCATCTTCTTCGTGCTTCCGTTCAGACCTACGAGAAGATACAGACTCACACCAAGAATCGGGAATGCAAGCATCAGTATGATCCATGGCATTTTCATCGATGAAGTCTTATCCATGCTGTAAAGTCCAAGCACAAGAAAGATTGCCACAATTCTTGTTGCCCAGTCAATAATAGTTGCGTATTCACTTACCTTTGTAAACAGAAATAGAAGGAAGACGATCTCCAGCAAGATAGATACTGCTGTGAAGATCAGCCTCTTTGTTCCGTTCTCTGTCTTTTTCTTTCCCTCGAGTGTACTGCTGCTCAAATTTACATGCCCCTTTTCTCTTTTCCTTTTAATAATTGCTATTTTCTCTTTGCATAGAAAGACGGAGAATCCGATCACTCAGATTCTCCTGACTCTTTTAATTAACACATACTATAACAGATATGGAAGGAAATTGAAACAAGTATTTTCTTTTTCCACTGTTTTTTTATTCATGTCTAAGTGCCTCGATTGGATTCATGTTCGCTGCTTTCACGGACGGGATCAATCCGAAGATAATGCCGATCAATGTAGAGAACAGCACTGCGATCACAATCGAAACTCCACTGATCGCTACCGGAACTGCTGAGACTCCGGATATAATGTACGCAAGTGCGATTCCTCCAAGAACACCTATAATTCCTCCAAGCAGTGTCAGCACCGCCGCCTCTGTCAGGAACTGTGTCAGAATTCTGCGTTTTCTCGCTCCGAGTGCTTTCTTTAATCCAATCTCGCCGGTACGTTCTGTAACCGACACGAGCATGATATTCATAACTCCGATTCCACCAACTAACAGGGAAATGCTGGCGATCCAAATCAGCTGCTGATTTGTCGAGTTGCTGATCTCCTGGATCTGTGTTGCCTGCTCTAACAGATCTTCTCCTTTGTATTTCACGGTATCATCTGAAACTGTCAGCATAGCATTTAAAATATCTGCGGCTTTCTCTCCTGCCGTTGTCATATCATCTGTACTTTTTGCACGCACGACAAGGTTCTGTGGTTCGTCATACTGGTAGATGACCGGCCATACATTATCCGGAATAATGATCTTTCCGCTCTGGTCATCTGACATGTAGCGGTAGTAATCTTCCATTGAATTGATTACCGGCTGGGACTCTGCTTTCTTTGCAACCATTCCAACGACAACAAAAGGCTCTCCCTTAATCTCGATCGTTCTTCCGATCACATCTGCATTGTCGAATAAACTTGCCGCTGTTGTCTTGTCTATCAAGGCTACTTTTCGTCCTTCGGAATAATCTTTGTCTGTTAATCCTCTTCCTTTGGTTACCTGATATCCGTAAACATCCAGGTAATTTCTGTCAATTCCAAGGATCACGCTGTTACTTAATGACTTTGCGCCGCGGTAAACTGCGTCGTATTCATTTCTTGTATGATATAAAGACGCTGTCTCCACTTCCGGGAGTTCAACGACTTCCTGCAATGTCTCGTCTGAGATCTCCGGCACTCCGTCCGGGAGTGACTGATACTGCAGATCGATCGGCCAGTCACCCTGATAGAGCTGTACATTTACCGCGTCATTTCCTGCACCGACCAGATTCTTCTTAATCTGTTCATTCGTTCCTTTGATCGTGGACACAATTGCTATAATGGAACCGATTCCTATGATGATTCCGAGCATTGTGAGCGCAGATCTTAATTTATGATTCCAGATTCCCTGAAACGCCAGTCTGATGTCTTCTAACATAATGGCACCTCACTCTCTTTCATTTTGATACTGTTCAGTCTTCTTAATAATAGTCGTACAGGGTATCTGCTTCCTGTGTCTTTGCGCCTTCTTTGACATCTCTGCCGTAAGGGAACGCGATCAGGTCGTCCATTGTGAGGCCGGAGGTGATCTCCAGTGAATTGTACATATTTTTGCCAACCTCTACATACTGTTTTGTTAATCTGCCGTTATCGCCCCGCTTGTAGACATAATAGCGGTTTCCTTCCTCACGGACAAACATTTTTTCAAGATAGATCGATCCATCACTACCTGCTGCAATTCCATCCATCGACAGATTCACAGACTCACCGTTCGAGAGATTTGCGTCTCCGTGGATCACGAGCGTGAACGGATAGAAGGACTGATTCTGGTTCTCTCCTGTGGAATAATCGCTTACCGGTGAGTTGCCAACACCTGTAACTGTCGCTTCGTAGGATTCTCCCGACTGCCAGGACATTACAGTCGCAGTCATTCCTTCTTTGATCTGATCAAGCATTGTCTCTCCGACTCTTCCGGTCACATAGAAACCTTCTTCTCCGACAACGCTGACAACCGGTTTGTTCTCATTCTTTGCAGATGCTTCGTCAGTCGCTTCTTTGACTACACCTTCTACCGTACTTTTGATCACGCCGTCCCCGACCTTTTTCTTCAGCTTTTTCAGTTCCAGTTCAGCGGATCTCTTGGAAAGATCCAGATCTTTGATCTTCTGCTCTTTCTCCTTGATTTGCTTCGCCACTTCTTCCTTTGACGGGAGGTCCGGGGTGTCTGGGATAACCGGATCTTCTGAAATATCCGGTTCCGGAGTTGGCTCTGGTTCCGGAGTTGGTTCTGGTTCCGGAGTTGGCTCTGGATTTGGAGTCGGCTCCGGGTCTGGAGTTGGTTGTGAATCCGGTATGACTACCTGTCCTGTTTTTCCATCCAGTATCCAGCAGGAAATGAATTTGGTCGGCGCTTCTGCGTTATCTACTACATCAAAGGCACACACTTGACCCTCTTTTAATACTTTAAGCATAAACGGTGCATTTACGGCTGCCCCCGGTGCGCAAAGATAACGATACGGTTTTTCCATTGTTCCGTCTGCGTCTTCTTTATTATAAGGAACAGAATCTAATGTAATCTCACTGTAAACCTCTTTTCCCTTTAATGCTTCAGGGAATGGACGCTCAATTGCGGAAGACGGTACATCGTCTTTTTTATTATCATCTTTGGATGTGTCATCCTTCGCATTATCATCTTTCGAAGCATCGTCTTTTGTGTTGTCATCTTTTGCCGTATCATCTTTTGTCGTATCATCCTTCGAGGTATCACCATCCGGTTTTTTATTCTCATCCTCTTTTGATGTATTAAGAACGGTTGTCTTTACAGCACTCATCTTCTGTACAGTTGGCTGCTGTTCTCCATCTGCGCTTGTCTGCACGACGGATGCCCCTGTATCTGCCTTCGCGGTCTTCGTCCCCTTGAGCTGGGTGATCTCTTTCTGCAGGTTCTGAATGTTCAGGTCAATCCCCTGAATCTGCATTTCTTTCATCTCAAGCTCCAGGGAAGAAAGTGTCGTGTCATATGACACAAGACGGTCTCCAACTTTCACCGTATCCCCGGCTTTCACGTAAACCTGTGTGATCGGCATAGTATCATCCACGTAAATGTCCTGCTTTTGGTTCGTTGTGACGGTTCCGTAACTTGCAATCCCACTATCATCGTACCAGCCGCCGGAATTCAAACTACTGACAGGAGCTACTTTAACAGCCTTTCCGCTGTTCTTCACTGCGAAACCGATTCCAAGTGCAAGAACGATACAGCCTGCTGCCACAGGAATGCCGATCTTTATTATTTTCTTTTTATTCATCCACACTCTCCTCCGTTCCCGGAACTCCTTCCTGCATTGCATTTTCTTCTACAGGTTCTTCGTAACCGCCCTCGGCTCCTGACATATCTGAAGTACTGCCTGATGTACCTGAATCGTTCTTCACAACAGCTGCACCTTTTTTGCACTCCTCGCTTGGCCATACAATGTAATCAGAAGCTTTCAGTCCGTCTACGATCTCACAGGTTCCCATATCTTCGTTCGTCTCTCCGAGTGTAACAGAACGCTTCTCCAGCTTGTCATTATCTCCTGCTACCCATACATATGGATGATCTGAATCTGCGTCTACAATGTAGTCACGCATCAGCCACATCTTGTCTGCTTCCAGTGAAGTACTTGTCTCGATATAGACATGCTGTCCAAGCATCAATCCATCCATTGTATCCAATGTGACATAGAATGGATACTTTGTTGCCTGATTATCGCTGTTCTCAGAACCATAACTCATAGAATCCTGGGAACTGTTCTCCGGCTTCTCTGTGTCTACGTTATCTACTGTACCTGTCCAGATCTCATCTTCATTCACTCTGGAGCGGATCGTCACCTGTGTGCCCGGTGTCAGATCTCCGATGTTCTGCTCGCTGATCTTTCCTTTGATTCTGTATTTTCCTGTAGAAAGGATACTCATAAACGGTTGGGACTCTCCTGTAGAAGGGTCTGTTCCCTGCTGTTCGTTGATCTCCTGTACAATTCCGGCAACTGTAGAAGTTACTGTAGACTGTTCCAGGCTCTTCTGTGTACGGTTTACTTCCAGCTCTTTTACTTTATAATTGTACTCTTCCTGCTTGATCTCCATCTGAAGTTCCTGGATCTGTGTCGTATAGGACAGCTGTTCGCTGGCCGGTGCACTCTTCTTCTCCGTTGTAAGTACCGCGATCTGTGAATTCAGGCTGCTGATGTTGTTCGTGATCTTCTCAAGCTCCAGTTTTCCCTGATCTAATGTCATGGCAAGCTCTTCTGTATCGTATTCAAACAGCTTTGTTCCAGGCTCTACTTCCTGCCCTTTTTCAACAAAGATCTGTTTTACCTTCTGATTGTCTGCCAGTGTCAGTTTCAACGTATCCTGTGCTTCAACCACTCCTGTAAACCGGTTCTGTGTCCCAAGTCCTGTCCCTGTGATCATTCCGACGGAATCCGCATAGAGAACATTCTCTCCATCTGCTCCACCTCCACCTGTCAGATTCTTCACAAGAATCAGGGCGATCACTGCCACAAGGAAGATACCTCCGCCGATCAACACTCCTTTTTTCTGTTTTGTATCCAATCTTCTTTTTTCTTTCGGCTGACTGGAGCTCTGTGTGTCGGATGACTGCTTTCTGATTCCCCGCATCGTTTGCCCTCCTGCTTTGTTTTATTTTTCTTCTTTTTGTGCAAAAGATAAAATCTCCGGGACATCCGGTACAATCTGCACAAAATATTCTCTCATACCATCAGTATACAGGAAATGTGCCTAAAAAGACATTGATATTTTCTTAAGATTTTTTATCTTTTTTCTATAGCCGGCTCACAGACTCCTTCTGCCCCGGCAAGCAGAATCATCAGAAGCAAATCTCTCTGTGGTCCAAGCCATGCTTCTTTTGGCTCATACCATTCCTGAAGGGTATGGATTCCGTCTTCTTCTCCACCTCTTCCAACAGTGATTGCCGGGATTCCCATACTGATCGGGATATTCGCATCTGTACTGCTCTCATACCGATACTCCGGTTCAATCCCCAGCAGTTCTGCCGCCCGGAATGCTGCTTTCACGATCGCACAGTCCTTTGGCTGTGCCCCCGCCGGTCTCACACCGCGTCCTTCGATCTGCACTTTGATCTGCGGCTTTGAAGCATCCCATCTTGCATTTTCTTCTTCCACTGCCTGTTTGATCACTTTATGAAGTTCTTTGTCCAATCGGTTCAGCTCTTCTTCGCTGTCCGAACGGAGGTCTACCAGCATGGATGCAGAACCTGAAATTGTATTTACAGAAGTTCCTCCCTGGATCACGCCTACGTTAAATGTTGTCTTCGGCTCATTCGGGACCTGGAATTCTGCGATCTGTGCGATGGCTCGTCCCATTACATGGATTGGATTGGGAATGCCAAAGTTCTGGAAACTGTGACCACCTCTTCCGGTAAATGTCACCTCATAACGGTGACTTCCTGTTGCCGTATAGATCACCCCGCCCGTATACTGATTATCAATCGAGACAAATGCATCTACCTCTGGACATTCTTCTGAAGCTTTGTTGTCGTATCCGAACAGATACTTCACGCCCCTTAGATCTCCAAGTCCTTCTTCACACACATTTGCACAGAAGATCAAGTCTCCTTTTGTGTGAAGATCTGCATGGATCATTGCTTTCGCTACTGCGATCATCTCCGCCACTGCATGTGTGTCATCGTTAATGCCGGGACAATAATAACGATTTCCTTCTTTTCTTATCGTCAGATCTGTCCCTTCCGGGAATACTGTGTCTGTGTGTGCTGCAAGCATTACACTTGGTCCTTCACCTGTTCCCGGCCAGATCCCAAGCACATTTCCAACAGCGTCAATCCTGACATCCCTAAGCCCGATCTCCCGGAACCGCTCCCGGATATACTCCGCTTTTTTCTCTTCCTTATAAGAAGGTGCCGGAATCTGACACATATTGAGCGTGTCCTGAGTCGTTGCCGGATCTTCTTCCTTTATATATTCCAATGCCTGTTTTATTTTTTCATTTTCAAGAATCATTTCCCTGTTTCCCTTCGTTCTGTGTACTTTGTATTTTGTTGTAATAAACACTTTTAGTATATCATATTTTCTTAATGATACCGTGATTTTGCGGATTTTCTATAACAGTAATTTTTTTATTGAACTTTTTCATTTATCGTGGTATACTCTGACTAAAGTTTTGAACTTTTAAATTGAACTTTTAGAGATTTTCGTATTGAAGCAGATTTTAAATTGAACTTTGTATTTTGTTAATACTTTATTAATGGGGTCTGATCCCCGGAAGGATAACCTCAGAAAGGAGCTTTATGGAAACCTTTGCAGACAGATTAAAAGCCGCTATGAACGAGCAAGGCCTGAAGCAGGTTGATCTTGTTCGTCTTGCCCAGCAGAAAGGGATCAAGCTTGGGAAAAGTCATGTCAGCCAGTATGTCAGTGGGAAGACAATCCCGCGTACCGACATCTTACATTTTCTGGCAGATGCCCTGCAGGTTGATCCTGCCTGGTTAAACAATAATAATGATAATGATTCCACACTGTCAGATGTTGATATGATACAGACATCCGCAGATAATTCAGGAGGTATGAAAGTGAGAGAATTCAAGAAATCATCCAAGTTAGATAATGTATTATATGATGTGAGAGGTCCGGTTGTTGATGAGGCTGCCAGAATGGAAGAGATGGGAACTCATGTACTGAAGCTTAATATCGGAAATCCGGCTCCGTTTGGCTTCCGTACACCGGATGAGGTGATCTATGACATGAGCCGTCAGCTTTCTGACTGCGAAGGCTACTCTGCTTCTGCCGGTCTGTTCTCTGCGCGAAAAGCGATCATGCAGTATGCCCAGTTAAAGCACCTGCCGAATGTAACGATGAGCGATATTTACACAGGAAATGGTGTCAGTGAACTGATCAATCTTACGATGTCTGCTCTTTTGGATACAGGAGATGAGATTCTGATCCCGTCCCCGGATTATCCGCTCTGGACAGCTTGTGCTACACTTGCCGGTGGAAAGCCTGTGCACTATATCTGTGATGAGCAGTCTGACTGGTATCCGGATATCGAAGATATGCGTAAGAAGATCAATGACCGTACAAAAGCGATCGTTATCATCAATCCAAACAATCCGACCGGTGCTCTTTATCCGAAGGAAGTACTGCAGCAGATTGTAGATCTCGCAAGAGAACACCAGCTGATCATTTTCTCTGATGAGATTTATGACCGTCTTGTTATGGATGGAAAAGAGCATGTTTCTATTGCTTCTCTCGCACCGGATCTGTTCTGCGTGACATTCAGCGGACTGTCCAAGTCCCATATGATCGCCGGATTCCGTATCGGATGGATGATCTTAAGTGGAAATAAAAATATTGCAAGAGACTATATCGAAGGAATCAAGATGCTTTCCAACATGCGTCTTTGCTCTAACGTTCCGGCACAGTCCATTGTACAGACAGCTCTTGGCGGACACCAGAGTGTAAATGATTATATTGTTCCGGGTGGACGTATTTACGAGCAGCGTGAATATGTTTACAAGGCTCTGACGGATATTCCGGGAATCAGCGCAGTAAAACCGCAGGCTGCATTTTATATGTTCCCGAAGATTGATACGAAGAAGTTCAATATTGTGAATGATGAGAAATTTGCTCTTGATCTGCTTCGTGACAAGAAGATCCTGATCGTTCAGGGAAGTGGATTCAACTGGCATCAGCCGGATCATTTCCGCGTGGTTTATCTGCCGCGTATTGAAGTACTGAAAGAGGCGGTTGGTAAGATTGGGGAGTTCCTGCAGTATTATAGACAATAAGAATTGAACTTTATTTATATAAAAACCGGGTCACCACAATCAAGAATTTGTGTTAACCCGGTTTTTATTATTATAATACGATTAATAACGCAGCAATTAATAGAAGCATTAATACTATATAAATCGCAACTATCTTCTTATTGCATGTCTTATGATTAATAAACATCATTATCAATCCTAAAAATAAACATATCACTATTCCTAATGATAAATTCATTACTATCACATATTTTGTATTCGCAAATTGTTTTCCCAAATTACTAAAATTAACTGTAATTAACGAAAACACTGAAACAAAAATTCCCATGAGTGTTAGTATATTAGCATATATATGATTTATTTTCTCATCCAAATCATTATTGGCATTATTTATTCTACCAATTCTCTCTTCATACTCATCCTTATAATTAGCCATTCCTCTATACTGATCTTCATCATTAAAAGAGGCATTCTGCTGTTCATTATAAGTATGCTCTGGTTCTTCGCTTAATTGTTCAAAAAATATCTGAGCAATTTTATCACCCTTTTTTATCTTAATTGTACTAGCAGTAATATTCTGAACTCGCAAATAAATATATGTTTCATGTCCCGGAAAATAATGTGGTCCTGACACAATTAACCCCTGTCGCATTCTAGAATTCTTTTCACCAATACGTCCCATCAAATCATTCGGCATATGGATTTTTTCTGACATCTTAACGAAAATCATTTCATTAGAACGTAGTATATAGGAATCTACTAAAGCATCTTGCTCTACAATACCTTCAATGTGTAGGTCATATGATACTGCATTAACACTAGACTCATCATAACATCCATCACAGAATATCTCCGAATGGCGATTTTTTATATTTTTATCAACTAAAATCATATTTTTGCCTCCCTTGATGGATATTATTATAACACAGAATATATGAATTTCAACATCTATACATTCTTAACAGAAGCCTTCTACAAAGATACCAGTTACTGTTCACACAATGTGCGACCAGCAACGCATCCTCCGTGTCAATCAGCGGAGTGATTGACACGGGAGTGAACAGTAACAGATACCACACTTAATACTATCATTTATGCCCCAACTTTATCCAAGCAGTTCTCTTACCATCTCTGCATCAAATTCAACTTTCTCCACATGGTTCACCTCAATCTGATACAGTGCATTCGCTGCGATGTGTTCTGCTGCCTGTTCCAGATCTCGGATTCCTGATGTATTGGAGTACAGTTCAATCACTTCATTGAGTGCCTCTTCTGTCATAATGCACTCTTCTGCCTTCAGGCTCATGCGTTTCAGCACCTTCGGAAGTGAGAATTTGGAGAAGATTACTTTCTTCTCTTCCGGTGTATAATCCGGGATATCAATGACAGCGAAACGGGACATGAGCGGTGCACTGATCTGATCCTTGTCATTCGCTGTAGCGATTGGATATACACCAACGGTAGGGATCATACACTCCATATAATTGTCTGTAAATCCAAGGTTGTCCAGCAGTGTAAGTAAAACATCTGCCGGGTTTCCGTTTCCCTTTCCGGATGCCGCCTTATCCAGCTCATTAATAATGAATACCAGATTGGATTCCCCTGCCATGGAGAATGCTTCCATGATAATACCTGGCTTTGCATTCGAATAGATTCTTGAACTTCCTGTCAGCTGTTCCGGATCGTTAATGGAACTCATGTCCAGTGTTGTCCAAGGAAGTTTAAGGATTCTTGCAACTGCATAAGCAATCTGGGATTTACCTGTTCCGGCCGGTCCGACAAGCAGAAGTCCGTACGCCGGAAGTGTGTGTGTACGGTTGATCTGAATGATCGTCTCTATGATTCTCTGCTTTACTTTCTCCATTCCATACAGCTCTTCATCCAGAATTCTTCTCGCTTCATCCGGATCGATTGCTTCAAAGTAATTGCTCTTCCACTGAATATTCATCATAATAGAAAGTGCTCTCTGTGCGTGACGGCGCTCTTCCTGAGAAACCTCATGAGAGCGTGCAACTGCAAGATTTCTTCTTGCCCACAGACGAATGTTATCCGGAAGTGTACGTCCTGCGCACGTCATAAAGTCTGTAATACTCTGAATACTTGTAAGCTTCATGTCATCTCCGGACTCTTCCTGCTCGTCATCATTGATCTCTTCTTTTGGCGCATCACTTGCAAACAGCCGCTCGATCATAAACTGAAGGAAGCCGTCCTCAGCAGATAATTTTGTTCCGCCTCCAAATGCGATCTCACGGATTCTGTAAACGGCATAACCATCCGGCTTATTTTCTCCGGAAAGACGTACATTAATGTGATTTTCTCCAAGCCATTTTAAAAGGCTGACAAAACGTGCATCCACTTTCAGGATATCTGCACTGCACGTTCCGTCCTTTTCATCAAACTCAAATGCAGTCTGCTTATTCTGATTGGTAAACACACCGCAGGAATGATGGTTCCACTTCCGGTTCTGATTATCCAGAACAAGAATCGGACACTCCGGTGTCGCATGGTCTTCGTTGGAACAAAATGTTGTATAAGTACACTGAACTTCTTTCTTGTCTTCCGGTGCACTGTTAAAGTCAAATACTGGCATACTTTCATCTCCTCATGTTTTGTTTTCAGAAACATTACTATTCTACCACAAACTTTTTGAAAGAAAAAGGAAGAATATTATGCATATTCCGGGTTTATTTCTATCGAATATCTTAAGATATCCTAAAACTTGGCTACATTTCTTGTAACTTGTATCTTTTTATGCTACGATACTTTTCAGAAGGATCTTGTCAACTTCTGACATTTTTCGAACTAATTCATGCAAAGGAGAATCTTCTATGAAAATCTGTCCAAAATGTAATTCACTCTGCGAAGACAGTGCTTCTTTCTGTCAGGAATGTGGTGCTCCGCTTCCTGCTCCTAATGATAATGCTCATACACAGGAGAATCAAAAGCAGCAGGAAAGCCAGTTCCAGCAGAATGCATATTACCAGAATGCATACCAGAACAACTATAATCAGAACAATTATTACCGGAACGGGGCAACTGCAGGCATTATGCCACGTAATCTTGTACTTGCAATTGTTTTTTCTTTTCTCACCTGCGGCATCTACAGTATCTACTGGATGATCAAGCTGAATGATGAGGTGAATCAGCTGGCCGGAGAGCCACAGGCAACAAGCGGAGGCATGGTATTCCTATTTTCTTTGATCACCTGTGGAATCTATGGTATTTACTGGGCTTATAAGATGGGAGAACGCTGTGACCGCATCAGAGGAATACAGGGGAATTCTTCTATTCTCTATCTGATTCTCTCGATTTTAGGATTAGATATTGTATATTTCTGCTTATTGCAGGATATGATCAACAAAGAGGTATCATAATGCAAAGAGGATACATAGAAATTCTTGTCACATACAAGTTTTCTATGTATCCTCTTTCTTCTATCTTTCTATTGCATTAGACATGGAAACATCCACCGCCAATAAATTCTCTCAAAAGTGAATTCGTTGGCACATTGTCATTTCCGATTCCTACGAAATAATCCAGGAATTTCAACAACCGCTTTGCTTCAACATATTCCGGAGAGTCTTTGCTTACGCCAAGAAGCAACGGCTCCACATACTGTTTCAACACTGCCAGTTCATAGATCAGGGAAGAGTTAAACATCACATCTGCATATTCCTGATATGGGAAAATATTCTTCTCTTCTCCTCTTCTCACTGACGGCCACATTGAGATGGTCTTCGTCGCCGATGCCCCTCTTGTTCTTGCATCCCTGACAAGTCTTCGGATCAAACGTCCGTCTGTAGACGGAATCCGGTTATGCTCATCAATATTCAGCTGTGTTAATGCACTGATATAGATCCTGAATTTCCGGTCATCACATAACTGTTCTGTCAGCTTCGGATTCAGACAATGAATTCCTTCGATTACAAGGATATCATTTTCACCGAGTTTCTTTGGCTTTGTTTCAAAATTCCGTTTACCGGTCTTAAAGTCAAAAACCGGAAGATAGACTTCCTCGCCTGCCAGCAGATTGCTCATGTCCTCATTGAACTTTTCCACATCGATTGCTTCAATGCATTCGAAGTTATAATTTCCATCCTCGTCCTTCGGTGTTTTCTCTCGATCTACGAAATAATTATCTACAGAAATCGGATGTGGATGAAGCCCGTTCACTCTGAGCTGAATGGATAAGCGATGTGAAAATGTTGTCTTGCCGGAAGAAGAAGGTCCTGCGATCAGAACAAACTTTACCCCCGGACGATCTGCGATCTGCTTTGCGATCTCTCCGATCTTGCGCTCCTGGAATGCCTCCTGGACAAGAACAATCTCACGCATATCATCCTGCGTGATCATGTCATTGAGCGCGCCGACGGTATCAATCCCCTGCTGGTCTCCCCATCTCACAGACTCACTGAGTACACGAAACAGCTTATCCTTTGGCACAAATAAAGGCACTTTCTCCGGTTCGTCTTTCAGCGGCATCTGAAGTACGATTCCGCCCTGATACAGATACAATGCAAAATACTTCAAATCTCCTGTATCCGGCATCATATAACCATAATAATAGTCACGGAATTCATTCATGGCATACAGATTCACGTAGGAACTTCTCCGATACTGGAACAGACGTTCTTTATCAAACATCCCATATCGATGGAATAATTCCACTGCCTCTTCTGTATGGATCAACTCTTTTGTGATCGGAAGTCTCTGCTGTACAAGTTCATACATGCGTTCTTCAACTTTCCATTGGAATTCCATTCCCACATGATCGATTCCTTCCACCGTACAGTAAAATCCTGCACCTAATGAAAAATGAATCCTTACCCGCACCTGCTGCGGACACTCATGACCAATCACATCGTGTACTGCCTTAATAAAAAGAAAGCAGACACTTCTCCGATACGTGTCATACCCCGCCGTATCCTGTGTTGTAATAAATTGCAGCGTACAGTCTCCGGAAACCTGTTTTCTAAGTTCTTGCAGACGATGTCCATCCAGCATCACAAGTGCGATCTGATGTTTATACTCTTCCTGAAAATCCTTCGCGATCTCCTGATAAGACGTCCCCTTCTCATAAAGATACTCTTTTCCGCTTATCGTAACCTTACATTTCTGACTTTCCAACTCCTCAGCCACCTCCACTGTCTTTGTGAACTGCTTTCTTCCCACAGCTGCCCTGCTGAACATTATTATGCGTTCACTTCTGATTATATGATCTGGAACGGATGCTCGATTGGATCTGTAAGTACATCCAGCACCGGAAGCTTCTTCTCAAAGAACTGCTTCATATCTTCAATAAAAATATATTCTGTGCCATAATGTCCTGCATCAATTACTGCAAGCCCCTGCTCTACTGCATCAATTCCATCATGATGACCGATATCTCCTGTCACAAGAACATCTGCCCCCTTCTCGAGAGCAACTGCAATCGAGCTCTTTCCTGATCCCGGAGAAATTGCAAGACGGTGTACTTTCTTCTGCATATCTCCAAATACTTTCAGACTTCCAAGTTCAAGTCTATGTTTCACATAGACACAGCACTCTTCCAATGTCATCTCTTTCTCCAGATTACCGATTCTTCCGATTCCTTCCGGATTTCCTTCTTCATCTGTATAGGTAACATCTAACACTTCTCCATTCTGAAGGTCCATGATCTTTCCGGACAGTTCTGCCATACCAAGCACATCATAATTCGTATGCATTGCATAATAGGAAATGTCGTTCTGGATCAGCTTCACAATTCTTCTTGTAATAAAATCTTCATCCGTCACTTTCTTTACTGCTGAGAATAAAAGTGGGTGATGTGTGATCAGCATGTCCGCGCCTTCCTTGATCGCACGGTCGATCACAACATCTGTTGCATCCAGTGCCAGATAAATTCTGGACACCTCTTTCTCTGAACGTCCTGCAAGCAGTCCTACATTGTCAAATCCCAAAGCTGCTGTTCGCGGGAATGTTGCCTCTATTACCTGTATAATCTCTTTACACTGCATAATATTTCATCCCTTTCTCTGCTTCTACAAGTTTCTGTTCCAATTCTTCTTTTCTCTGACGGATCCGGTCAGAATCTTTCGCTTTCAATCCTTCTAAAATACTTTGATAAATGCGTATCTCTCTTTCCAGATACTCTCTGAGTACCGGATGTTGTTTCTCCAGCAAAAGCTTTCCATATTTTAACTGAACCGTATCCCAGCACTTTACTTCTGTATCTTCGCCTGCTGTATCAGCTACCGGTGGTCTTACCTTCATCATAGGATAATATTTTCCATCTTCACAGACCATATCTTCTTCCAGAAATTCATATCCCTTTTCAAGAAGAAATGCCCGCACTTTCTCAATCTCTGACTGTGGCTGAAGGATACACTCCTCGAGCTTTCGCACCACTTCCTCTCCTTCTGTCAGGATCCGGATCACAAGTCCGCCGCCCATTCCTGCGATGACCGCAGACTGGACTTCTCCCGGCTGTAATGCCTGAAATCCATTGGAAAGTCTCGTCTCTATCTCTGCTTCAAGTCCATTCTCGCGGATATGTTCCTCTGCTCGCTGCAGTGGTCCTTCATTGACATCAAGTGCAACTGCTTCTGTAATCTTCTTCTGCTGTGTCAGATAAATCGGAATATATGCATGATCCGTTCCAATGTCCGCTAATTTATAATGGGCGGTCACAAGATCTGCGACCGCCTGTAATCTTTTCGATAATTCCATCATTAATCCAGATAATCCCTCAGTTTTCTGCTTCTGCTTGGGTGACGGAGCTTACGGAGTGCTTTCGCCTCGATCTGACGGATACGCTCTCTTGTTACATCAAACTCTCGTCCAACCTCTTCAAGTGTACGTGCTCTTCCGTCATTCATTCCAAAACGAAGACGGAGGACTTTCTGCTCTCTCTCTGTCAATGTATCCAGTACTTCATCCAGCTGCTCTTTCAGAAGTGTCTGTGCAGCTGCCTCTGCCGGAACCGGTACATTATCATCCTGGATAAAGTCTCCAAGGTGGCTGTCTTCCTCCTCACCGATCGGTGTCTCAAGGGAAACCGGTTCCTGTGAAATCTTCAGGATCTCACGTACACGTTCTACCGGCATATCCATCTCCTTGGCAATCTCTTCCGGAAGCGGTTCTCTTCCCAGTTCCTGAAGAAGCTGTCTGGATACACGGATCAGCTTGTTAATCGTCTCAACCATATGAACCGGGATACGGATTGTTCTTGCCTGATCCGCAATCGCTCTTGTGATTGCCTGACGGATCCACCATGTAGCATAAGTACTGAACTTATATCCCTTGTGATAATCAAACTTTTCAACTGCTTTGATCAGACCGAGGTTACCCTCCTGGATCAGATCAAGGAATAACATGCCTCTTCCAACATATCTCTTTGCGATGCTGACTACAAGTCTTAAGTTCGCTTCTGCAAGCTCTTTCTTGGCTTCCTCATCGCCTTCTTCCATTCTCTGTGCAAGCTCGATCTCACGTTCCGCACTCAGAAGAGGTACCTTACCGATCTCCTTTAAGTACATACGGACCGGATCTTCGATGCTCACACCTTCCGGAACTGACAGGTCGATATTCTCCATATCCACTTCATCTTCCTCAGATATGATAATGTCATCCAGATCTACGTCCACCTCGTCCGGTGTATCTCCGCTAATGCGCAGCACATCAATGTTATTTGCTTCAAGGTAATCAAATACTTTCTCCATCTGCTCTGTATTGAGTTCCATATCATTGAAAAAATCATTGATCTCCTGAACATCCAGTATGCTCTTTTTCTTTTTACCAAGTGCAACCAGGTCTTTCAATCTCTCAAGAAATTTCTGTGTAATATCGTCCATGTGTTCTTCCTTCCTTCGCTGCGCGCATCCGCAGCCTGTCTTGTTTTATTTTATCCTTATTGAATTGTAATATTCAAATTCTTCAGGTTCTCCAGCTTCCGTTTTTCTTCCATCAAATGCTGTAACCCCCGCATATCTGTCGGGTCGAGATTCATTGTCTGATGCTCAATGCTATAACTCTTCACCCGCAGGATTGTCTCCTGTAAAGCCTGTTCTCTCTCTTCCTTTGTCCTCAGCTCTTTGATTCTTGTGTTAAACAAAGAAGCTGCTTCTCTGTGATCTTCTTCCTCTGTGAAATGATTCAGGATCTTCGCAGGATTCAAGGCTCCCTGCTTTCTCTGCTCATATAAAAGTTCTGCAACCGTCCGATACAGACTTTCTGTAAAATCACCCGGGCTTATGTACTGACTGATCTGATCAAAGAGCCTGTCATCATCGATCATCCAGGTCAACAATGCTTTCTGTGAAGTAAGGATTCCGTCTTCCTTTTGCTTCTTCTCAGATCCCTCTGCCCGTTTCGGTCTTGCGACCGGTCTCGCCATTCCGGCATTCACAGCCATCTTTGCGACCATCTTCTCCAGGCTTTCCCGGCTGATCCGGTATGCTGTTGCAACAGCTTCGATATAGTTGTTACGCTCCAGCTCATCTTCGAATTCAAGCAGTCTCCTCGACACTTCCCTGAAGAAATCTGTCTTGCCTTCCGGAGAATTCATATCATATTGTTTCTCCAGCATCTCCAGGCTGAACATGAATCCATTACGCGCCGCATGGATCCGCTTCTCATATTCTTCTGCTCCAAGGTTCTTAATGAATTCATCCGGATCTTTATATGGATCCATCCTTACAACTTTAGCAGAAATCCCGGCCTCCCGCAAGATCGGCACTGCGCGAAGTGCTGCTCTTGTACCGGCTTCATCACTGTCATAAGTCAGATAAACTTCCTGGACATAACGCTTGATCAGAGCTGCATGCCCTGCTGTCAATGCAGTCCCCAATGAAGCTACCGCATTCGTAAATCCGGACTGATGGAGAGAGATCACATCCATATATCCTTCGCAAAGAAGAAAGTATGGCTTTCTTGATGTTCTGGCACGGTTCAGACCATAAAGATTCCGGCTCTTATCAAAAACGACTGTCTCCGGTGAATTCAGATATTTCGGTTTCCCATCTCCCATCACACGGCCACCAAATCCGATCACACGGTTATTGACATCCATAATTGGAAACATCACACGATTCCAAAACTTGTCGTACACACCCTGACGTTCATCCGTGTTGATCAGTCCGGCCTGTCGAATCAGGTCTTCACTGTATCCCTTCTCTCTCAGATACTTATACAGATCATCACTGTATTTGTTCGAAAATCCCAGTCCAAACGCTGTGATCGTCTCATCTGAGAGTTCACGGTTCTTAAGATAACTGTAGGCCTGACTTCCACGCTCTGATTTCAGCTGTACGTAGAAATACTTTGCAGCCAGCTTATTCATCTCAAGAATCGTAGACTTTAAATCTGCTTTTTCCTTCGCTTCTTTCGAGTATTCCATCTCCGGAAGTTCGATTCCTGCTCTGTCCGCAAGAAACTTCACTGCTTCTACAAAAGAAAAATTCTCATATTCCATAAGAAATGTAAAAACATTCCCTCCCGCCCCACATCCAAAGCAGTAATACATCTGCTTCTGTCTGCTCACAGAAAAAGACGGTGATTTCTCATTATGGAACGGACATAATCCAAAATAAGAGCTGCCTTTCTTCTGCAGCCGGACATATCCGGAAATCACATCTACAATATCATTCCTTGATCTTACTTCTTCTATCAGTTCTTCTGAGTAGTACATGAGTGCCTCCGCTTAATGTTTAAAGAATACTCTATTATATATATTCGACAAAACTCTTCTCTTTCCTTTTTATTTTTTTAATTTTCTTCTTTTTTTCTTTTCCAATATTATTTTCCAAGCAGAACGGTTTTATATATTAGGAAAGGACTTTCCTAATATATATAAAAAAAACCAAGAATACTTTGTTCTGTACTCTTGGTCTTATCTTACTGCGGAAGATGGGACTTGAACCCACACGATCGCATTGATCACAAGATCCTTAGTCTTGCTCGTCTGCCAGTTCCGACACTTCCGCATTCTGAAATATTTTTTGAAATGATGCGGAAGATGGGACTTGAACCCACACGATCGCATTGATCACAAGATCCTTAGTCTTGCTCGTCTGCCAGTTCCGACACTTCCGCATTCTGAAATATTTTTTGAAATGATGCGGAAGATGGGACTTGAACCCACACGATCGCATTGATCACAAGATCCTTAGTC
>OLSM01001119.1_pt1 | contig 21414 bp, 20 predicted proteins | sample 1672721 | NCBI WGS metagenome assembly OLSM01 (sample SAMEA3136717, study PRJEB25190) | human gut metagenome | reverse complement strand
GCACCCAGCGGCGGAGTAAGATCACTTTTGGCTTTTTCATACGAAACCCTCCCAATTGAGCTTTTACTGCACTCTATGCGTCAGGGACCGGCTTCATGTGAGAGGGGGACAAAGAAAGTCGGAAGAGGTCTTGTCCCGCCGGGAGAGGGTATAGCTGAAAAAACGTGGGCATTTCGAGAAACTTGCGGCGCAGAGCCCGGGAAACCGCCTGTTCGGGGGCGGGACCGGACAGACCCGATGACGCGGTCGGTCGGAGAACGGAAAATCCTGCCGGCGGGGCTTGCTTTCCCACCGGGGGCGTGGTATTCTAAGGCAAACGATTTCCCCCAAAAGGGGCCGTTATTGTTTGCTATTTTACCGAGAAAAGGAGTGCTGCCCCCTATGAAAGGACTGAAAGCCGGCATCCTGCGGACCGGCGTGGGTACCCTGGATTCCAACCTGATCCTGGCGCATAGCCGCCAACTGACCCACGACAATCCCGATGCCAAACTGGAGTGGTGCAAGACGCCCTTCTACTGTATTCTGATTCAGCATCCTGAGGCGGGCAACATCCTCTATGACACGGGAGCCCGTCCCGACGCCAACGAGCGTTGGCCCTACCACATCTCCAACGCCGACCGCTATGAGGGCGGCCCGGAGAGCAGCTTGGAGGCCCAACTGGCCCTGGCGGGGCTGACCCCACAGGACATCAACTATGTCATCGTCTCCCACATGCACATGGACCACATTGACAATATCCATCTTTTCGAGGATTCCGCGGAATTCTTTGTCCACGAGGAGGAGATGAAGTTCGCCTGCCTTTCCGTATGCCGCAGCACCAATCCCGTGGACCACGGCTGGTATATCCGGGAGGAGGTGCTGGCCCCTGTGAAAAAGTGGAACTACATCGACCGGGATCAGGAGATTTTCCCCGGCATTACGGCCATTCATCTCCCCGGCCACACCCCCGGCACCATGGGACTGATGTTGGAACTGGAGAGCGGCAATGTGATCTGCGTGTCCGACGCCCTCTACAATAAGACCAGCTACAAAGGGGTGCTGCCTGGGATCATCCGGGACCCCATCTCCCACCTGGAGAGCCTGAAAAAGGTGAAATTGCTTCAGAAGCAGTACCAGGCGGAGATCTGGTTCGGCCACGACCCGGAGCAGATCGCGGCCATGAAGGTCCTGCCTGACATGTACGAATGAAAGGGCCCGGCGGACAGGGGGCGGCCGGGTATTTCTGCAACCGGGACTGCCCCTACTTCCCCTGCCATGCCCTGCCGGAGGAGGAATTTAACTGCCTCTTCTGCTACTGCCCCCTCTACGCCCTGGGGGAGGACTGCGGCGGAAGCTATACCATCCTGCCCAGCGGCGTGAAGGACTGCTCAAACTGCGTTTTTCCCCACAAGAGGGAGAACTATGCCCGGGTGGTGGAAAAAACCGGGGAGCTGGTGCGGCGGCTGGCCGCCCGGCGGAAAGAATAGAAGAAACGCCCCGATCCTCTGGAGATACCGGAGGATCGGGGCGTTTTGTCGGATTCATTCCGCCAACTGAATCATGGCGCACTGGTTTCCCCGCTGGGGACCCAGGCGGCGGTGGGACCAGTACAGGTCGCGGTTACAGCAGGTGCATTCGGGCAAGACATCCACATGCTGGGGACCCAGGCCGGCCTTTTCCAGACGGAGGCGCAGAAGTCCCTTCAGGTCCACGTGGAATTTCCCCCCGGGAAGGGGCTCGATGAAAGGCGCCGCGGCAGAACCCAAGGTCTCCGTCATGGCGTCGGGCACGTCGGCATGGGTCTCAAAGCACTGGGGGCAGATGCCCGGTCCGATGGCGGCCCGGATCTCCCGGGGGTTGCAGCCGAACACCGTGACCATTTTTTCCACCGCGTTTGTGAGAATACCCAGCCAGGTTCCCCGCCAACCGGAGTGGACCGCGCCCGCCACCTGGCGCACGGGGTCGTACAGGAGGATGGGGATGCAGTCGGCGTAAAAGATGGTGAGGGTCAGGCCGGGAATGTCGGTGATGAGGCCGTCGGCGTCGTAGGGGATGGGGTCGTACAGATCGGCCAGCACATCGGCCCGGGTGACCACCCGGACGAGATCGGTGTGGACCTGACGGGTCATCACCAGTTTGGTTTCGTCCGTGCCCAGGGCGGCGGTGAGCCGGTGATAGTTCTCCCGGACGCGGGAGGGGAGGTCCAGCTCGGAACGGCTCATATTGAGGCCCGCGCAGACCCCCTGGCTGACGCCGCCCAGGCGGGTGGCGAAACCGTGACGGACGCCGCCCAGGGCGGTGAACTGGTCGGCGGTGTGGTATTGCACGCCGCCTTTATTTTGCAGGGTGAAAGACATGGCAATTCCTTTCTGGGTATCCTGCCGGCTGCCGCCGGGCGGGCCGCCGATCCGGCGGGGACACCCCTTTCTCCGAAGAAAGGGGTGGAAAAGAGCGCCAGGGGCTTCGGCCCCTGGACCCCGGAGGGTAGGGCAAAGGGCCGCTCGCTGGTTTAGGGTGACATCTTTTATAGGGTGAGTAAAGGGTCGGCAGCAGGTGATTCTGTCGATTTGGTCCGGTGCAGAGTTATTGTGTCGGTGGAATGCTCACTTCCAGTCCGGTTCTCGGCGAATGTGGGGAATAGATCAAAAGAACCCGATCATAACCGGTCGGTGCGGCCCGCCTCTTCTCCAGGCATGGGCGCCTGCAGGAACGGGCGGCTCTTCCCTCGTTAGGGTGGGGCGACGCAGCGCGTGTCCTGGTAAGGGCCTCTCCATCGGCCCACTCTTACACTTGTCACCCTGGTTACGGCCCCATAGCGTCCGGAGGCCGCCGACTTTGGCGGTTTTCCCTCCGCCTGGCAGGCGCCCCCTGGCAAGGACAGAAAGACGCCCTGATGGCCAGGGCGTCTTTCTGCTATATCGTCGATAGGAATCGATCTAGGTTTACTCCAAGAGCCCTTGTCCCATGGCGCGGGCGAATAGCCGTGCGCCCCGCAGCGCCTCCTGGAGGGTATTGCCGTGGGTCCCGATCTCCACTAGGAGGGACCCGGTGGTAAGCTGTTGGTTAAAGCGGGAGGACCGCAGCGCAATGGGCCGGGCCAGACCAGGCCAGAGAGAATTCATCTTCTGCTGCACCTCAATGGCCAGCGCCAGATTCTTCTGCCAGTCGGGATGGGACAGTCCCCCATCGTCGGTACCCACCACCAGCAGAACCTGGGCCGCTTTCTCCCCATCCACTTCGTTCACCGTTTTGTAAATCGTACCGTCGTCCCCCACCAGGGCGTCCCGGTGAATATCCAGCACAACCTTGATGCTGGGATTCTCCGCCAAATACTTTTGTACCCCCGCTTTCGACCTCTCATAGGCCCCGCTGTAGACGGGATAGTCATATAATGTCCGGTCATGGAGAACGCTTATCCCCATTTCTGTTAAAATTCTCTCTACCTCATCCCCTATTCTTATGATATTATAGTTTTCATCCGTGGTACGGGCCGTGTCGCTCTCCTCGTAAACGTCCGTTCCCTCCTGGGTGTAAGCCTCGCTGCCGTGGGTGTGCATAATCAGCACCTGAGGTCCCTCACCATCCAGGGCGATCTCCACCGGCACTGACGCCAACGCCGCCGTATCCAAATTCTTTTCGGTGCGGTTGTGGAGATACACGCCCCCGACTGATATGTAACCGTCTCCGCCTGTGAGCGTTCTCTCCACAATTCCCTGGGCGTTGGGGGCGGTGAGCTGTTGGGGGTCCTCATGGGCGTCAAACTCCCCACTGGATTCTGGATCAGGCTCCTCCCCGGCCACCCCGGCAAGGGCCTCACCAGCGCTCCATCCCGACAAGAGGGAGGATTCGCCCAACAGCAGCTTCTGCCAGATGGAAAGCCCGTTTCCCTGGGCGTTGTCGCCGGCGGCGGCCCGCCACTCCTGCCAGACTGCCCGTGCGGGCGCAGGAGCTGCCAGGCTGGCCAGCCAAAGTCCTACCACCGCTAAAAAGCATGCGGCGGTTCTGCGGGCCAGTCGAAGACCGACCCTGGTTGTCCGATTTGTTGTTTTCATGCCATCATCTCCTGTGTGCTTCTATCTCTATGACCAAGGACCAGGAGATATGCCACCTCTTTTGGAAAGGGAGGCGACTGCCTTGACCCGTTTCTGGAACTCTCCCGTCATCCGTTTTGTTCGAGAGTGCGTGTTTCTATATTTCGATAAGAAAATCTCCCGCTCTGCGGCCTGTCTCGCCTATTTCCTCCTGCTCACCGCATTTCCTCTGCTCATCTGTACCAACGCCTTTCTGGGTCTGTTGGATTTGGATGCCAGAGGGTTTCTGGGGGACTTTGCCGGGCTTCTCCCTCACCAAACCCTGGATATCATCCAGGGGTATTTGGCCTATCTCACCAAAAACCAGTCCGGCGCCATGCTGGCCACCGGGGTAATTATGGTCATGTTCACGGCCTCCGCCGCCTTCCGCACCTTGATGCAGGCCATGGCGGAAGTCTATGACCAGAAACCCACCCGCAGTCAGCTGAAAAGCGTGCTGGTGAGCATTCTGTTCCCCATCGCGCTGCTTCTCACGGTCTATCTATCCATTCTGGTCATTCTCACCGGCGAGGAGTTCCTCCGCTGGGTGGCGATACACAGCCCCCTCCCCTTGGACCGGGTCCTCTCCCTATGGAACAGCCTGCGGTACCTGGTGCTCTTCTGCGTATTTTGGCTCTTTATTGCCACCATGAGCCGACTGGCGGCGCCCCGGGGCACACCCAAACTCGCTCTTCTCATCAGCAGCGCCCTATCCTCCTTTGCGCTGGTGGTCGCCTCGGTTTTTTTCTCCTGGTTCATTGGCATGTCCACCAAATATTCCCTGGTATACGGCTCACTGGTCTCCTTTGTCGTCCTCATGATCTGGCTGTATCTATGCGGCACGATTCTTTTGGCCGGCAATGTGCTTGGCTGCGTCTGGTTTCAGCTGTATCAAGACCTCAAGGAGCAGCGGGACTGAAGCATCCCGCGTCTCTTCCAGTTTTCTCTGGTTCTTGTCATACCGCCGTTTTTCTGCTATAATACTTTCTACTTATATAAAGTACAGCACGATGCGTCCGCACATCCGCGCCACGCACTGATTCCCCACACCAGCTTCCTGTTGTTTGGGTCCGCGCGGGTGAATGGGCATGCCCCGCCCCCACGGGGCGGCAGCGCCGGCCCGCAGGCCGTTTTCGCACGTTACGCACGGCCATATCAAGATACTTTGTCTCCACCCGCCTACCGATGCCGTGCCAAAAGTCCATGCCGGGATGAGGAGGAGCCGCATGAACAAAACACTCACTCGCCTACTGGAGCCCGGCTTCCGGGTTTATTTCACCGTCTCTCTGATCTTCGCCGCCATCTCCGCCTTCTTTAATCCCTGGCTCGGCCTGGCGGAGGGCGTGGCTATTTTGGCGCTCTATTTCTATCTGCAATCGGGAATTGTGCGGCGAAAACGGGAAATTATCCGGTATATTGAGAGCATGTCCACCGATATCGAGTCGGCCTCCCGGGGCACCATGGCCAACTCCCCCCTTCCGGTGGTCATTTTTCGTCCGGATACCGATGATATTATCTGGAGCAATGATAAATTCTTGAAGCTCACGGGGGATCGCAACCACCTTTTTGATACCAAACTGACCTCCGTGGTCCCGGATTTGGACGTGCGCTGGCTGACGGAGGGCGAAAATTCCTCCCCCGAACCGGTCTCGGTGGGAGACAAACAGTATATGGTCTACGGCAACTTGGTGCGCACCGAGGGCGAGAGCTATTTGGCCACCACATACTGGGTGGACATTACCCATTACGTGCAATTTGAGGAGCGTTTCGCCTCTACCCGCCCTGTAGCCGCCATTCTGCTCATTGATAACTACGAGGATTTGGTCCGAGGCCTGGAGGACGACAGCCGCACCGCCCTGCTCAGCGAGATAAACCGGCGCATCAGTCAATGGGCGGACCCCGCCCAGGGCCTGCTGTTTCGTTATGACCGGGACCACCACCTATTCCTGTTTGAAGCGGGATTTCTCCCCACCTTCCACCAGAAAAAATTTGCCGTCTTGGACGCGGTACGGGAGGTTCAGTCCCCCAACGGCATCACCGCCTCCCTGTCAGTGGGCATCGGGCGGGACGCCCCCACCCTGCGGGAGCTCTTCCACTACGCCACCCTCTCCACCGAAATGGCCCTCTCCCGCGGGGGCGATCAGGTGGTGATAAAAGACAGCTTTAATTTTCAATTCTTCGGCGGTCGCGCCCGGGAATCCGAGCGTCGAACCAAAGTAAAAAGCCGGGTCATGGCCAATGCCCTCTCTGAGCTGATCTCCAACGCCTCCCAGATCCTGATTATGGGGCATCGCTTTGCCGACCTGGATGTGGTGGGCGCGGCGGCGGGGGTATTCGCCATTGCCCGGAAACGGGGCGTGCGGTCCTATATCCTCCGGGAGTCGGTGGCCACCCCGGCGGAAGCCCTGATCCGGCGGCTTTCTTCCCTGCCCGAGTATCTCACCGCTTTCCGGTATCCGGAGGAGGCCTTAGACATGGTGGACGACAACACCGTACTGGTTGTGGTGGACACCAACCGACCGGAACAGGTGGTTTCACAGCCGCTACTGGAGGCCTGCGGCAGGGTGGTGGTCATCGACCACCATCGCCGGGCGGCCTCCTATATTACCAATCCGGTGCTGAATTTTCATGACCCCTACGCCTCCTCCGCCAGCGAACTGGTGGCGGAATTGGTCCAATATACGCTGGAACCGGGTGATTTGCTTCGCGCGGAGGCGGAGGCCATCCTCTCCGGTATGGTGCTGGACACCAAAAACTTTACCATGCGCACCGGCGGCCGGACCTTCGACGCCGCCGCCTTCCTCCGACGCGTGGGCGCGGATCCCGCGGAGGTGAAAAAGTACTTCCAGAACGACCTGCCCGGCACGGTCGCCAAATACGAGGTGATCCGTCAGGCCAAGCTCTATCGCAACACCATCGCCATCGCCGCCCTTACCCAGACGGTAGGAAGAATCACCGCCGCCAAAGCGGCCGACGAGCTTCTCACCATTACCGGGGTGGAGGCCTCCTTCGTTCTCTTCCCCGAGGACAATCAGGTGGTGTTCTCCGCCCGGTCCAATGGGGACGTCAACGTTCAGGTGATTTTGGAGGCCCTGGGGGGCGGCGGCAATGCGGCTACCGCTGGCGCCCAAGTCACGGGTACAACCCCTCTGGCGGCGGCCAAGGCCCTAAAAAGCGCCATTGACCGCTATTTCGAGGAGGACGAATAGAAACGCGCCATGTTGAAGGACGTATCCTATGTCTCTCCTTCGCGGGAGAGCGACTGAATAGAAAGTGAGGCAGAAACATGAAAGTAATTTTGCAGCAGGATGTAAAAAGCCACGGTAAGCGGGGGCAACTGGTAGAGGTCTCCGACGGCTACGCCCGGAACTTCCTCTTTCCCAAGAAACTGGCGGTTGCCGCCAATGCCGACAACGTGAATAAAATGAAGATGCAGGATAAGGCCAAGCAGGAGCAGATGGCGGCGGAGAAGGCCGAGGCCCGGGAGATCGCCGAAAAGCTCCAGTCCCTGGTGGTGAAAATTCCCGCCAAGGCGGGCACCGGCGGGCGGCTGTTTGGGTCCGTCACCTCCAAGGAGGTTTCCGACGCATTGCAGGCCCAGCATGGCGTGGCCATTGCCAAGGCCAAAATCGTGCAGGACGAACCCATCAAGAGCTTTGGCGGCCACGATTTAAAGTGCAAGCTGGGCTATGAAATTATGGGCACCATCCATGTGATGGTCACCGAAGAGAAGTAATTATGTACGAGGAGGAGCTGCTCCTTCGGCAGATGCCCCACAGCACGGAGGCTGAACAGGCGGTTCTCGGTTCCATGCTCATCGATCCCCGCTGCGTCCCAGACGTCGTGGAGGCCCTGACGGGGGATGATTTTTACCTTACGGTGAACCGGAACGTCTACGAGACCATTTACGGTATGTTCAATTTCTCCATCACCATTGACCCGGTGACGGTGTTGGAACATATGCGCCAAAACGGGGTGTATGACGACAAATCCTCCGCCTACCTGCTCCAACTCATGGAGATCACCCCCACCGCCGCCAATGTGAAGGAGTACATAGAGATTGTCCGGGACAAATCTCTTCTCCGGCGGATCGCCGAGACGGCGGGAGAGCTCACCGCGCTGGTCCAGGAGGGGGCGGATACCGCCCAAGCGGTGTTGGAGGCGGCGGAACAGAAAATATACGCCATCCGGCAGGGCCGAAACTCTCAGGGCTTGGAGCATATCTCTTCGGTCCTATTGAATGTCTTTGACCGGCTCAACGAGCTTGCCGCCAGCGAATCGGCCATTCCCGGCCTGGCCACCGGCCTTTCCGATCTGGACGACGCCCTCACCGGTCTGAATCCCTCGGAGCTGGTGCTGCTGGCCGCCCGGCCCGGCATGGGTAAGACCTCCATGGCCCTGAATATTCTTCTCCACGCGGGAAAATTTTCGGGGAAGACCGTGGTCTTCTTTTCCCTGGAAATGAGCCGGGAGCAGCTCGCCACCCGGCTGATCGCCAGCGAGGCCTATGTGGACAGTAAAAAACTGCTCACCGGGCGGCTCACTGAGGACGATTGGAGCAAAGTGGCCCTGGCCGCCGCCGCGCTGAATAAAACCAGTATTTTTATTGATGATAACCCCACCCTGTCAGTGGCGGATATGAATGCCAAGTGCCGTCGGGTGGATAATCTGGGTCTGGTGGTCATCGACTATCTCCAGCTGATGCAGTCGGCGGGAGGCAAGACCAAGTACAGCGGCGAAAACCGCCAGCAGGTGGTTTCTGATATCAGCCGGGCCTTAAAAATCATGTCAAAGGAGCTGAATGTTCCTGTTCTCTGTCTGTCCCAGCTCTCCCGCGCCAACGAGTCCCGGTCGGACAAACGGCCCATGCTCTCCGATTTGCGGGAATCGGGCGCTATTGAACAGGACGCGGATGTGGTCCTCTTTCTCTATCGGGAGGATTACTACACCAAGGAAACCGAAAACCGCAACCTGGCGGAATGCATCATCGCCAAAAACCGCCGGGGCGAGACCGGCGTGGTGGAGCTTCAGTGGCTTCCCGAATTCACCGCGTTTTCCACCCTGGAACGGAGGTATGGAGATGACGAATATTGAAGCTTGGGGTAAGGTGCGCGCCTTCGCCGGGGAGTATGGCATGCTTACGGCCGGGCGAAAGATCCTCTGCGCCCTGTCCGGCGGGGCCGACTCCATGGTCCTGCTGCACATTTTAACCCAACTGGGCCGACAGATGGGGTTCTCCCTCTGCGCCGCCCACTACAATCACGGCCTGCGGGGGGAGGAATCCCTCCGGGACGCCCGTTTTGTGGCGGACTACTGTGAAGAGCATCACCTTCCCTTGCTGTTGGGGGAAGGCGACGTGGCCGCCGACGCGAAGCAGACTGGCCGGGGAATTGAAGAGACCGCTCGGGAAAAGCGGTACGCTTTTCTGGAGGACGCGGCCCTTCACTTTGGGGCTGACAAAATCGCCACCGCCCACAACGCCGACGACAACGCCGAAACCCTCCTGCTTCATCTGCTGCGGGGGACCGGTCTCAGGGGCCTGACGGGGATTCCCCCTGTGCGGGGCAACCTCATTCGCCCCCTGCTCACCACCCCCCGTGAGGAAATTGAAGCCTATTTGGCCCGCAACGGCCTGCCCCATGTGGAGGACAGCACCAACGCCGATCCGGCCTATTCCCGTAATAAAATCCGCCATCAGGTCATGCCTCTGCTGCGGGAACTCAACCCCAGCCTCACCGAGACCATGACAGCCTCCATCGACTCCCTGCGGCAGGACCAGAATTATTTGACCGCGCGGGCCTTAGAGATTTCCCGTCAGGCCAAGCCCGCCGAAGACGGGCGGGTAATTCCCACCCAGCTTCTGGCCAACACCCCCACGGCCGTGGCCGCCCGGGTCGTTCAGCAGCTTTTGGAGGAGATCGAGGCCCCTATGGCCTCCGCGGTCCATGTCCGCTCCATTTTGGCGGTGGCCCGGGGAGAGAACACCGCCGCGGCGCTGCATCTGCCCGGCGGCGTGTTCGTGTATCGGGTCTATGGAGATATTCTTTTCGCTTGGGAAAAAGACCCCCTCCCCCCCTTTCAGCCCGTCACCCTGGGAGACGCGGAGGCGACTGACATTCCCGAGCTGACCTGGAGGCTGATCCGGCGGTGGGAGAATGTCTGCCCGGCCTCACCCCTCGCAGAAGACGGCGGTTTTTATCTCGCCCCCGCCGCTGCGTCTGGCCCCTTGCTGGTTCGCCCTCGACAGACCAAGGATGCCATCCAGCTGCCGGGCCGTCCCACCAAAACCTTAAAGAAGCTGTTTATCGAGGCCAAAGTTCCTCGGCAGGAACGGGAACGCATTCCCGTTCTCGCCACCCAGGAGGGGCGCGTGCTGGCGGTGGCGGGGTTCGGCCCCCAGCGTTCTCTGCTGGCGGAACCCGGAAAGCCCGCCGTCTATTTCCGCTGGTCCTCCACCGCCGCCATAGACGAAGTCCCCCCCAACGGATAAGGGGCGACGTCTCCCGCCTCGCGGGCTAGGCACAACTAAAAAGTCTGGAGGCGGATCTGAACCGCTTTGGGGCTTTCCCCCACAGCCGCTCTAAACGCCTCTTGAGAAAGGATGATTGCAATGATGGATCGGGACGTGGAACAGATTCTGTATTCAGAAGAGGAGCTCCGCGCCAGAGTATCCCAACTGGCGGCGGAGATCACCCGCGACTATACCGGGAAAACCCCTGTGATCGTGGGAGTTCTCCGGGGTTCCTTTGTATTTATGGCGGACCTGGTCCGTCAAATTCCGCTGCCCGCCCAGCTGGAATTCATGTCGGTATCCTCCTATGGATCCGGGACCGCCAGCTCCGGTCGGCTGAACATCCGCATGGATCTGGAGACCGATATCCAGGACCGGGACGTACTCCTGGTGGAGGACATCCTGGACAGCGGCAACACCTTAACAAATTTAATGCGCCAGCTCCAGTCCCGGGGCCCCCGCTCCCTCAAGCTGTGCGTGCTTTTGGATAAGCCCGACCGGCACATGAAGGAGGTCCCGGTGGACTACCTTGGTTTCTCCATTCCCGACGCCTTTGTGGTGGGATATGGTCTGGACTTTGACCAAAGATATCGCAATCTCCCCTATATAGGTATTTTAAAACCGGAAATTTATGAATAAAACAGCCCCGCAGGCCCCAGGCTTATGCATTTTGCTTCCTCCCTGCGTGGTATTCTGTAAGCCCCACAGCCAATGCCATGGGGCGACTGATTAAGGCGCGAAGACGCCGCATTCTCTGCCAGAAAGGGCGTGATCCTCCTGAAACGAAACATATTCCGTGACGTCTTATCCTGTCTCTTCATCCTTGCGATCCTCTTCGTGGTGGTGAGCATGCTGCGGCACTCCGATGCCGCCCCCGCCTATTCCTATGCCCAGATCCGCTCCCTCCTGGAGAGCGAGTCGGTGTCATCTGTCAAGGTAACCGACCGCTCCGCTTACTTTTACCTGAAAAAGCCTATCAACGGGGAGGACGTGGTGACGTACTCCTTCTATGATTTTTCCCTGTTTTACCAAGACTTTAACGATCTTTTGGTGGAGCAGCTCCACGAAGGGGTCTTAACAGACTACGATTATCCCGCGCGGCCCTCCAATTGGGGCGGCGCCATTCTCACCGGTCTCTCCATTCTGGTGGTGCTGGGATTTTTGTGGTATATCATCGCCCTGCGTCAGGCCCGCAACAACGGCGGGGGCGGGGGCGGAGGCCGGTTGCCCCAATTTGGCCGGGCCCGCACCCGTACGCTGACGGAAACGGGCAAGCGGGTCACCTTTGCCGATGTGGCCGGGGCAGACGAAGAAAAAGAGGAACTGCAGGAAATTGTGGAGTTTTTACGCAATCCCAGCCGTTTTCTCAACTTGGGCGCCCGCATTCCCAAGGGGGTGCTTTTGGTGGGCCCCCCGGGCACCGGCAAAACCCTCATTGCCCGGGCCGTGGCCGGAGAGGCTGACGTCCACTTTCTCTCCATCTCGGGTTCCGACTTTGTGGAACTCTATGTGGGCGTGGGCGCCTCCCGGGTGCGGGACCTGTTTAAACAGGCCAAGGAGGGCTCCCCCGCCATCATCTTCATTGACGAAATTGACGCCGTGGGCCGCCAGCGCGGCACGGGTCTGGGCGGCGGACACGATGAACGGGAGCAGACCCTAAACCAGCTTCTGGTGGAGATGGACGGCTTTGTCTCAAACGAAGGGGTAATCGTGCTGGCCGCCACCAACCGGGCGGACATTCTGGACCCCGCCCTGCTGCGTCCCGGCCGGTTTGACCGGCAGGTGTATGTGGGCCTGCCCGACCTGCGGGGCCGGGAGGCGGTGCTGAAAGTCCACGCCCGGGATAAACTGCTGGGGGATGATGTGGACCTGTCCGTGGTGGCCAAGGCCACCAGCGGTTTCACCGGCGCCGACCTGGAAAATCTGATGAATGAGGCCGCCCTGCTCTCCGCCCGGCGCAACCAGCCATTCATCACCCAGGATACCCTCCATGACGCCATGCTCAAGGTAATTGCCGGGCCCGAAAAGAAGAGCCGCCTGATCCCCGAACAGGCCAAAGCCCTCACCGCCTATCACGAGGCGGGTCACGCGGTGGTCATTCACAGCCTGCCCTCCCAAGACCCGGTCCATCAGATCACCATCATTCCCCGTGGGCCGGCGGGCGGCATGACCATCTCCCTGCCCCGGGAGGATCAGCCCTACCGCTCCCGCAAAGAGCTCACTGAGCGCATTACCGCCTGTTTGGGCGGCCGGGTCGCGGAAGAACTGGTGCTGGGCGATAGCTCCACCGGGGCCTCCGGCGATTTGCAGACAGCGACCAACATCGCCCGGGCCATGGTGACCAAATACGGCATGAGCCCCCACCTGGGCACCATTGCCTTTGATGATTCCCAGGAGGTTTTTATCGGGCGGAGTATGACCCAGCGGACCTACTCTGAGGAGGTGGCCGGCCTGATCGATCAGGAGATTAAATCCATCATTGACGGCTGCTATGACCAGTGTAAAGACATCCTCACCCACCACCGGAAGGAATTGGAACTCACCGCCCAGTATCTATTATCCCACGAGACCATGAGCGCCAAGGAGTTTGATCTGGTATTCACCGATCCTGATTCCCTCTCGCTGTCCCCGGGAGAAACCCCTGTGCCGTCTCAGGCATAGTTCCCTTCTCAGCCCAGTTCGCCTGCGATACGCTTTGGCTGATTCCTGCGCCAATCGGATACACTAACAGCGTCTGCCGAGTCATTCGGCAGACGCTGTTTTCAATCCTGCGCCGCGTGCTTTTCCCCACATTGACAGGAACAAACAAATTCCTGTACTTTTTTGCAAAATTGCGCATTTTATTGTATACTGTCTTTATATGTGGTTTTGATTCCCGTGGTCCAAAATCTCATCTTCACATGAAAAGGGGAGAATCCCAATTTCGATTTCCTTTCATGGGGCGGTTGCTAAGGGAGTGTGTACAGAATGATACGGTCTATCCGTGCAGATCGGGCGGAGAAAAAAGCGCTTCCTTTGGAGCTCCTCTGCCTCTTGGTTTTATTGGCGGTCTTTCTTTCTTTTGAGCTGCCCCGGTTTGCAGACGCTCCATGGAGCTACTATGAGTCCTGGCGTCAGTCAGACACCTACAGCATTGCCGTGAATTATGTGCAGTACGGCATGCACCCCCTCCAGCCTCAGCTCAATTACGATGGCGTTTCGGGCAACTTCGCCCAGCTGGAACTGCAAATCATTCCCTATCTCTCGGCGCTGGTCTTCCAGGCGACAGGCTGCGTCACTCCGGTGGTCCCCCGCCTACTCAGCCTTTTGTTCTTTCTCGGTTCGGCGCTGTTTCTCTATCTGCTGATGAAACGGATTTCCGGCCTGTTTCCCGCTTTGGCCGGATTGGGTATCTATCTCTTCATGCCCTTATCCCTTCTGACCGCCCGTGCCATCCAACCGGAATCCTGCGCCCTCTTCTTTTATTGCGGCGGCGTGTTTTTTCTCTGGAAGTTTCAACAAACAGTCCGTCCCAGGTTTTTATGGCTGGCGTCCGGCATGACGGCAGTGGCCATCATGGAGAAAACACCGGTCATCTTTGTGGGCTTTTTGTTCCTCTATGCGCTGATAACCGTACTTGGTAAACGCTGCCTCCGTTCCCCGCTTTTTTATAGCTGCGGGGCGGTAACCCTGCTGCCGCCGCTGGCGTTAATTCTCTATACCTCCCAGCATTCCACTTTCCGGTTTGTAGACGGCATTGCGAGCAAACATATCTTTTCCGAGGAGATTTTTTCGTTCTTTACCGCCAAATCCCTTCGCTTTTTCTACCATGCCTTCACCACGTATTTTGGCTGGGCCGCAATCATTTTCACGGCTCTTGGCTTTTTCATCGCCCTAAAGCAGGGCCACCGTTTTTATGTGGTGTGGGCGGTTGCCTTTGCCCTGGAATGCGTAACCATTGTGGCGGTGATTCAATTCACCTACTATTTGGTCTTTTTGCTGCCCATTTGCGCGGCGCTGATTTCCGTCGCAGTACAAGTCATAGGCAAATGGAAGGTTCCCTTGGCGCTCTGCGCCTGCGGGGCGGCGCTTCTCTTAACCGTGCAGGGGAGCCGGAATCTGTGGTGGGTAACCGGGGTGGACCAGGGAATTGACGCCGCGGGGCAGTTCATTGCCGCACACACCCAGGCCCAGGACGGCGTGGCCATGGGCGTAATAAATCCAGCCTATTTTAACGCCGCCAACCGCAGAGGCTATCGCGCCAACATCATGTATTACGAGGAGATCCCTACCGGCGCCGAAGAGGAGCTGACGTATTTGATTTCTCATGATGTGAAATGGTTTGTGGTAATTGACGGCGCCATTTATAACGACCCGGACGGCACATACCTGACCTATTTAAGAGAACATTTTCCCCTAGCGGCAACGGGGACAAACTGTGAAATTTATGACTTGCAGGGAAATTGAGGGAACAGCCATGAGAACATGGATCACAACTTATTGGCATCAGTATCGAAGACTAATCAGTTACTTGATGTGTTCCGTCATCTCAACCGTTTTTGACGTGGCCATTGTCTGGTGTCTGCTGCATCTGGCCGGGGTTTCCTTGGTGGTATCCAATACCGTTGGCGTGATTGCCGGGTTTATCATCAGTTACCTCTTATCCGCCAAAAGGGCCTTTGAGGTGGACTATACGGCCGCAACCTTTACCGTCTACTTTGTCACCTTTCTGATGGGCCTTTTTTTTGCGGACGTACTCATTGTGAGCACCCATACGTTGGTCTCACCGTTTTTGCCCCTGGGTCTGGCGTTTCTGGTGAGCAAGGGCGTTTCCATTGTGGGTCCGTTTTTCCTGATGTACTTTATCAGAAAATATGCGTTTCGTCTGTTAGAAAAAAAGAGAAAGGGAACCTGACATGAATACCTTGTTTGTCTATCTGCCTTGCTATAACGAGGCGGGGAATATCCGCGCCCTGGTGGAGGAATGGATGGCCGAAAAAGAGCGCCTCGCCTCGTCGGGGTATGACCTATGTGTGCTGCCCATTGATGACAAGAGCACCGACAACACCTTGGAAATTATCCGTCAGTTGGAGGAGACCCTCCCCTGTGTCCGGGTGATCGCTCATGAGGTCAATCAAAATTTGGGGGGCGTAGTCAATACCGCCATTCACGATTTTATGCGCTGCTCCCAGGAGGGCGACGTGATGGGCCTGATGGACGGCGACGACACCCATAAGCCGGAATATATCCACGCCATGCTGGCAAAATTATGCCACGAGCGTCATTGCGTAATCGCCTCCCGGTATCAGCCGGGCGCGGCGGTACGGGGGTTGCAGGCAAACCGCAAGTTGTTCAGCGACGGCGCCAGAATCTATTACTCCCTGATGCTCCATGTGCCCAAGGTACGGGATTATACCTGCGGGTACCGGGTCTATACCCGTCCGGCCATCCTGGCAGGGATCCGGCAGTACGGCGACCGGCTGGTGGAAATGAAGAGCTTCGCCTGTATGATGGAGCTGCTGTATAAGCTCCACCTATCCGGGTGCGTATTTGATGAGGTCCCTTTCACCCTCTATTATGATTGTAAGGAAGGCGCCAGTAAAATGAATGTATGGAAAACCGTGAAGGATAGTTTTTTTACCGCCGTAAAACTGCGTTCTCATGGCAACGGATAAGAAGGCCTTGTTCTGTTCACTTTTCCCAGGCGTCTGCCCGTTTCCCCCCATGGACCAAAAACAAACCGGCGCGACTGTCCGTCGCGCCGGTTCCCTCTTTCTGTTCGCCCCGCTGCCATAGCAGCGGGGCGCTTTGTTGCGCCCGCGGGCCAGCTTCTCAACGATTACGACAGGCCGCACTCCCGGACCTGTTTAAACTTTTTCAACTCCGTGCCCACCAGCGCCACCGTAAGCAGGAGGGCCATGCCATCGGCAATGGGCGCGGCCCAGAGCATGCCGTCCACCCCCACAAGGGGCGCCAGCAGAAGCAGGGCGGGTACAAAGAAAACCACATCCCGCGCCAGAGAAAGCACCGTGGCCTTGGCGGGCCGCCCCATGGACTGTAGGAAGATGCTGCTGGCCTTTTGGATACAAGTAAGCAGAATGGCCCCCAGGAAAATACGGAAGCAGAGACAGGCATAGGTATTGTATAGGCCGTCCTCATTGCCAAACAGTCGAACGATTGCCAGGGGGAAGATTTCAAACAGCAGGGTGGCCACGCAGCCGATGACCACATTAGCCAGAAGAATGCAGCGGTAGGTCTCTTTCACCCGGCCCAGACGGCCTGCGCCGTAGTTATAGCCCACAATGGGCTGACCGCCCACGGCGATGCCCACCGAGATGGCGATGACGATCCCGAATACCTTCATCACGATGCCGATCACCGATAGAGGAATGTCCGCCCCATACAAGGAGCGGGGACCGTAATGCACCACCAGATTGTTGGCCACAGCCATCACAATCACAATGGCAATCTGGGTGATAAAGCTGGACGCTCCCGCCTGGAGAATACTCCCGCAAACGTGTCCACTGGGGAGAAAGCTCTCCTTATGCAAGGAAAAGGTCCGCACCCGCCCCAGATAGAGAAGCGAAAGCAGGCAGCTCACCCCTTGCCCAATCACCGTGGCGAGAGCCGCGCCCCGCACCCCCATGCCAAGGGCAAAGATAGCCACCGGGTCCAAAATAAGGTTCAACGCCGCGCCCGCCAGCGTGGAAACCATGGCGAAGCGGGGGGACCCGTCGGCCCGGATAACGCCATTAAACGCGGAAGTAAAGAGATAAAAGGGGATTCCCAGGAGTATACTATCCATATACTCCCTGGCATAGGCATAACAGGCGGGGGTGACGCCAAAAAATTGTAAAATGGCATTTTCAAACAGCAGACCGGCGGCGGTGAGCAATCCGGCTGCTACTATGGTGAGCGCTACCCCGTTTCCTACGTTTCGGTGGGCGGCCTGACGGTCACCCCGCCCTAAGGAGAGGCTGAGGCGGGCGGCGCAGCCGTCTCCGATCATGAGCGCCACCGCCAGGGATAAAACGGTGAAAGGATACACCACGTTTGTGGCGGCGTTACCCAGGTACCCCACCCCCTGCCCAATAAAAATTTGGTCCACAATGTTATACAAGGCGCTGACCAGCATGGACATCACACAGGGGAGGGAAAACTTGAGGAGCAGACGGGGCACCGGTTCTTTTCCCAGGTAATGGTTGGGGTCTTGATCCAGGGGGACGGCCGAAGGTTTGGGGACCGAAGGGGCCGCGGGGTGTTCCGATGGTTTCATAAAAACTCCTCCTCAATATTGCGCAAAAAATAGGCGTAAGTCCCCAGCAAAAAAACTGTTTGCTGGACTTACGCCAAATGGCTACACGCATCTATGACAGAAACTGCCGTGAAAACAAAAAAATCGCGCAAGTCCTTTGTCTGGACTTACGCATTACACTGCTCGACAGCGCAATTATTCTACCAGTATCAAGGGAAAAAAGTCAAGAAAAAATTTCACCTTTGGGAAAAATTCTTCTTACTTTTGTCAAAAATGTATGGTAAAATAGGTTTACAGCGTGTGGTTCCCAGGAACGCAAAACCAGTTGTGGAACTCACGCGTTTTTTCGCGGCAGGGACGGTACCTTTTACCCCCCATGCCACGAAAGCCCGCTGGTGCGAAAGGTCCTGCCGCGCGGGTCGCAAGAAAATGGGGGCCGACACGGCAGTTACGGCCAAGGGCCTAGGCTCCGCGCCTCAATAAGGGGACGGCGCTCTCTATGAACAGGTCCCCCTCAGTCGGAGAAGGGCGATGCTCCGGCTGTATTCTCTGGATGCAGAGAGTCAGAATCGCATTGCCAAACAGTATTACCACGGCTTCCGTCCGTGGCAGGAGGCCCGGCAAGATGCCGGTGAAAGGAGATGATCGCTTTGTTTCAACAAGGAGACCGGGTGGTATATGGCTGGACAGGGGTGTGTCGAGTCAAAGAGGTTGCCCCCCGTCAGGAGGCTGGCGGAAAGCGCGACCGTCTGTATTATACCTTAGAGTCCCAGCAGAACGGCTGCATGATTTATACGCCGGTGGACAGTGATAAAGTGTTCATGCGTCCCGTGATCTCCCGCCAGGAGGCCCTGGATTTAATTGATCAAATTCCCCATATACAAGCGGAGGCCTACCGGACCCCAGTGACCCGTGAGCTGGTAGAGCACTATGAGGAGGCCCTGCGCAGCCGAGACTGTGGGGATTTGATCCGCCTTACCATGTCCATTCACGCCAAGAAGGAGGGCGCTGCGGCTCAAAAACGCCGGTTCGGCGCCGTGGATGAGCGATTCCTCCGGCGGGGTGAGGACCTCCTCTTTGGCGAACTGGCCGCCGCCCTTGGCATTGAGCCGGAACAGGTGCCCGACTTCATCGCCTCCCGGGTGGAAACCCTCGTCGGAGACGCGAAACCTGCTGTGCAGAGCGTTGACGCCTAGGCTGGGGCGACCCGGGGGTGAAAAGGCTTATGATAAAAAAGTTTTCCCTTTTGCTGTAATAAGATGAGCCTCTGTCGGGCCCTCCGACAGAGGCGAATTTGCCCCAAACCAACGGCCCTCCTCCGATCTGTTCGGCGGGGGGCCGCGCCTTAGGCGCCTGCCAAGGAGGATGACATGATCCGGGAACATGAGCTGACTGCGCAGATTCAAGCCGCCCAGGCCAACGTCCAAGCGGCGGACGAGCTGGTGCGGCGGTACCTGCCCTTTATTCAGTCTGAAACGGCCAAATTCCTTCGCCATCCGGTAGAGGAAGGGGACGATGAACTAAGCGTCGCCCTGTTCGCATTTTACCAAGCCGTCATAGCGTATCGGGAAACGCGGGGGGCGTTCCTGCCCTTTGCCGCCAAAGTAATCTATCGCCGCCTTGTGGATTTTTCCCGCCAGGAGCGGCGGCACCGCCCGGTCATCTCGTTGGAAACGGCGACGGACTCTTTTGGCCGGGACCCCCTCGTAAGCCCCGGAGATCCGGTGGGCGAGCTGACCGAACGGACAGCGGCCCGGCAGGAGATCTCCTCCTTTGCCAGTCAGCTTGCCGATTTTGGGGTATCCCTGGCCGATGTAGCCGACAGTTGCCCCAAACAGGCCAGGACCCTCTCCGCTTGCCACAGAGCTCTGGCCTACGCCAAAACCCACCCCGCTCTCTTGGAGGCGCTCCTTCACACCAAAAAGCTACCCCTGGCGGCGTTGGCGTCAGGAGCTGGGGTCGACCGAAAAACCTTAGAGCGGCACCGCCGGTATTTGGTGGCCATTCTTCTGGCCTACACCAACGGTTTCACCATAATTCGGGGCCACCTGTCCCAGGTGGCTCCCCCTCAGGAGGTGTGACGGAATGAGGTATCTGGTCATGGAATGCCACCTGAGCTACGCCCTTGTCATGGATAGCCGGGGGCAGTTTCTCAAGGTGCCTAATTTGGGCTACACCGTGGGGCAGCAGCTGGATCAAGTGTATCTGCCCACGTCCCATCGCGGCAAACGGCGGCGGATGGCTGCCATCCTTGCCGCCTGTCTCTGTATTCTAGCATTGGGATTCGGCACTTGGCATCTATGTTTCCTCCCCTATGGTTCTGTTCGCATGGAAATCAATCCGAATTTGATGATTACCGTCAACCGGTTGGACCGTGTCCTTCGGGTAGAAGGCCTCAATGACGACGGAGAGACTCTACTGGCGGGATATTCGCCCCAGGGAGGGACTTTAGAGGCGGTCGCCGCCCAGCTTGCCGACCGGGCCATGGGGCTGGGTTACCTAAAACAGGGAGGCGTTATCACGATAACGGCGCTCTCTCCTCACGGCGACTGGCGGGCGGCCGCCCAAAATCAATTAATTCTGGGGCTGTCCGACCATCTGGATCACCAAGTTACCATCACCACGGATCAGCCTTCCGACAAGTTGGCGGAACCGGACGCGCCAAAGGAGCCCGACGTCCCAGCGGAGTCCCCGCCCCGGGAGGAGGACGATGACAACCTGGAGCATCATCATAATTCGATCGAAGATTGGGAGGAGGACCACGACGACGATTCCCTAGACGACTGAGTCCTGGTATCGCTTGCACAAAATTTGAAAAATTTCACCGGAGACCCCGATTAAGACGCCCGGCTTCCGTATCCTATTGATGTACGAACAAACGGGGATCGTTCCCATAGGAAAAGGAGAAGTCGCGATGAAAAAATTATCAAAGAAGCAAAGCGTTGTCCTCGCCGCCATTGCGGTTTTAACCCTGGCCGGGTGCACCACAGCTGCCGCCGCCTCCGCGGGTTGGAACGGACACCACACACCGATGGGGCCGGCGGGCCAGTCCGTGTCTCTGGACACTGCCAAAGCTGCGGCCCTCACCTATCTGGACCTGACGCCGGAGACGGCATATTTTGTCCCTGACGAGTGTGAACTGGAACACGGCGTCTATGAATTGGAGCTCTGGGCTGATGGCGTGGAGTACGACTGCGAAGTGGATGCGACCACGGGCGCCGTTCTCCAAGCAGCGCGGGACTGGGACGACGAGGAGGGTCCCTGGGACCACCACGAAGAGAGTAGCCGCCATCACAGCGGCCACCATCACGCCGATTGGGATGATTAAGCGCGCCCATGAAAAACGGGACAGTCCTCAGACTGTCCCGTTTTTCATGGGAAATTGCCGTCCGGCAAGATTCTGAACAGAACGCCAGATCCTTCAAACAGGCCGAAGGATCTGGCGTTTCATTTGTTCGCTTAGAAAGGTTATCCCTTCGGGGGCGCTTCCGGCGGGCCCTGTCGGGTGCTTTCCTCCTCTTTTCCCCCGCGAAGAATCGCCGAGATGTCCCGGGAGGCCCGGGAGAGATCAGCGACTACGCCGTCAAAAAAGCCGGAGGAGCAGATATTGATAATCACCA
>OLSM01001113.1_pt1 | contig 21479 bp, 15 predicted proteins | sample 1672721 | NCBI WGS metagenome assembly OLSM01 (sample SAMEA3136717, study PRJEB25190) | human gut metagenome | reverse complement strand
TAATCTTCTCCCTGCAAAAAGAGCCTTCACTATCCGGGCCTCTATGTTCAATGGCTTTCATCATCTTTTCAATTACTGTCTTCTGATCCTGTCTGTAACCTGTAAATCCACAAATCCCGCACATTTCTTCCTCCGTATCCATTTGATGTAGTTTAGACACTGCAACGACTTTTGTTACAGTCCAAAATTATTTTTATCGATATTTTATCATAAAAATGTCTGTTTGTTGTAAAATAAAAATGTCTTTCTTATCAAATAATTATATTTCAAAATAGCTTTTATATCTCATATAACATTTTATAAAAAAAGAAATGTTTTCCATTCCCTTATTTGCTTACGGAAAACGTTTCTTTTCATTTACTCTTCATAAAGATTTCCGTTCTCATCGATCCAGGTTCCGTCTCCGTTATTGTAAAGGACTCTGGATTCTTCATCGCCTTCATCTGCTGCTACAATTGATGCCACACCGGACGCAGTATTGAATCCACTGGTATATGGCACGCCTGCCCCGGTCGCAGGCAGATACAGTTTCGTATGAACAAGCCCTGCCAGAAGCGGTGTGGTAAGACCTGCATTCTGCCTGAGTTCCGGTATTCTGCGTATTTTTTCAGATGAATAATAAATCGTTTCTTTTAAGCAATTTTTCTAAACGTTTTTTGATTCGACCACATTGGGGTCAGACCCCAATGTGGTCAACTTAAGCCATCGGTTTTCTTTATCCAAATATCCTGGACACTCTGTCAAATATATTTTCTGGTTCTTCTAAGCGCATCAAAACAAGCATGCTCATGCATTGGCAGAGATAATCGATGCTCTCGAAACTTCTGAATGTCACGGCCTGTGCCTGTTTCCGCTTATAATTCCTTAGAAGCCTTTCTGCTTCATTATTAGTGGCAGGTACCCGGAGATCATGCAGGAACAGCAGATGGTTCTGCATATATTTCTCCATTCTCAGAAATAAATTATACCCGTCTCTATAGTAATCGTTTGCCGGAACATCTTCATATTCCTTCCGGGCGGTCTCCAATATCTTACGGTATCTTTCTTCGAATTCAGAGACCTTACAGGGATCCGGTTCCTCAGACGGCTGTAATCCATTCCGGAAATGGATCATTTCCTGTACCAGTGAATGCATATCTTTATTCCAGGTACGGTCCGGCTCATTATCCATGCTGCCTTTCAGATAGCGCAGCACATGGGCAAGGCATTCCTGATGATCCGTTCCATAATTATAAAAGGTCAGGTCTGACAGAAACTGTCTGCTCTTATCGATTGATGTACAGCAGTCATTGTTAAGAAGAAACAGAAATGCCCGGAGGCGGGAGAAGGACTGCCGGCCGGGTCGGCTCCTGTTTTTTGCGGCAGTGTCCCTTATGGCCTGGATGGCCTCCGGGTTTCCTTCCGGTCTTTTCCCTGCTGTTCGTGATCTTTTTCTTCCGGAGTGTTTTGGAAGAAGGGATAGAGGAATTTTCATAATCACGGTTTATCTGTGCACGGAGTTTCAGATTTTTTCCCTGTTCTTCTTCCAGCCTGACTGCTGTTTCATAAAACTGGTGCTGGAGTTCTTTTACCTTATCCAGTGCATCATCCCTCTGTTTTTCTGCTTTCAGGGCGCGCTTTTCCATCTCCTGGAGCTCCTGTTTCGTTTTCTTCTGCATTTTTTCAAACTCCAGAAGCATATCTTCCAGTACCTGGAACCAGTAATTACGGACACGTATCGTTTCCTTATGGGCATCCGCCGCTTCTTTCTGCAGTTCCAGGATCCTGGATCCATATCCCCTGCATTCCTTCTGATGAAGCTCTTTCAGCCGGACATATCTTTCTCCGGATTCCAGTTCTTTATTTCTGGTCTGTGCAGCTTTCAGGCGGCACAGGAGTGTAATACGGTCATAAGCATCAGGCATACTTTTTCCCCCGGCATAGTTTTATCTGTCAGACGCCGCTGATAATATCTGTGATCTTTGAAATATGGTCTTCCAGAAATTCGATCATTTCTTTCTGCTTCTGGATAAACTCTTCCTGGATCTCAATCTGCTTGAGATAACCGTCAAGAAGTTCATCACGTTTTCTAAGTTCTTCTCTTAAATCAATGTTCATAAGCCGTCCTCTCTTTCCTGACAAAAGTATAGCAGAAACACAGGAAAAAAGCGAACTGCCGGAAAGGATACTTTCGTCAATCTGACTGTGGATAAGGTACCAGTTTTACAATAAAAAAGCAGACATAATCAGATGATATCCGTTAAAAAATATGCCTGAAAGATAATCTTTTGTGTATAAGCTTTCAGAAAAGGAACAGCAGAAAAAACTATAAACACAGTTTTTTCTGCTGAACATGATTATCCACAATATAAAAAAATAAAAATTCGTCACTTTTTACAATAACTTATGCATACCCTTGAACAGTAACCATGATCGAGGGATACCAGAAAGACTGATGGTAAAAATTGATTCTTTATGATATAATTTTTGATGGATAATTAGCAGTTATCTGTTATTTAAAATTAAATACGTTAAAAAGGATGAAAGATAACATGAGTTTTGCAAAGGACAATTGGGAAGAGTTTGAAAAGCTTTCACTCAGCATATTAGAGACATATTTGCCCACAGATTCTGAATTTAGTTATTCTATTACGCATACTCCTCATCGCAAAGATGGTGGCTATGACGGACTTATTATAATTTCTTCAAGTGATGAGAATATAGATCAATACAAAATATTATCCGAATCAAAGCTTCGCGAATTGTCAAATAAAGATCTGCCTATGTCTGACTTTTCCAAAACCCTGATTATAGCAATTAATTTAATGGCGCAGGAAATATATATCTTTACAAACCTACATTATTCTATTGAAACCCAGAAACGAATCCGCAAATTTTCCAGTTTCTCAAATATACGGGTGGAACTTGTTGACATCTTTGAAGTATCTGATAGAGTAAAAGAATTATATAAAACCCTGAAAAACACATATTCTCCAGCCTTTTTGGGCCAATTAATAGACTCTGTAATTACCCACCCTGTTTCCAAGCGAATATTTTCTGAGAAAAAAGTACATATTTCTCCATTAAGAAAACTTATTGGAACAGACAGAAACAAACTGCTGGATTTATGTTATAACGCTATTTCTGAGAAAAATGGAATTGTTATTATTAAAGGGAGTTCAGGTTGTGGGAAAACTTTTTTTATTGAACATTTATTAAATAAAATGTACAGGGAAAGTTCTATTCCGTATCATAGAATTAATATGGAAGAACTTTCTACAGTACAGGTATTTTTGTTAAAAATTCTGTCGTCTATCTGGAATATTGACGTTTTAGATATTATGAATTTCTCTGAACAGGATATAAATGATATAACTGATTATTTATCCGAAGAAGAATTAAGCATCCGCGCAAGGGCTTCCTTATTGAATATTTTGAAACCGGAATCTGTATCAAATGAAATACAGCAGGATATAATGCAGTTTTATTTTTTTGAATATTTATATCGCATATATGTGCCTATATTAAGACGTCAGAGGCAGGTTATATACTTTCATAATCTGGATTATGCCTCCAGTTCAGCGCTTCAAATTTTAAATAAATTTATCAAAAAATTTGAAAAGGAAAATATCTTATTTATACTTGAAATTCGAACGGATATCAAAAAATGTGATGAGTTTCTGGAATATCTTCTGAAAGATGTTCCTGTTTTATATATAACAGAAATCAAAGAGTTCAATTCAATGGAATTAAATCAGTATTTTGAGCATAAATATAAAAATGTATTTTCTTTTGAGGAAGAAAAAAATTTAAAGAGAATTCTACCAAGAACTCCTTTGCTTATTGATACAGTTACAGAGCTATTCAGACATGATTTAGGAATGAGAAGCTCTTTATATAATCTGGATATGACAAAATTATATAAAAATCAAAAATATCTTCAAAGTATTTCTTTTGAATATGTCAAAAAAATAATAATAGAATCTGAAATAGAGGTTCAGAATCTCGCTTTTATGATTGGCTTGATGGATGGAAAGCTTGCAGAAGTTGATTTAGAGATGATATCTAATAACCATTCTTTAAAAGAAGGTTTGATACGTACCAATTTATTCAAATTTCAAGATGACTATATCCGAATCCGACATATGTTTTATTTAGGTCCTTTGCAGCAAATGGCTTTTCTTTCCTCTTACAGACAACATGAAATTTATAAAATACTCTTTAACAAAATTGAAGTATTATCTGTTGATAAATTTTGCAAAGCTATAAAAAAGATTCAATTGGCAATTTTTCTGGAGAACAAACAGTATCTGGAAGAAAATTGGAAAGCACTTATTTCAAATTTATTGTTTCAGGAAGACTATGCCCTTGCTCAATCATTATTAAAAGATATATATAATTTATTGGAAAATGATTTCTCTGCTTCAGAATTATTTGATGCCCTTCTAATGACAGCTTATTGTTGCTTGAAATTATGTGATTTCCATAGTGATCTACTGCAAGTTTGTTTTAAGGAATTACATGATCTTTCTTTAATTACCGTAATTTCTCCTGAACAAATCCGATTGTATCATTTGTTGCAGGCGAAGCATTATCTGGCTGTAGGACAGTACCTAGCACTTATAAAGCAGACAGACGAACTGAGAATAATAGACCCAAAATTACGTCATATTCGTGCCATTGGCATAAAGCATCAATATGGAATAAACAACTGTATTCTAAGTCTTAAAAGAGGAATAAAAAGATTTCCGGAGAATACGCTCTTGAAATACAGCTATTACGACCATTTATTATCAATCAGTATCAATAAGGGAGATTTTAAAGCAGCCAAAGCCAATATAGACATTTTAAAAACATATAAAGAAATTTTATCTTTAGAAGATCAAATTCACTTAGAATTTAACGAATTAACTGTTTTGTTTTATTCAAAAGAAATGAAAGATACCAGACAATTGTTAGGCTTGTGTGGAAAAGCCTATCAGAATAATCTGCATGTTGAGTTAAGTCGGTCTTATAATTTGCTGGGTCAATTTTTTTGGACGAAAAAAGACTGGAAAAAGGCTATAGATGCATTTGATGCAGCAGCCGATTTACAAGATCGTACAGGACATCAAACCTATCGCTGGATAGCTAAAACAAATCTGGCACTTATCAATTTGGAATTAAGAAATAATCCAGATGCTGTTATGTATGCCAAAGAAATTATCCTTGGCTACTATAGTTCCAAACGGGATAAATTTAAACGAATTTTCACTGCCGATAACAAAATGATGTATACCGATTTCTTTACCGATAAAGAAATCGTTTCCATTTTGCTTATGTTAAGAATTTTATATAAAAATGACTATACTGGATATACCCAGATAATCGAAACTGTAAAGCAGCCAGATATAGCAGTTTTACCAAAGGAATTTGAACATTTTATTTCTCGTTCTTTTGTTTCCATGTTGAAAAAAACTTATTATTATGTGGACGGAAACTTTATGATCAAGTGTTAATTGACTGTCCTGTTATTTCATATTTATAACAGGACAGCCTCGAAAAAATTATTATAAAAATCTGTAATAGCGGATAGTTCTATTTTGCATTCTTTATGTAATATCTTTTTCTCAATATATTGTTCTATTGATAAAACACTGATCCATAATAGAACAGTATTATCAATTAATTGAAACTTCTGTGAATTCAGGTTTTTCAATATGCCATCCTTGTAGTACTCAATATAAGTATAGGCCTCATCAATACCTATTTCTCCAAAATAAATGTCGCAACTTGGAAGAAGGAAAGTTTGCATATTGTATCGTACAATATGGTTTAATAAACTTTTCCCATAATTCATCCCATATTTTGGAGTAATCCGGAGGCGAATATACGCAATCTTATTAAATATATACTTTATACAGTTGATTTCAGCATCAGTAAATACAGGATAGTTTTCAATCGCAGCAGTTAATTCTTTTATAAGAGTCTGCATTGTATAATATTTATGCTGCGCTTGAAATTTACTGTTTATTTCTAATAAATCAGATTTACCATATGATGTAATCGTATAAGATTCCCTGAATTTTTTCAGCAGTAGGGGCATTTCTTTTAGACATTCGTCATGAGCTAATACTTTTCCCATAGGCATGGTATATGAAAACAGTATATCCGATTGATCAGTAATTGGTAAACATCCTGAAAGAGAGGCCGAAAAAGTCGCAGCATCATAAAGTGCTATAAATGGAATGACCGAGTTAGAGTCATAAGCATTCCATTCTTGTTTACAGTTAAAACGATTATAATACTGCTTGATTATATTATAAGTAGTTTTCCATAAATAACTCTGATTACTTTCCATAGAAATAATAGCTGTTTCTTTTATGTGAAACTCGGTACTGATATCCGAAATATCATTTTTTATATCACTATATGGGAATATATCTACCAAATTGGGATACTGCGGATGCATTCTTTCATAAAACAAATTACCGTTATAGGTATATTGACTTGTTCCGAAATAGAAATATAAATCAGATATTCTTTGAAAATAATCCCAATTCTTGCTTATTTTCCAAAAGAGATTCTTAGAATTAATTCCAAGCATATTTGACAGATAGGGATTGATAATAAACAGTTCTAAATATCGGGACAATTTTTCAAAATCTCCATATTCCACATGAAAGCCATTATACCAGTCTTGCACATAATTATTGCCAAAACCAGAGTAAGTTGCTATAACTGGTTTTCCGGCAGACATTGCTTCCAGAATAACCCTTCCCCCAGGCTCAAAAGCAGAATGCATAATCAACACATTGCATTTGAGTAACACATTGGAAATTCCCGCGGCAGATAAAAATCCCCACCAATATATTTTGTGCTGCTTTTCATATGTTTCGAGATCGGGTACATATTGTTTTATTATTCGGCGATATTTACAAATATCTTCGGCAGTACCGCCGATAAACCACATGGGAGGTGTCAAATCCAAGTATTTCTTATATAAAATTTCCCAGGCTAGAATTATTTCTTTTACACCTTTCTGATCAACGATTCTTCCTATATAGCAAAAGGCTCCATTTACCCACCATCCAGTGTCCTGTGACGCCAATGTATTATAATTAACAGAGACATCTTGCTCCAGATTTCCAGATGGAAGGTGAGCCGGGCGTAAAAAACAATCTGCAACAGTTCTGCCCACAACAATTATTTTATGTGGTTCAATATGATATTTTTCTATTAACAATTCGTATTCTGACTCAGTAATTGAAATAATGCGATCTACTTTGGGCAGAAAAAACTGTTCGCTTTCATATTGGTGGGAAGAAACAGGGGAAAACCCATTTCTTTTGCGTTCACAGGAGGTACTGATTACAGAATGAATCTGTGTTAAATGATACTCAATGCATAATTGACTGGCTAACAAGCCTGATATCCAATAAGTTGAATGTACCAACGTTATTGGATGTTTTATATTTTCATAGATTTTTTTTACAGTTTCATATAAAAAGTTTCTGTTGTCATACAGCAAATCCTGATTTTCAAACCATTCCTTCTTTATGGGAATTTCATATAGCACAATATTGGAATATAAATGGTTTGGAGTCAATTGTTTTAATGAAGATTTAGTTGTTGTGATAACCGTTATTTCTAACCGCGGCATATCTTTAAAATGTTCAATAATTTCCAATACTGTCCTTTGATGACCGCCGAGATTCAATTCAAACGGATTTCCTAGTAAACATAATAATAATATGTGTCTTGTCATAGCCTTGCCTCAAATAAAAAAAAGATAACTGGTTGTTAGTAAATAACAGATAACTGCTAATTATCCACCAGTACATGGTTTATATTTTTATTATAGCTTCTATTGAAATTGATACTGAAAACAGTAATATGATGTTTATAAAAACAGGAGGAAGTTAAAATGAGATTAGAAGCTAAAATGGCAACATATTTGGAGTATTGTGAATATCGAAAGGAACTGGATAAAAAAACACTGAAGGCATATCGCATTGATCTCCATCAATATTTTGAATTTGTTTGTGTTGATGAACCTGAAAAGGAGAAGATTGAAGAATATATCACTCATCTGCATAAAAACTTCAAACAAAAAACCGTAAAAAGGAAAATAGCATCAATAAAAGCATATTATAATTATTTAGAGGAAACAGAAATTATTATTGAAAGTCCATTCCGAAAAATAAAAGTCAGATTTAAAGAAAATGTAACTCTTCCAAGAATCATTCCAAGAGAGGAAATTGAGCAGCTTCTGAATTATATGTACAAATGCCTGAATGAAAGTACTGCTTCGTCTCGTAAATATATGCTGCGTGATATAGCAATTATAGAAGTATTTTTTGCAACTGGGGCAAGAGTATATGAGATTTCTAATATCCGGAAAGATAGTGTTAACCTGAATACAGGTCTGATAAGATTAATGGGAAAAGGTGGGAAGGAAAGATATGTTCAGATCAGCAGTACTTCAATTCTGGCGTTGCTGAAAAAATACTATGCTGAAAATGAATCTGCGATCAGACAGAGCGGATACTTTTTTGTAAACAACAGAGAAAATAGGTATACAGAGCAATCAATACGGTTGATGCTGAAAAAGTATACAGAACAGGCTGGAATTGAAAGGAACATAACCCCCCATATGTTCAGACATTCGTTTGCCACATATTTAATAGAAGAAGGAGTAGATGTAAGCTGTGTCCAGCAAATTCTTGGTCACAGCTCCATAAAAACGACACAGATCTATATACATATTGCGGCTAAAAAGCAGGCAGAGATTTTAAAAGAAATGCATCCTCGCAACAATATGAACATAATTGGTGTGGCATAATTCATAACTGTCAAATAAAAGACTTTTAATATTTATAAGTTGCTGAAATAGAATTGAAGAACGCAACAATAAAGCGTTAGACTGACCTGAAAAGGGCGGTCTTTTTGTCGTGAAAATATCAACATTCAAAGACATGCCGCGCGAATTTGGTAAGTAGGTAATCATCCGTATATTGACATTTTATAAAATCCATCTGATACTGTTCCCGGCTGTCTGCCAGATTCTCTATCAGATGGCTTGGTATTATTTTTTTAGTTTAATCGTGACCGGGTGATAAGATGCAGTCAGGAATGGCTGGAACCGGTCTACTGGAGGATTCATGAGAAACTGCTGGAATGCGGGCTGCTCCATATGGATGAGACCAGGATCCAGTGCAATAAGGAAGAAGGGAAACTTCCAGGCAGCGAATCCTTTATGTGGGTCATGCGCAGTGCAGCTAGCGAAGAGATCCAGGCAGCATTTTTCTTTTATTCCCGCAGCCGGAGCGGTGAGAATGCCCGGAAACTGCTTAAGAGTTTTGATGGATACCTGATCACGGATGCCTACTCCGGTTATGATACTGTGCCGGACATCAAAAGATCCCTGTGCTGGTCCCATGTACGGAGGTACTTTATAGAAAGCATTCCGCTGGATACAAAGGGTGATCGGACAGGCGGCTCTGCCGCACCGTAATATTCACCAGAGCAGTGCCATTTAAAAAGGAACAGAAAAAAGTGCCTCAAACATTGATGTAGGTATTATAGCAGGAACTCTGCTAGTTTACACTACGCCATGTTTTGAGGCACTTACTATTATTTCCTGCCAAATTTTCTCTGGCTTTTTTCTTCACTTTTTAATCGACTTTCAATCAGCACTATCGATACACCACTGTCTTCATTGGATATTCCCTCCATATTTTTATAATTACCTAGTGCCTCATCTAACAATGTCATATCTCCCATGCCCTCTGTGCAAAAATGACTGAACTCATTAATCCTGGAAAATGACTTAAGTTGTGCATTCTTTCTTTTTGAATATTTGAAAGCCGCAATCTGTAATAAGTCCCATATCATCTTAGACCATCCATCTTCCGTTGAATATAGGTCACTATCAAATGTACGTCCCGACTTAAATTTCAGTAAATTAATAAGCTCGCTAGACAAACTGTCATTAATGTATAAGATATCATCAGGTATCGCACAACCCATTGGGAACATTCTGTTTCCAGCAAAAAATCCATTGGCCAATAAATTGTCAGCAATCAATAAATATTGTGCCCCATCATTTATCGTTTTAGGAAAAATATTTCTCATCTTTCCATTCAAATTTCCCGCTCTACAATATGTAAATTGAGGCCAGTTTTTATATAATTTTAACTGATGTCTCTCACTTTGATGTACGTGTAGCCAAGGATTCTTTGATATCTTTGCCTGAAGCAAAAGAGAATTCAAGACCATTTCACCTTTTCGCTTTCTATCTGCATAAACAAATAAAATATCTCCCAACTCTGGCTTCTTAGCTTCTTTAATATCTACTATCGGCTTTTGATGACAATATACACCTACAATAGAAAAATCATAATGCGGAAAAACTGCAACTAATACATTAAAAAAATCTTTAACAAATTTGGTCGATAACATTGCCACATAATCTGGTTCCTGTGGTTTCCGCGGTGTACATTTTTTATTAGTCCACATTGCAGCATCTAAAAGCGCCTTACCTATTAACTTTTCCAAAATATATTGATTACTATTAATATCATATGTATTCATTCTACACCTCACAGTTTCATAATTTAGAACCAATTCTATTATACTACACTTTTTTCTCCCGTATTATCTTTTTCATCAACATTCTTCAACATTTTTACAATACACTTCTTCCTAAGCTCTACAATTCTTATATAATACTTTATATTTATTCTAATCTTATCATATTATATATCTGCCTTTTATAAGGAGAATACAGCCTTAGCCGAATTCTCCTATGTCCACAGAATCCGTTTCCGATTCCGTCACTCAATCCCTACCATACAAATCCCTGGTATACACCTTCTCCTTCACATCATCCAGACAGCTGTCATACCTGTTCGCAATAATAGCCTGACTCAGTTCTTTAAACTTCTCCAGATCATTCACCACTCTACTGCCAAAGAACGTACTTCCATCCTCCAGTGTCGGCTCATAAATAACCACCGTTGCACCTTTCGCCTTAATACGCTTCATAACCCCCTGGATAGAAGACTGGCGGAAGTTGTCCGAATTTGATTTCATAGTCAGACGATAAACACCAACCATAACTTCCTTCTCTTTACTTGCATCAAAATCATCATTCGCCCCATAAGCCCCTGTCATTTCCAGCACACGCTCTGCAATATAATCCTTACGTGTTCTGTTCGACTCCACGATCGCGGACATCATGTTCTGAGGTACATCCGCATAATTAGCCAGAAGCTGCTTCGTATCCTTCGGCAGGCAATATCCGCCATATCCAAAAGACGGATTATTATAATGGGAACCAATACGCGGATCCAGACATACGCCATTGATGATCTGCTGCGTATTCAAACCTTTCATCTCTGCGTAAGTATCCAATTCATTAAAATAAGACACACGCAAAGCCAGATATGTATTCGCAAACAGCTTCACAGCCTCAGCCTCTGTAAATCCCATGATCAAAGTATCAATATTTTCCTTAATAGCCCCCTCCTGCAAAAGTCCCGCAAAAGTATTCGCAGCTTTTACAAGTCTTGCATTCTGCACATCTGTTCCAACAATAATTCTGGATGGATACAAATTGTCATACAGTGCTTTCGATTCCCGTAAAAATTCAGGGCTGAAAATAATATTATCACAGTGGAACTTTTCTCTCACGCTCGCCGTATAACCTACCGGAATTGTAGACTTGATAACCATAACAGCATCCGGATTATACTGGATCACCAATTTGATAACCGCCTCTACCGCAGAAGTGTCAAAGAAATTCTTCTTGCTGTCATAATTGGTAGGCGCTGCGATCACCACAAAATCCGCATCCTTATATGCTGTCTCTGCATCCAAAGTAGCCGTAAGGTTCAAATCCTTCTCCGCCAGATATTTCTCAATATACTCATCCTGGATCGGAGATTTTCTCTGATTGATCAGCTCTACTTTCTCCGGAATAATATCTACAGCTGTTACTTCATGATTCTGTGCTAAAAGTGTTGCAAGCGATAAGCCTACATATCCTGTACCTGCTACTGCTATCTTCATACGTCAAAACTCCTCTTCTACATGTAAAACTCTTTATACCATTCAGCAAACTTTCTCAATCCATCACGCAAAGAAGTAGATGGTCTGAAACCAAAGTCTTCTTCCAGCGCAGTTGTATCTGCATATGTCACAGGTACATCCCCCGGCTGCATAGGAACTAATTTCTTATGTGCCTCAAAATCATAATCTTCCGAAAGGACTCTTGCGCGGATCAGTTCCTGCTGTAAAATATCTACAAATTCCAGCAAGTTCTCAGGATGACTGTTTCCAATATTATAGACCGCATACGGAGGAACCGGTAAACCATCCTCTCCCACCTTCTTCTCCGGAGCAGCCTGCATCACACGCTTAACACCTTCTACGATATCATCTACATATGTAAAATCACGCTTGCAGTTTCCATAATTAAAAATCTGGATAGTTTCATTATTACGAAGCTTATTTGTAAAACCAAAATATGCCATATCCGGACGACCTGCCGGTCCATATACTGTAAAGAAACGAAGACCGGTCGACGGAATATTATAAAGTTTGGAATATGCATGAGCCATCAGCTCATTTGATTTCTTGGTCGCTGCATAAAGAGAAACCGGATTATCCACTTTATCCTCTGTAGAATATGGAACTTTCTTATTCGTACCATAAACAGAAGAACTGGACGCATATACCAGATGCTCCACACCTGTCTGTCCATTATCATAAGAATGGCGGCATGCTTCAAGAATATTGTAAAAGCCAATCAGGTTTGACTGTATATACACATCTGGATTTGTAATAGAATAACGAACCCCAGCCTGAGCTGCCAGATTCACTACGACACTCGGCTTATATTCCTCAAAAAGTGAATCAACCAGTACTTTATCTGCAATAGAACCCTTAACAAATTTCCATGTAGATTCCGGATGTTCTTCTGCCAGTTTCTCAATTTGTCTCAAACGATATTCCTTAATAGAAACATCATAGTAGTCGTTCATATTGTCGATGCCAATGATATGCACTGGCTGCACTTCACAAAGAAGTTCCTTAACAAGATTAAATCCGATAAAACCAGCAGCACCGGTTATAAAAATAACTTTGTTTTTTAATATTACATTTTTCTCTCTCATTTATACCTCCGACTTTCCAAAGCAATTTCACTCGGAATAGACCAAAAATGCTATTTCACCATATGGCAAAGCTTCTGCTGAAACTGTCCTCTTTATAAGATTTTTGTTTCTATATTTACGCATTTCATCTATTCTTTATATTTTTCTTTATGAGGGTAGACAATTCACAATTCCTGTTTATTTATTTTTTCTTTATAGAACTTTCAGGGACGTTTTATTTGTCTCTCATGGGGTCTGACCCTAGTATTTTTTTACCTAATTTATTGCCAAACCAACTTACAGTCTGCCACGCTTACCATGCTATCCATAAAAACTTCCTTTAACCTGCCTTCTATATCCTGTTGCGTAATACCTTTCTTCAGAATCACCTGAAGAAAACCGCCGCCACCGGCTCCACAGACCAGTCTGCCATCAATCAGTTCATCAATGCTACTGAAAATCTGCTCAATCAATGTATTACTGCTTCCTGCATCAACTTTCTTGCTTAGTTCCCAATGATAATTCAATAATTTGGCAAATCCATCTACATTACCACGTTCAAGTTCAAATCTCATCAATGCAGCTGTCTTTTGAATTTCTTCCAGTGCAAATAAACTGTCTGGCTCATTTCCAACATATCTGCCAACAACATCCCGAAGTAAATTTCGTGCAAGTCTTCTCTGCCCAGTATAGATCAACACAAATCTTTCATCCAATTCTTTTTTAGCACTTTCAGGAATCTCTACATGAGAGACTTTAATCTGCTGATTAATTCCCGGCATAGATGAAATATATTTTAAACCCGGAGTGATACCTCCAACCTGATCCTGCCACCCACCACCGGTAGACATAATCTGTTCCATGGCAAGTACATGTGCATACAAATCATCCTCGGTGAATTCAATTCCCATAAACTCAAATACCGCTTTGACACATGCCGCAGACAAAATTGATGATGTTCCCAAGCCTGAACCCTTCGGAACATTCGTAACCTCTGAGTTCATAATAAAACCACCGCCAAGACGCTCTAAAATCTCAACCAGATTATGTCCCTCTCTCGGTATAATTCCACAGGCAAGCAAACATGCTTTCTGTAAAGCAAACGGATCAAACGGATCTCCAGTTTCCTGCAATGGTTCTATAGAATCAAATTCCCCATGCACATCCATATCACGACTGTCAAAAATAATTTTAGGCTCATTGATTCTTTCCAGTGTCACCTCTACTGGTTTCTGACCATTTAAAAGAATTGCCGCATTCAATACTGTCCCACCATTTTCATTACAGTATGGAGGTGTATCACTCCATCCACCACCCCAATTCACTCGTAGCGGCAACTGAACAGTATGCCTGTCCGTAACAATTCTGGCATTCTCATTATACTTAAGACTCTTAATCGTTGATTCAAGAACCTCTGCCTGGATTGTGCGGAAACATTCCTGAATTTCTTCCTCATCGTCTAATATGACACCCAGATAATAATGCAAACGCATTTTTTCTGAAAAATCAGCTCTTGCAAATCTCTTCTCGATCCATTCTTTCTGGATTTTTGTCAAAGATGAAATTCTTCTTAACTTACGAGCCGGAACTTTATTCTTAATAGCTTTCGCGATCTCATCCATATCCACCAGGTCAGACATTCTTCTGTTCCATGCAATAATCGCATCCGGATCTGCATCATTAAACCCAGAACACAGTGATTTCTTCTTCGCAATCATCCACGCATCAATATCTGCATTACTATCTTCTGTCACAATCCTGTATAAATTCAGCGCAGCATTCACTGCATCCTGAATTGTATCTGCCTCCTCATATAAATCAGCAGACCATAATGTATGTACAGAATCGTTCCATAAGCTAACTCCAAGTTTCTGTTCCAGTTCATCCAAATCGCGTCCAAATAATTTGTTTTCTTTCGGATTATCACTTATCCCAAAAATTCGTGCTATAAATCTGCCATCTCTCTGTTTCAGACCATGTAATACAACCTTGTCTGGGATCTCCTGATTACAGATATCAATATATGACAGCACGCAATGATCTCCAACTTTCGCCTCTCCATGTACATAAGAAACTTCCAAATAACAGTTTTCTCCAATAGATGCCTTACTACTCAGAACACTGTTATATCCTGCTGTTTGTCCTTTCAAGCTACTTCCAACCACACGACTCCATCCTAAATCATGGTATTCATCTACCCCACCACTCATCAGTTCCAGAATCTCTCTGGTTGTTCCGAAATGAATAAACTTTGCCGGTGCAAGGCGCAGAAGTTTCATCCGATATGGACGAAGAACGTTCCATACACGCGTTCTTGCATCTGTCAGTTTCTGACAAACTTCTCCTTCCGGCTTCTCTTTGTAAAATGCATCCAGTGTAGAATCCTCTGCCAGTGGATAAAGAAAATCCGCATATAAAGAAAGTCTTGTCTTCTCATTTACATGTTTGTCATAATCCTCCGGGGTCTCAATCAGTGAATATAACGATTTCATCATTTCCGTGCTGAAAATAAGTGCACCTGTATCAATATCTACGCAGTCTGATTCATTCACTGCGCCAACTTCTCTTAATACCTCAACAGACTTCTTCTGAAGGCAACATTTCACGTTACCATTTTCGCTATTCAGATAAACACCATGGTTCTTACCCGTTTCAACATTTTCTTTAAAAGATATTGCGGCAGCCCCTACATTGTTGTAGTCAATCTGAAGCGGATTAAAAAGCAATAAAACATCTCCAGATAACAGTACCATTCCCTCACGAATCCGTGACGGGACAGAACTCATGCTGATCATAAACTCATCAAACAATGTGGAATTACGTCCATTCGGCAACTCATGAGGTACTGGAGAAAAAAGTTTACCCAGTGCAGAATACTGCGGTACACGCTTACTGTCACCACCAGAATGAATCACTAAAATACGAAGTTTATCAAAAGTATCTTTCTGTTCATGAAGATACTTCAGCACTTCCAGTGTCGCTCCACCCGATCCCACGCGTTTCCCATCACGATCAGAAATCACAACAAATTTCGTTTCAGATGGAAGAAAATCTTTTCTCTCCTCTATTTGTTTACGAAATTCTTCAGCCTGCTGTTTATTTGATGCCGTCAGAATTACATAATCCCATTTAGGAAAATTATTCAGTTTTAATGATCTGTTGTAATCATCCCAGCAGTCTCGATATGCCTGAGACAAAAATAGAGAATAGAATTTCTTTTTCATGCGTACCTCTCCAGTGTAAACTTTATTTTTATATTTTCCATAGAAAATGAAATCTGTAATGAGATTCACTTTAAAACAGATAATAATACTATCTATAACTTTAAAACATAATGTAAATTACACAAATACTATCAAATTCATTGTATTTCATCCATCCAATGTTCCTGCTTCACATTGCAAATCTGTTTCTAATTTTTTTCTCTTGAAATATAATGCCACACCAAAAAAGACAGTACTCCAAGAAATGTATATGAAACAATCATTGCAATCGCACACATTTCAACCGTTTTCGAGAATTGTAACATAATTATATATACTAAAAAGCTCACAATAAGACAAATCGTGTTGTGTGGAAAATCGCTTATTCCATCAATAGGATTCCTTAATAATAAATACACTGAGTTCGGTATAATTGATAATATCGTCAATTTCACTATAGGCATACATGCTATATATGAGTTATTAAATAAAATTGTTAAAATCAACTCACCAAACAAATACACAAAAGCAACCCCTATCACTCCAACAATCAGATATATAATACCTAAAATTCTAATTTTTGAATTAACCTCTTTTTCACTATGGTTGACTTTACTTTGGCTGACTAATGGTAACAAAACAGTTCCTACCAAACTAAAAAGTGGGGTAATTATAGAATTAATAGAAACCGCTGCGGAGAAATATCCAACTTCTTCCATACCAAATTTATTAGTAATTATTGTAAGTGGAAGTAAATTATAAGCAAACAAAATAAATTCGCCCGGTATTCTTGGTATTGAATATTTTAAAAGAACCGGTACTGTAAAAAGCTTTTCTTTTATTTTATGCAACGAAAAATGAGTTTTTAAAAATATTTTTGAAATTTCTAGTCCACCATATGTTATTAAAAATATACTCCAAGCATAATATACTATAAGTAAATTTTGGGGAACAATAAAACAAATTATAATTGTTCCAACCTGCATTATTATATTAACAATATTATATTCAATAAATTTATTTATACCTCTATAATATGAATAAGCATATGTAACTAAACAAGAGCCAAACGAATATAAACACGAAGGCAGAACATATTGTTGTGCCTTCAACTCTCCTAAAATTGTTTTACCAATCCAAGATTTTGTCCCCACCATCAGTATAGTAATTATCATAAATAATGATATGATAATTACCAGTGAACTAATCATATAGCTTTCCGTTTTTTTGTTTATTTTCCGAGCCTCTGATTCCGCAATAAATTTGGGAATTGCAATTCCCTGAGAAGCAAGCATCACAAACGTAATAACACCGATAAATCTCCTTACCAAATTGTATGTGCCAAACATTTCAACAGAATATTGATTACTAATGATTTTATTTAATACAAATGCCAAAAGCATTACAATCATTTGACCACCAAATGTTATGATCAAATCGTAACCAAATCTATCATCCTTAATTTTTTTTATTAGCATAATAAATCTTTCTTCTCTTTCTTATACCTACTGTTACTTTGACCTTGCAATAAAACGATATATACAAAAATAATAGAAACATTAAAAATACTATATAATATGACGTATAAGTCCATGGGGATATAATGAAATAATATAAGCTAAACATAATAACTGAAAGTAACCACTGATTTAATAGACTTCTTCTGTTCGTACTTCTCAATTTTTTAAAGCAATATGAACTAACAATTCCCAATATACCAATCAACACAAGCGAAAAGACACTGCCATAGTCTTCTATCATTCCTCTAAAATATGTATATACATTAGTACATGAATTTGTTTCTATATTATATATTCCCTGCACCTTTTTTGCTAAGTGGAGTCTAGATGATATTGCCAAAAAAGAATTCACACCTAATCCTAGATCATGATTCTTTTTATAATTACTCCCAAACCATATATCAAATCCTTGAATATGCCCTACAGCATATATTTGCATCTTGTCAACAATTACTTCAAAAATATCAGTACTTGTTTTTCCTATCCTTAAATAAAAGCTCAGAAAAAATAGTATAATTAAAATTGCAAATATTATAACTCCACCAATAATATACTTTAGATCTACCTTCAAAACTTTTTTATATTTATATGTATATGATATTAAGAAACCAATAAAAAATAAAATAACAAAGGTTATAACTCCCGATTTCGCACTAGTTAATAGCATAGACAATAAAACTGGAAAAATGCTAGATATGCAAATAATCTTTTGTTTTTTTGATGTGGCATAATTATAACTATATCCACAACAAATTGGTGTAATATAACAAAACGAGTTTAAAATTTGCCCCGTAGTGGATATTGTCTCTTTTCCCGCATATCTGTTGACTGCCATATTATGGCTTACCCCTTGAAGTGTTGATAAATTTCCAAACACATTAAAAGAGATTCCATTTTTCAACATTACATACATAACACTAAAAAATGATAGAACAATAAAAAAAACATTCAATTTCCATGGGATTTTAGGATAATTTAGTATTGATTTTTCAGTATAAGTTTCCGCATTACGTAAACGTTTTACATACATCTGTTCTCCTGCTTTGCTTGAAAGTAAAAAAACAAATATTGCAAGTAACAGCCAATCTATTCCTATATATGTAAACTTATACTTTCCAGACAACATAAAAATACTTGCTATTATAAATGTCAACCATATACATGAAAATATACCTTCTGGAGTCATTAATTTTATCTTAAATATTTTTATAAAACAGAATAAAAAAAATGTTAAAAGCAGCGAAAAATACATATATTCCCTCTCTATAATGTCGAATTTTAAACAAATAATTTTATAGGACTTTATTTATTACAATATTTCTCAAAACAATAAATTACAGATTTTTTTAATTCCTCATTAATATCTCCATTCCACAATTTCATTGAACCATCTTCCTTATGTTTACACGCAATGGATTTAAAAAAAATAATAGGAATTCCCTTTTGTTTTGCTCTTTTGGCAAGTACATGTTCTTCCGAAAATAAAAAAATATTTTCATCAAATACTGGATTCAAACAATCTAATGCTGCTCTTGTAAATATCAAAAAGCTGCCATGTGCAGCAAATATCTGTTCACTCATTTTTGTTTTTAATAAATATATTTTAAAATTTTTTATTTTCCTTAATACTTTACTTATTGCAATTCCCATATAAAAGCATATATTTCTATTGTATTTAAGTCCTTTATAGACTAATTTCTCTGATATTTTACATTCATATGCCAACATAGGATTTTGCGCTTTCCCTGTCAAGGTTTTGATTTCTCCACAATATATTGCACATTTATCATTCTTCGGTAATTCAAATTTACGAATCAAAATATCTGGATTAGAAACTATTAAATACCGGAATTGATAATGTTTTTGAGCATATTTTATCCCATAATTGTTTCCCACACTATATCCTTTATTGGGAACATTAATAAAATCACAGTTATATTGTTTCGCTATATCAGCAAATTTAAACTTACTTGAATCATCATAATAACTATTGATAATAATAACTTTGTAACTTTTTACAAATCTTTCTACAGACTTCAAAAAATCTTCCAAATCATCTGTATTACGGTAAGTAAGCACAACAAAAATATTTTCATAATATGTTTTCTTTATATTATCCATCTCAATTCCTATATGATAATTAAAATATTAACTATCACATGTTTCCTTTCTTTTACATCTTGCTTCAATACATTTAGGATTTAAGCCCGTTAAAATGCTAAGTCATGAACCACCAGTTCAACTGGTGGTTTGATTCTGCCCCTATAAGGGGCCTATGCCTGCAACGTCTGGAAGGCAGATGCCTCAAGCACATATACCGGCTGGTCTCTAAAAGAGGCTATCTTCTAGTATCTTCTCTTTTCGATTCTTCTTTTTGTTGCTGAATGTATTCTTTTACCGCATCTTCTGTAATATTGCCTACTGTTGCAACATAATACGCTCTGGCTCAAAAGGCTTTTGACCATCCATTTACACTTTCCGGATATTTGTCGTGTATCATTAATGCACTTTTTCCTTTAATGTAACCTACCACATCTGACACTTTTTCACTTGGTGGAATACTTAAACATAGATGTACGTGATCTACGCATACTGCACTTTCTACTATTTCTATATTCCGGTAATCGCACAGTTTTTTTATTATTTCTCTTACATCTGCTTTTAATCTTCCGTACATGATTCGTTTTCTATACTTTGGTATAAACAGTCGGGTAAGAGACGGACATTACTGGCCGTCCCTCCCCTAAGAACGGAACGTGCGACTTTCACCGCATTCCGCTCACGCATCTATAACACATAGTATTCACTACGTGCGGCTGTACTCTTCTGATATGCTAGTTTTCGCTTCATTTCATGCTCCTTTTTCCGCTTTATGAAGTAATCGCTGTTCAAAAAGGGATTTTTATTCAAATCCAGTGATTTTACCCTTACTATCGGCATGTCCATCATTTGATAGAGAACAATCGTGTCTGTTCTGAATGACCACTGTCTTCCACATTTTGGATGCCAATACCTGTTCTTCACCCATTTATTACATTTCTGCGGATGTCTTCGTTTGGCCCATTTCCATAGCATCTCCCAGAGTCTGTGATCTATGAGAGCGAATGTGCTTTTTGCACAGACGCAATGGTGGTATTCTGCCCATCCTTTTGTTATCTGATTTAGTTTTACAATCAAAAGCTCTTGTTTTGACTCACGATAATACCGCACTGTCTGGCTAAGCTTTTTCGTGATTTTCTTCTTAGATTTAGTCGACGGTTGAATCAGAAGTTTGCCTTTGAATTTTCTGAAATTCCATCCCAGAAAGTCGAAGCCGTCATTTATATTTGTAGTAGTCGTTTTTTCTTCTGATAGTTTCAACCCCCGCTCTTTCATGAACTCTTCAACCACTTGTTTAACGTCTTCAAGAACTTCCTTGCAGTCTGCTGTTATAATGAAATCATCAGCGTAGCGGCATAGGTGTACTTTATGTTTATTGTAATTCAGGCGATAGTGCCCTGTACTGCTCGTACTGTATCTTTCAAGCAACAATCTTTCAAGTCCATCCAATGTCATATTTGCATAGGTCGGACTGATCAGCCCTCCCTATGCAAAGTAGCAGACTATGCAAAGTAAGATTCAATATCCCCTATAAATAA
>OLSM01001110.1_pt1 | contig 21610 bp, 24 predicted proteins | sample 1672721 | NCBI WGS metagenome assembly OLSM01 (sample SAMEA3136717, study PRJEB25190) | human gut metagenome | reverse complement strand
TCATAGGAAGTTCCTTCGGAATTTCCTATAAAAAAGGACGAGACCGCACCTTAGCAGTCTCGCCCTTGAGTTTCTACTTACACAGCATATACCCTCTGTCATTTTTTTGTCAAGAGGATTTTCTGTTTTTATTTCTTCTTTTTCTTTCCATTCTTCTTTGTCGGCTTTTTCACGCTATAGCCAAATGTTCCGAGCAACTTACCCAGACTATAATACTGTCCGTGCACATATACGATCGGATCGGTCTTTTCCAATGCAAATCGCCCTTTTTGATCCATATAGGCATCATCTACATGAACCGCTTTTACCTCGGCAAGGAAAATATGATGCGACCCCGGCGTTTCTTTTTTGACCACCTTACACTCGATGTTGACCGGACTCTCCGCAATCAGTGGCGCACTCACATATTCTGCCTTTTCCGGTGTCAGATGCAGCTCTTTGAATTTGTCCACATCTTTTCCCGAACGCACACCGCAATAATCCGTTGCATACGCAAGTTTTTCCGTCGTCAGATTGATTACAAATTCTCCGGTCTCATCGATCATATGATAAGAATACCGCTCTGGTCTCACGGAAATCGAAACCATCGGCGGGTTTGTGCAGACCGTTCCCGCCCACGCCACGGTAATGATATTCGGATTGCCTTCTTTATCTGCCACACTGACCATAACTGCAGGCAGTGGATACAGCATATTTCCCGGCTTCCAGATCTGTTTTGCCATAAGCCATCTCTCCTATAAAGTTATCTGTTTTTATTTTTGCTGCAGGTAAGTTACCAGAACAGGGATCATCTGTTTCTTTCTTGATACTACACCTTTCAGGAGAATTTTTTCCGTATCTCCCGGCAGTTCAAACGCTTCAAGAACCTGTTCCTTTGCATTTTCACCACAGCAAAGGAGTTCTGTAGACTCTTCCAGAATATTAGTCATCATCAGATACAACATATGCAGTCCCTGGGTCTTTCTCGCCTCTTCCAGATATGGGATCAGACGTCCTTTCACCTCATCCAGTTCATCCTGATTCATGGATGTGATCTGTCCGACTCCAAACATGATATCTTTTACATTGAACACCTTAAAGTCCTGGAAACAGATCTCTTCTACGGATTTGCCACGCAGATTGCTTCCCGCATTGAACATCTCTTTTGCATGTTCTTCCATATCAATCTCGGCAATCCGCGCCAGTGCCTCTGCTGCCGCCTGATCAACCATCGTACAGGTTGGTGAACGGAACAGTAACGTATCCGAAATAATTGCAGAACACAGAAGTCCCGCCATCTGTGGCTCTACCTCTACACCACTTTCCTGATACATCTGGTAAATGATCGTAGCGGTACATCCAACCGGCTGATTCCGGAAATATACCGGTCCGATTGTCTCCAGACCGCCCAGTCTGTGATGATCAATGATCTCCTGCACCTCTGCCTCTTCAATTCCATTCACAGCCTGTGATTTTTCATTATGATCCACAAGAATCACCTGTTTTTTACGGGATGTCATAAGTCTTCGTCTAGAGAGGAAACCACAGAACTTTCCTTTATTATCCAGAATTGGAAAATCTCTGTACTTCGTCTTTGACATAACTTCTTTCACATGTTCCACATAATCATTCAAATGAAAAATCTCCAGATTATCACGGCTCATAAAATACTTGACCGGAATACTCTGGTTGATCAGCCTTGCAGCAGTAAAGGTATCATGTGGTGTCTGAATAATCACGATATCTCTCTCCTCTGCCATCTTCTTGATCGTCTTGGAAATATTGGCTCCCTGGCAGATGACCAGACAGCTTGCATCCATCTCGATCGCGCACAGCTGTGACTCATAACGGTTTCCAAGAATGACAAGATCATCCTTCTCAATAAAATTCTCCATCAGATCCGGACTGGATGCGGCAATCACAACTTTTCCATTCAGGAAATAGCCATGCTCATTCCCGGAGATCAGTGTTCCGTCCAGTGTTTTGACGATATTACGGTACTGGGTTCTCGCTGTTGCAAGGATATTATTATCGTACACTTCCATATATGACGTAGCAATATCTCCGATAGTGATCAGCCCTTCCAGCTTCTCACCTCTTGTTACCGGCAGTGTCTTAATATTCTCATCTTTCATTCTTGCCCATGCGTCTTTAATGGACATGTGACCAGATACACCCTCAATATGACGGATATCCATATCTTTTACCTGAAGGTGTACATTGTCCAGAAGAGACGGCACACTTACCTGGAATTTATCCAGAACATATGCTGTCTCACCATTTACCTCGCCCGCTCTTTTCGCTATGTATTTTTCTCCTGTGATTTTATTTTTCAGATTTGCATATGCAATTGCCGAACAGATAGAATCTGTATCTGGATTTTTATGTCCGATCACATATACTTTCTTTGGTTTTTTCTGATCCATTTTATATTACTCCATTACTATCTCTTGTTCCTTTACTTTTCAGAATGCCATTTTTTTTACTGTTCGTCAACCCTTGTTCGAATAAAAGACCACTTACAGTGAATTTTAAACAATATCTCTACCAGTGCCTTCGGTCTGCCACCCGCTGCCGCTGTCTTCTTTGCATACACTTTTCCATAACCGGCTTCCATGATCTTATTCATGATCCGGCGCGCACTTCTGACCGTAATTCCCAGACACTCCGCCAACTGATGTGCATCGAAAATATAACTTTTTCTTACATCTGCAATGGCAATGATCTTCAGATTTCCGCGTCATTCATCGTGCCTCCGGTTCCGCTCCCTACATTCAGGCTGATTTTATTCTCTTCTCCCTGATGCAAAAATTGCACCTTGAATCCCTTCTGTATATTTGATGATTTCTTTTTCAATATCTGCTTTTGCAAGCATACTTGCGGATACCGGTGACATACATCCGTATACAACTGAGATAACAAGTGCCAGTCCAAAACATGTAATGATACCTAATAACATGGTGATTTTTCCCCATTTGACAATACCATGAAACAGGTGCTCCCATTGATACAATCAGGGAGATCATTGTTACCAGGATTACGAATCCATACTTTTTATCTATACAAAAATATGTTATACTAATAAACATATTGAGCATACGTTCAGAAAAATAAACTAACAGAGGTGTTAAGATGGAAAACGAAAAATTACAGGAACAGACAGAAAGCATGGCAGACTACGAAGCACATTTCGATGATGCCAATCCATGGAATGTGGTCGCACGTTATCAGGAAGAAGGAACCAATCTTCACGTAAAAGTAGAAGGAATCGTAAATGGTGGTGTCATTGCCATGGTCGAAGGACTTCGAGGATTCATCCCGGCATCCCGCCTTTCTCTTTCTTATATCGAAGATCTGGAGACTTATCTTCTAAAAGAAATTGATGTCCGCGTGATCGAAGCAAACCAGGCAGAAGGACGCCTGATCTTATCTGCACGTGAGATTTTAAGAGAACAGAAAAAAGCAGAAGATGCAAAAAAACTTGCATCTGTACAGGTTGGAAGTGTTGTAAAAGGTACCGTTGAATCGCTTCAGTCCTACGGTGCTTTTGTACGTCTCGAGAACGGTCTTTCCGGTCTGGTTCACATTTCCCAGATCAGTACCCAGAGAATCAAATCAGCAGACCAGGTACTTCACGTTGGGGACGAAGTAGATGTCAAAGTCATCGGTATCAAAGACGGTAAGATCAGCCTCAGTATCAAGGCTCTTGCCGAAGATGCTGAAAAAGAACAGGAGGAAGAGCTGGAACACGTAGAAATTCCGAAAGTAGAAGCAATCGGAACCAGCCTTGGGGATCTGTTTAAAAATATCAAGCTTTAAAAATTATAATTTTAAAAAGGGAAGCCTGCACTTTCGCAGACTTCCCTTTATCATTGCCTGATAAGTGTCACTGACACTTTATGCGAGAATGTACCCCCTGTACATTCTTTTCTATTTCTCCAGTGCTTCCAGATCCTGCATCCAGACTGCTGCACACGCATCGCTCGGCATTCTCCAGTCTCCTCTCGGAGAAAGTGCCACCGTACCGATCTTCGGTCCGTCCGGCAGGCAGGAGCGCTTAAACTGCTGTGCAAAAAATCTTCGGTAAAAGGTCTTCAGCCATTTCATGATCGTCTCGCTGTCATAAGTTCCTTCAAATGCAAGCTTTGCGAGCCGATAGATCTTTGACGGTTCAAAGCCAAATCTCAGAACATAATACAGATAAAAATCATGCAGTTCATACGGACCTACAAGGTCTTCCGTCTTCTGGGCGATCTCGCCATCCTTCGGTGGAAGAAGCTCCGGACTTACCGGTGTGTCAAGAACATCCAGAAGTACCTCTTTCAGCTCCTGATCCTCACAGGTATCCGCATAATACTGAACCAGATGGCGTACCAGTGTCTTCGGAACAGATGCATTGACTCCGTACATAGACATATGATCTCCATTATAAGTCGCCCACCCAAGAGCCAGCTCCGACATATCTCCGGTTCCGATGACCATGCCCCATTCCTGGTTAGCAATATCCATCAGCACCTGGGTACGCTCTCTTGCCTGTGAATTTTCATAGGTCACATCATGTACCTCTTCATCATGTCCGATATCACGGAAATGCACATGGACCGCATCCGCGATCGGCACCTCTTTCAAAGTGGCTCCCAGCTTCTTCGACATCAGGCAGGCATTCTGATAGGTTCTGTCTGTCGTACCAAAGCAAGGCATCGTCACTGCAATGATATCCTTGCGGTCTTTTCCTGCCATGTCAAACGCTTTCGCCGTCACAAGCAGTGCCAGCGTTGAATCCAAACCACCGGAAATTCCAACGACTGCTGTTCTCGAGTGAGTATGCACCAGACGCTTCTTCAGTCCCATTGCCTGAATCATCAGAATCTCCTCACAGCGCTTTTCCCTCTCTGCCATATTCTGTGGAACAAAAGGGGTCTGTGCAAAGCTTCTGGTAAGTGCTGTCTCTTCCACACTTATGTGGAACAGTACTTTTGGAAGATGACGTTCTTCCGTTGTCTGAAAAGTTGTATTTTTTCTCCGTTCACTTAAAAGACGGAAAATGTCAATCTCACTGACGATCATCTCGTTGGCAAACCGCTTTGCTTCTTTCAGGATCGTCCCATTCTCTGCAATAATATTGTGTCCGCCAAATACCACATCCGTTGTAGACTCTCCGTCCCCGGCATTTGCATAGACATAACCTGCAATCAGTCTTGCAGACTGTCCCTTGATCAGTTCCTCCCGGTAACTATCCTTTCCGATCGTCTCATCACTTGCTGAACAGTTGACCAGGATGATCGCGCCTTCTCTTGCCGCCTCAATGCTCGGCGGGATTGGTGACCAGACATCCTCACAGATCTCTGCCGATACGACCAGATCATCCATCTCTGCCGCCTGATACAGGATCTGCGGCCCAAACAGGATTTCTTCCCCTTCATAAGAAATCACTCTTGCTTTTTTCGGTCCCTGACGGAATTGACGCATCTCATAAAATTCCCCATAATTCGGAAGAAATGTCTTGGTTGTAAAGCCAAGGATCTTTCCGTCATTTAATGCGGCCGCAACATTATAAAGCTCTCCATCAATTGCAAGTGGAAGTCCAACAAATACAAGTGCTTCTGTATGCCTGGTCTCTTCTGCAACTTTTGCAAGTGCTCTGCGCACCTCTTTTAACAGTATATCCTGTGTAAAAAGATCGCTGCAAGTATACCCGGTCAGGCAAAGCTCCGGAAAAACAATGATCTTCGCGCCAGCCTTCTCAGCTTCTTTCATACGTTTGCAGATTTCCTTACAGTTGTGCCAGACATCCGCCACACGAATATCAACTGTGACCGCTGCAACTTTGATAAATCCCTGTTTCATGTGTTTACCTCTTTATCTTTTTGCCTGTTTTAAAATCTGTTTCAGTTCTTCTACACTAAATGTATACGCCGTATTGCAGAAATGGCATTTTACTTCTACTTCTTTTCCGTCATCGATCATTTCCTGGATATCTTTCTTTCCGATGCTGATGATGGCTTTCTCGATTCTCTCATGCGAACAATTACATTTAAACTGTGTATCCATTGTATCTGTAAATTCCACATTCAGGTCATCCAGTACCTGCTCCAGCATCTGCTCTGGTGTATGTCCGTTATCTAGCATACTGGTAACAGAAGAGATCTTCTTGATATTCTCTTCCAGTTTATCCAGCACTTCATCCGATATAAACGGCATTACCTGCACAATAAATCCACCTGCACAGTGTACAGTGTTGTCCTTGTTCATCAATACTCCAAGGCCCACAGAAGACGGAACCTGTTCGCTGGTTGCAAAATAATACGTCAGATCTTCTGCGATCTCACTTGTCTGCAGAATAGTCTGTCCAACATATGGTTCTTTCAGTCCCATATCTTTAATAACATTTAAAAGACCGATTCCAACAGCTCCTCCAACATCCAGCTTGCCATTCTTAGGCGGCATCATTGCTTCCGGATGATCGACGTATCCTTTCACGTCACCTTTTGCATCTGCAGTCACCGTAATTCCGCCAAGTGGTCCATCACCTTTGATCTGAAGCGTCAGCACATCTGTCTCATTCTTCATCATGCCTCCCATCATTGCTCCTGCTGTCAGAAGTCTTCCAAGTGCCGCTGTTGCTACCGGACTTGTGTCATGTCTCTTTCTTGCCTCTTCCACCAGATTTCCGGTTGTTGCGGCAAATGCACGGATCTGTCCGTCTCCCGCAGTTGCTCTTACAATATAATCTTTCATATAACAATTCTCTCCTGTTCTATTTTCCCTGTTCTCTTGCGATCACATAAATGCGCTCGCTTGTGTCCATCGGCGCATTCTTTGAAAATGCATCGTATGCTGTCACAAATTCCAGCCCTGACTTCCGGATCAGTTCCTTCATCTCCTCCAGCGTATACGCTCTCTGATAATGCGTCTCCTCATATTTGCGATAAAGCCCACTGTCCTTATCTGTCTCAATAAAAAGACTCAGATCATATTCATTGATCTTCTCATCTTCGTAATAATAGTTGTCCCAGATAAAACTGCATTCCTCCCGGTTCTCCGCAATTGTGCGATCCCCAAGAATCTCTTCATACTTGTAACGTGTATTAAAATCAAAAATAAAAACACCTTTCGGATCCAGATAATTGTTGACCAGACGGAATACTTCCTGAAGTTCTTCCGGCTCTGTAATATAATTGACCGAATCGCAGACACTGATGACAGCTCTTACCGTACCATACAGTTCGAACTCTCTCATGTCCTGCAGAAGATACAGAATATCATGACCGGATTTGTCTCGTTTCTCCATTGCGATCTCCAGCATCTCTTCCGCATTGTCCGCACCAATCATATCATATCCTGCCTTTGCAAGCAATTCTGTCATGTTCCCGGTACCGCACCCCAGATCCAGTACCAGTCCATCCCTGACACCATATTCTCTCATAAGACCGGTGAGATATTCACACCATTCTTCGTAGGGAATATTATCCATGAAGGTATCATATACACGTGCAAAGCTTGTATACGCTTCCATACTCTGTTGTTCCTCTCTTTCGATTCGCCATCAATGCCCATAAGCAGCACTGACCGATGTCCACGGACCACTCCGCTGCGCATCCTGACATCCAGATTATTTTATAGTATAACACAGGATTTTCCTCTAGGAAAGTCATATTCTGATGAGAACTTTTCCCTTTTGGAATTTTCTTTACTGTTCACAGTAACTGTAACCAGTAACGCATTTTCTTTTTCAGACACAAAAAAGAATGTGCCTTGGCACATTCTCGCGCCGAGCGCAGTCGCTTGCGACTTTCTTCATCTTCGTGCGAGTGCGCATCTCCGGCACGTAGTGCCTTTTATTTCATAGGAAGTTCCTTCGGAATTTCCTATAAAATAAAAAGTAATGACTAAAATGATACGTTCTAAATAAATAGTAACACAAAAAGGCCTTTCAGGATAGTCCCGAAAGGTCTTCTGCACGACACTTTTAAAATACTTTCATCGTCCACTTGCTCATATCCCACACCTCATTTACCACATCCTGATAGAATTCCGGCTCATGGCAAATCAGAAGAATACTTCCTTTGTATTCCTGAAGCGCTTTTTTCAGAGAATCCTTTGCATCCACGTCTAGATGATTGGTCGGCTCATCCAGGATCAGCAGATTCGTGTCCTTGTTGACCAGCTTACAGAGTCTTACCTTTGCCTGTTCACCACCACTCAGTACCCTTACCTGGCTCTCAATATGCTTCGTAGTGAGTCCGCATTTTGCAAGGGCAGAACGCACCTCATACTGGGTAAATGACGGAAATTCCTGCCACAGCTCTTCAATACAGGTTGTCTTGTTTTCTCCTTTAACTTCCTGTTCAAAATAGCCGATCTGAAGATTTTCCCCAAGCTCACACTCGCCGGAAATTGCCGGGATCAGACCAAGTACACTCTTCAAAAATGTAGTCTTTCCGATACCATTTGTTCCGACAATCGCAATCTTATGTCCTCTTTCCATCTGGAAATTCAGCGGCTTGGAAAGTGGTTCATCATAACCGATTACAAGATCCTTTGTTTCGAATAACATTTTCCCCGGAGTCCGTCCGTAACGGAACTTAAATTCCGGTTTCGGCTTTTCCGCTGCCAGCTCAATTACATCCATTTTATCCAGCTTCTTCTGTCTGGACATCGCCATATTTCTTGTAGAAACACGGGCTTTATTTCTTGCCACAAAATCCTTCAGTTCACTGATTTCCTGCTGCTGTCTGCGGTATGCTGCCTCAAGCTGTGCTTTCTTAACTGCATAGACCTCCTGGAAATGATCATAGTCTCCCACATAACGATTCAGTTCCTGGTTCTCCATATGATAGATGATATTTACCACTTCATTCAGGAACGGAATATCATGGGAAATCAGAATGAATGCATTCTCATAATCCTGCAGATACCGCTTCAACCACGTAATATGCTCTTCATCCAGATAGTTTGTCGGTTCATCCAGAAGCAGGATGTCCGGCTTCTCAAGCAGAAGCTTTGCCAGAAGAACCTTCGTTCTCTGACCTCCGCTTAGATCTGTAACATCACGGTCAAGTCCCAGATCCAGAAGTCCCAGTGCCCTTGCCACTTCCTCTACCTTTGCATCAATCGTGTAAAAATCATGCAGTGTCAACTCATCCTGGATCGTTCCAAGCTCTTCCATCAGAAGATTCATCTCATCCTCGTCTACTTCACCGAGTTTCTCACAGATCTCGTTCATTCGCTGCTCCTTCTGCAAAAGCGGATCAAACGCACTTTTCAGTGCGTCCTGGATCGTCATACCGCTCTGAAGGACTGCATGCTGGTCCAGATAGCCTGCTCGTACATTCTTCGCCCATTCCACCTTTCCCTCGTCCGGCGTAAGTCTCCCGGTAACGATACTCATAAAGGTAGATTTACCCTCTCCGTTTGCTCCTACAAGACCGATGTGCTCCCCTTTTAAAAGACGGAACGATACATCATCAAAAATGGCACGGTCACCAAAACCGTGTGTCAGATGTTCTACATTAAAATATACTCATATTTTATTATTCTCCCTGATTCATTTCTTTACACATTGTCTTTTATTATATGCGGAAACCGGAGGGCTTTCAATATAAACAGACAAAAAACCCCAGAAACACAAGGTTTCTGAGGTTTGTATTTTTGAAAATGAACTCGAAAAAACTTCGTCTTTCCCGCAGCCACATTGCTCCAAATTAACTCTTTGATAATTCCGACCCTTGAAAAATAAGGCTTTTCAAGGATTTTGTCAGTTACCCGTGTGTTACTCAAACTCCTCGGAGAGTTCTCCCGTTGTTTTATTATAACACACCCGTCCGGAACTTACACCTCAATGATGCGAACATGCTCCGGCTGACCGGACAGGAAAATTCCGTCGATAGTCTCAAGCATTTTCTTTCCCTCTACTGTGTGAATTGCCTTGATATAATACGACTGTCCTCTCACTGCACGTCCGCAGATGCTTTCATTGCCCCATGATGCAGAACGACGGAGATTCAGAGCACCATCACAATCAACGATCGCTCTTGTGGTCTTTTCCGGATAGATTGTGTCAGAATCGGACACCTGTTCCTCTGTTTTTCTTTCATCGTCTCCGGATGTCTCCTGCCCTGCTGCATCGTCTCCATCACCGGAGGTCTGCTGTCCGTTCTCCTGCTCGCTATTTGCCCCATTCTGCCCGTTTTCCGGTTCTACTGGTGTATTTCCTCCAGTGCCTCCGTTTTCGTCGTCTGTGGACGCTCCTGCGTTGCCCTGCTGCCCCTCTGCATCCTTTTCATCGGTGAGTGTTGTTGCTGCTTTGAGTTCCTCTGCGGTCATCGTGCCGACCTTGTTCCCGTCTGCATTGTAGGTGTTCACGCTACCGTCGGGATTTGTCTCCAGTGCTCCCTCCGGAACATTGTCCGTGAGTGAGCCGATGACGTTTCCGTTTTCATCCCACACAACCAGTTCCTCGTTTTTTGCTGCTGCTTTCAACGCTCCCTCGATTGTCTTGTATTCCTTGCAGTCCTTTTTTTTGAACTCCGTTCCTTTGCCTAAATAGTATAACATGTTTTCGCCCTCCTCTGCTACTTTTTGAGATATTTGCTCGACGCAAATCCCACCACGTTTTTATATGCTACATACAACCACTTCACTCCGGACACATCCGTGTAATATCCATAACACTGACACGTCTCTCCGCTCTGCATTGTCGTCAAGACTTTCTTGTCTTTTCCTGTTCCTGCTCCCGACCGTAGATTCAACGCTCCTGCTCCCGTTACCTTGTACGTTCCTGCAAGGCTCTTGTTGAACCCTTTTGCGGTCTCCAGTTTCACGTTGCTATTGATTGGAACTGTCTGCGATGCACCTCCTCCGGATGCCTTTGCTCCATTGGTGAGGTTCGTCGCCACATGAGCACCATCGTTCAACAGAATGTCGCCCTCAAGCAAATACGCATCTGATGTCAGATATTTTTTATCTGTCAGCACCTCGAATCCTGCTGCCTTGAGTGCTGCCCGCAGGTTTCCGGTATAACATGCAGTGCTCACATTTTTCAGTTTCTCATTTTTCAGTCTATATCCTGCACCTTTTACGATTGCAGCAACACCGGACGAACAGTCAGCCTCGCACGGAACCGTTCCGTCAGTTCTTACCATGACCGGACGGTTTTTCTTTACGAACCAAATATCTCCCCAGTCTCCATAATCGAACCCGCCTCCTGCGAAATTCATTCCTGCGGGTGTCATTCCAACCGCATCATAAAGATATTTGACACGGGTTGCCGGATTGCTGTCGAGGAGGTTGATTCTCATTCCGTATCTTTTCGGTTTTGCTTTTGCGTCCTCGATAATTTTCTTTGTGTTGGAAAGAATCTCCTGCGACGTGGATTCTTTCGCCATGAATATTCTGTCACCTGCTGCCATTATTCACTTGCCTCCTTTGTGATTTCCTCAAAATACAACGTACCGTTTGAGATACCCATTCGATACTTGATTTGTGTCGCATCGTCCTCCAGTTCGACAGTCGTTGCCAGTGCTTTCATTTCTGCAAGCAACTCCGTTCCCTTTTTGACCATGTCGTCATAGTACGTTTTTGCATCTTCGTCCATTCCGGTCTTGATTTCTCTGACCTCCTCGATGTCAAATGCGACAGGGAGGCTCATGAACTCGGTCGAACCGTTACCGATTCGGATGATTCTGTGACCGCTTGTCGTGGTTTCGAGACCCAGTTCTCCATCATCGAGAACCCTCTTGCTCTCCGTCCACTCTGCGGTCGTTCCCTTTTTCAGAGTGATTGTTGCTGTTGCCATTCTTTTTCACCTCTTTCTCAAATTGTGTGTGACGTTCCTGCGATGTACTTGTCATAATCGGTCGTGAACGGTGTTCCTCCCTTGACAAGCAGGAGGTCGGTTGATTTTGGTGTTCCTCCATCCACATTGATGTTGATGTCCGTCTCAAGTTCTCTGATGCGTTCATAATAGTCTTTGACTGCTGCCAGTATCGCATCAAGACCGGACTGACTGATGATGATTTTGTTTGCCTCCTCGGTCGCTGTCAGACATTTCTTTGTCTGCTCGATTGCTGCCTCCATCGCCTCGACACATTTTGCAATCGCCTTTGCGGTGTCATCCTCTCTCCGGCTCTCTTTGATTTCTCTTGCCTTTTCAGCAGCCTCTCTCAACCGCTCCTGTGCCTGTCTGACCGCCTCTGCTGCATCAATGGTGTTCTGTGTGTCCTGTGCGATTTGCAGAGCCTCTCTCGCTGCTGCAATGGTGTTCTCCAGTCTTGTATATTCTCCGGAGTGAATGATTTCCGATTCATCCCGCTGTGACGGAAAAATCTCCATCTCAAACGTCGCACTCGTCAGCAATGCACCATTTTGATACAACTGCACCTCACACAACGCTGTTCCGTGAACCTGCAACATGCCTCTTGTGAGAGGAATGAGAGCCTCATTTCCGGACTTTTCTCCATCGTTGTGAACGTGTGTCTTGTCCGGTTTGGTCATGTTGATAATGACCTCCACATTGTCCGGTATCTCATACACGACACCATCCTCCATGAGCGTCACTCCGATGTACCGTGTTCCCATATCCATCTGTTTCGCTGCAACTGCAAAATGCTGTGTGTCTCCATACAAATCCACTTTGATGTGTCTAATGATTTCCAATTTTCTCACCTCCTCATGACAATTCTTGCTCGGTTCTCTGAACCTCCTCGAATGACAGTCTTGTGTTTGCCAGTTCGACCTTGTTCTTTTCTTTCGTCAACGGGTATTCATAGAATTTCACAATCCTGTGGCTCTCACGGATTCCCGTTGACTTGGAGATCAGCAGCACCGTGTCTCCCAGTGCTATACTGAACACCTCTTTGTACTGTTCTTTTTTCTCCTCGTCCTGCACTGCCTCAACAAGATTGATGATTTCTGCTGTGTACGACCTGTATGGTTTGGAAAGTTCGTCCAGTTTCGCCTCCGCATCCTCTTTCAGTGATTCCGCATCCGTGTATCTTTCATCTTTCCACGTCATCGTTTTCACTTTCTTTGAATACTGGTGATTCTCAACATAATTTTTCCCGTCGATATTCAGCATCAATCCATCTTTCCCTATCGGAATGAGCCTTGTTGCAAAGTCGTATGAGTTTGACTGCACCTGCAACCGCTTGAGGTTCAGACGTTCAATGAAATATGCTCCTCTGTCCTCTCCGTATTTCTCATATACCGAAATTCCCTTGTTCAGAGAATCGAACACCATCTCGCATCTATACGTTGTAATTGCCTGTTGAGCGACATCCCATACCTCATACAGATTGTCGATGCTACGCTCGTAGAAACTGCCCTTGATGCTCTTGGTTGTAGGTGACAGTTTTCCCTCTTTAGTGCTTGCCTCCTCGCTGATACCCTCTGCAAACTTTCCGACATAAAGCCACTTGAACTCATATTTCCCGTTGAGTTTTCTTTCTCTCCATCCGACAGCGACCTCCGGTGCTCTGTCGTCAGATGACTTTCTCAAGAATCCTTTCTCGTACAACTGCCCGAACAGAATCACTCTGTCCTGCGGTGCAAGAGCATTGATCTCCAGTTCGACATCTGTTCCCTCGTATGAGGTGATGACCTCCTCGGTGTTATCGTCGGAGTAGATTTTCTCACTTGTCCACTTTTCATCAATTTTCGCTTTGATTGCCCTCGCTAATTTCACCGGAGTTCCGGCTGTGTATGCTGTTGCAGTATTGCTCTGCACCAGTGCGATGTAGAAATCTTTCAGACCGCAAGTTCTACTCCTTACAATCTGCTGTGTGGTTTCATTTACCTGTGTTACTGTTTCGCTCATGATTTTTCCTCGCTTTCATAATATTTTGTGAATCGCTGTGCTTTCATATAGATTCCATCTTCCGGTTTTGAATCGTCTCCGTTTCTCCCCTCGAATGAGAACCCATTCTCTTTCATGAGAGACTTGATTTCCCTTGCCAGTTCCACCTCGTCCTCCTTTGAGAAAATGGTGATTTGCAAGGAAAGTGTCACTCCCTCCGCATCATCATCCGAAAAATTGTCATCGGTTTCGCCCAAATCCCACAATGTCACATGACATTTGTTGACACCTTGACAATCGGATATTTACCGAACAACATCATCTGTGTCGGCTGTGTAGGATTCGGCTGCAAAATATACTTTCCGTCCTTATCCTTTAACTTGTCGAGGTAGTTGTACCCGTTCTGATTTGCGATGACCATTGCTCCTGTTGTAATAGCAGGGTCGAGACCCACGTTGAACACGTCCTTGAGACTGTCGATTGTGGAAATCACAACCTCTTTCCCCTTTGTCTCCCACATGAGAGAGGAACGTGTTCCGCTCCCCTCGTCTGAACCTTTCCCTCTGTTAATTCTTCCGTCTCCTGTCGCTTTCCCTTGATGTCCTGCGATGCTCATGTCTTGGCAGGGCGAACCGTGAATCAAAATATCCGGTTTCAGATTCCATCCGACGACCGTCTGTGTTTTATATTCTAATTCCTCACGGAACATCGAATTGTATGACCGGACTGCTTTTTCGTTGATCTCCACATAGTCGATTGCTTTTGTTGGGATGTTCAAATTTCTCAAGGCACATCGAGGCGAACCAATTCCCCCGAATAATTCAAGGATTTGTATTGTCTCGCCCATGTCCTGCTGCCTCCTCTCTTTTTGCAAGTTCTTCTTTTGCCAGTTTTATGAAATCTTTCAAATCTTCCAGTCTGCGGTTGTACTTCTCAAACGCTTTCCGTGCATTGTCGTACTGCCATTTAAGAAAAAGCCATTGTGTTGTTCCCTCTTTCTCTTTCAATTCTTTTTCTGCCTTTTCGATGGTCTCTTTCAAATCTCCGCTATACTTGAATGTTGTTCCGTTCTTTTTATGCACCGCTCTCATTCCTGCCATGTCTACCCCTCCAGTTCCTTGAGTAATTCATGAACCACATTGCGATAGTCCTGTGACACGATGCAGTTCTTTGAAAACTGCGGGAGGACTGCCATTCTCATGGATGCCTTTTCCGCTACAATCGACCGACGAATCGGTGTGACGAACATGTCAAATCCGGAACTGGTTTTCATCCACTCCTCGAAATCCAGTGATGTCTTGTTTTTCTGTCTCATGGTCACAAGACCCTTGATTCGGAGTTCCGGATTGATTTCCCGCAGGTCGTCAACCTGCTCCTGCAAATTGTGAATCGCCTCGTTTTCATATCCTCCGACCTTTACGGGTGCAATGACGAGTTCCGCTGCCAGTAGAATGTTGATGACCACCATATCAAGCAGACGACCGCAATCACAAATGCAATAGTCGTATGCCTCGGATATTTCCTCCAGTGCATCCCGCAACCTCGTGACTTGATTTGCCTCCTGCTTGAGCAGCAGTTTCATGTCTGTCTGCATGAGATACCCGTTTGCGGGAATGATGTCAATGTGACTGTACTGTGTGGGTCTTATCAAGTCCGTTGTCCGGTATGACCCGCCCACACTCACATGACGCTCAAGCAGTTCACTCATTCCTGTTCCCTCCGGCTCGTATGCCTCGAATGTTTTGGATGTATCGCCCTGCGGGTCTCCGTCGAGAATGAGAACACGTTTCTCCTGCTCCTCTCCCAACATGTAGGCGATCGCATCCGATGTCGTTGTCTTTCCGATTCCACCTTTCGGTGACATAACTGCAATAATTCTCATTTTTTCTGTTCCTCCTGTTATCCTCTTGTTACCTGTTACATGAAACCTCTGTCGTCCGGCTGTCTCCATCCGCAGCGGTGCAGGTGCATCCCCTCTCCCACCTTGTAGAGTGTATATGTGAACCCTGCTCCCAGTGCTATGAACCTCGTTCCTGCTGCTCTGTTTCCAACATCCCTCAACCACATCCATGTCCATATCGCCATCCATGACAATGTGATGATGCCACCGGATTTCCTCTGTCGGATTGTAGGCGGTCACATAGACATATCTTGCGTTCGGGAGACCCCTTTTCTTTCTCTGATAATTCACCCGTCGGATGAATTTCTGCACGTTCTTGATTGCTGCGTCGATGTCTCCGTCCGGAGGGAGATGCTCATTGTCGTATGTAAACGTGAGCCACAAATCTCTGTCCGTGAAATTCTCATTGATAAGACGCTCCACATATTTCCTTGCGTTCTTGTCGTTCAGATTCCTTTGAGCCTTGTCATTGTCCTTTTTGATACTCCGACCCTCCGGAGGTACTTCATCCATTTTCTTGAACTGTGGATATATCTCAACCTCGAACTGGTCTCCTGCTCGTATCTCCTTGAGTGCATATACAACCTTTTTCCCATGCTTGAACATCTGCTCAACAAAAAACTCATTCATGTCCTCAAGGCTCTTGTTGTATGCTGCCTCATAGTCATACGGGATGAACGTCATCCCTTTCTTTCTCTTTGCCATTCTGACACCGTTCCTCCTGCTGCCCTTATATATACTTTTCAACGACTTGTTACTATCCATCACAAGGTCGTCAAAAGGGTCTGAAACCCTTTGAATCACGGGGTTTCCCCCGCTTTTTCATGCTTGCAATATGGTGTCAGATTTGCTATAATATTTTTAGGTTTTAAGCGTCTGACACAGACTGCTAAACGGGAGACCGCTGCAACGGTCTCCTTTCTTTTTGCTCTTTTTTCTCATGCCCTGCATATTCATTTTTTAGGTGTATTCCTCGTAAATCGCCCCCTCCGTATCAAACACAAGTCATCCTCACGCTGTTGCAACCGCTGTCTTTCCCTGCTGCTCCCATTTCTGACGTTCCTCCTGTTTTCCTGCCATATATCCGGCAATATAGGACTTGTCAACGTCATCCATCTGTGTGAACCGCTCTGCGATATTCTCAATCATTTCTTTTCTTTCATCCTTTGACATATATGTCACGCTCCTCTCTTTCCTCTGATTCTCTCAAGTTCTGCCTGTATGTCTTTTCCGGAATAATCTGCAAGCAGTTTCTCCGAAATGTGATAAGTCCATATTGATGACATCTGCACCGCTGTTCCGATAGGGAGTTTCCCTTGCTGCATCGCTATTCGGATGAATTGCGGTGATACATTCAATATGACTGCTGCCTCGGTTGGCAATATACGTCCGACTTCCATCCGTCTGACCTCCTGTTCTGACCTGCCTTGTCAATGCGTGGGCGGTCATCCCACACAGACGGGCGACTGCTGCCCGTTTCGGCTCTCAATAGTCATCCTCAATCTGTTCGTCTGCCTCTGTGTAATATTCCCCGTCATATCCCTTTGACATGATTCTCTGATAGCATCTGTCACACACCAGTCTGAACGGGATTCCATGACAATCCTTTGTGAAATACATATCCTCACGATCAACCTCGTGTTCGCACACCGGACATGTCCGAATGTCACGCTCCTCGAATCTGCATGACAACCCGTTCTGTCTCCTCCGGCAATCCTCGACCGTTCCGTCTCGTCCTGTCATGAGTTTGTTTTTGCAGATGTCGCAATCATTTCCCTCGTTGAAATATTTCATTTCCTGCATCCTGTTTCCTCCTGTGGAGGCTCTCTCGGTCTGTTCATGACCTCGCCTCTGTTCCGGCTGAATTTACCGTGTTGTGTCTTTTCACCTTAAAAAGTCACCGAAAACCTGTCATCCAACTATGAACCTTTTAGCAAGTTCACCCGCTGCCATGTTTCTCACGGTATTCCGACGCTGTCTTTCGGCTTGCCATCGTCAGAGCGTCGGTCGCCATCCGGACGCTGACGGGGTGACTGCTGCCCCGTTTCGGCTTTTAGTGTGTACCTGCAAATCTTGGGAGAAAAAATCCGAAATCCGTTGCCGGAAACTCTCCTCGTTTTATATTGTTTTGAATACCACAATAGTCATGTGCGAAATTGAAATCATCTGCTTGCAACCAGTCATCCAGTCTCATGTTGAATTTCTTGTCTGCACTCTCGATGTCCATTAGTGCTCCCATGCGATCACCTGTATCAATTTTCATTCTTTCTGCTCTCTCGCAGATTTTCACATATTTCAAGTATCTTTCTTTTTCCATTTCCATTCCTCCTATTCTTATAAAAGGGCAACAGTGCTGTGTCCTCTCGCTCGGTTGATTCTTCCACTTAACGGTTTCTTGGAATAGGGGTAAAGTGCTGATTGGTTCAGCCTGTCCGCTTTCTTCAAATAGTGCGGTACACTGTGCTTTCTTGCCCTACCGTTCCTGTTTTCTTCAACTACTTTGACGGGTCATGTTTATTCTTCACACGCTCTATCTGCTATCCGGCAGCCTGACCACCATGTCACTTGCGTGTAGCCCTATCGCTTCACCCGTTCTTTCCTGCTTTCTGTTGTCCTTGAATACATAATATTCGTCTTTGACAACTTTGTCAACAGTTTTTTGTATTCTTTGAATACTTTTCTATTGCTTTTTATTTTGACGAGTGTTATCATTCATTGAAAAGGAGGTGATTTTGCATGACAGAAAATGAGCGTGTGAAAGAAGTCCGAAAGACGCTCAACCTTACTCTTGAAAAATTCGGTGAGCGTATTGGTGTGACAAGAGGTTCAATGTCGAACATTGAAAATGGAAACCGCAACCTCACCGAACAGATGACAAAATCTATCTGTCGAGAGTTCGGTGTTGATTATATGTGGTTGACCACTGGAGAGGGAGAAATGTTCGTCGAGACCGACGATGACTTTTTTGAAAGAATCGACCGCATCATGGCGGGTGAAAATGAGACCCGCAAAAATATGATAAAAATGCTCTTGTATGCCTCGGATGATGACATCAAGGCATTTGACAGACTTGTTGATTATTACATTTCATTGAGAGAGGAGAAATGATGAAAAAAGCATCTGAATTATATTCTCTCACTCGTCGAGAGTTGATTTTGCTTGAAATGTTTAACATGCTTGATGACGAGGAACAGGTTCAGCGTTTGTGTAGTCTTTCCGGTTATTTGCTCGGACGCAAAATCTTGTCGGAGGACGATTCGATGAAATACCTGCGTGAAATAAAAAAAGACTGACAGTCTTTTTCAACTGCCAGTCTCATGGGTGTACAGATATAAAACGAATTTGTATATCCTCTTGAGGACTTTTTCGCTTTGTATCTTACCGACTAACTCAATGATAGTCTCTTTGTAATGCAAGGGAACACCACCCCTTTCCGTAGTACAGAATAGCACATTTTTCCATGATTGTGGAAAAATCGGACATCATTTCCATAATTGTGGAAATATCTCCCCGAACGGACGACCATTCGTCACATCATGCTATAATAATTTTATTTGTACTCGGATTCAAACAGGTCTGTGATTCTGACCTCAAGTGCAATCGCTATCGTTTCAAGTTGAAACAATGTCGGTGACACCTTACCGTTTTCGATGTTGTTGAGCGTCGATTTTCCGATTCCGGATTTCTTCGCCAACTCCATCAATGTGAGACCTTTTGCGGTTCTCATTTCCCACAAACGAATTTGCATCCTGTCCACCTCCTTTCACAATGAAAAGAGTACAGTATGCGTTATTCACTTGTAGAATGGAGGTGTTTTCATGAGTGAACTTTTGAAAAGCATGACAACGAGAGTTGTCGGAGTGTCATTTGATAATGATGACGGAACAAGCAGACAGGACATCATTTCCGGCTTGTCTGTTGGAGAGGCTCTGTTGCTGAATTATCATGAATACGAAAACGAACCCGCCTATGCTGTGACGGATGCTCTCGGAAACTGCATCGGACATGTCTCGAAAGAATTGGCTGCGACAATCTATCAGAAATATAAAGATTGTTATTTTGCTGTTTCTGTTGATGACATCACCGGAGGTGATTCCGGTCTGAAATATGGATGTGTTATCAGTATAGATATATATGATTCTGCTCCGGAGACAAACGAAAATGAATCCTCGACTGCTGCAACGGTTGTTGATGTCATTCCTGCTCCTGTTCAAAACGCAGAATCAAGCAAAACGAATCGTGTATATAGTGCAATGCTCACCGTTATCGGTGCTTTGCTTATCCTCGTTGGTCTTGTTTTATTGTTAATTGCTCCGCTTGGCGGTGCTGTTGCGATTGTCGGAGGTGTATTTTCAATCGTCATCGGTCGAAAATATAAAAAATCGTAACAAAAAAGACGACCCGTGCTGCAACACGAATCGCCTTTGTGAAACCTCCGTCTCATGCTACTGCAAAAGGCACTGACAGAATGTTCCCGCAAACACCATTCTATCATAAAACCGTGCTTTTTGCATTGGTTTTATTTTTTATACTCTTTTTTAGGATGGTGATTTTATGAAACTACCGAACGGGTTCGGGTCTGTCTATAAATTATCCGGAAACCGACGAAATCCCTATGTAGCAAAAAAGACAAAAGGGTGGGAAATTGACCCTATAACCGGAAAATCAAAACAATTATATATAACCGTCGGATATTACCCGACACGCAAAGAGGCTCTCACCGCATTAGCGGAATATAACAAAGACCCCTTTGATTTGCACCATGCAACTATTACTTTCGAGGAAGTGTATGAGAATTGGTCAGAAATCCATTTTGAAAAAATCAAGGACACGAATGGTTATAAGGCTGCTTTTAACACATCGAAACCCCTGTGGAAAATGAGATTTGTTGACATCAAACTGGATCACCTACAAAGTGTCGTCGATAGCTCCGGCAAAAACACTCCCACACTTAAAACCTTGAAAATCCTGTGGGGTCTCATGTATGACTATGCTGTCATTCACGAGATTGTGTCTCAAGATAAAAGAGACATGGTCAGATACGTCGATATAAGCAAGGCGGGAAATCCGAACGCATACAACCGGAAACCTTTTTCAAAGAAAGAGATTTCTATTCTATGGAAATGCAAGGATTCAAACATATATGTGACCGTCATTCTTATTATGATTTATTCCGGTGTCCGTATCGGGGAACTCCTCGACCTTGAGAAAAAGGACATCCATCTTGATGAACGATGGTTCTATGTGAAAGAATCCAAAACAGAGGCAGGAATCAGAGAAGTTCCCATTGCCGAAAAGATTGTACCGTTCTTTGAATACTGGATGAACCGGAAATGTGACCATCTGATTTGTACACCCGACGACGAACCTTTTCAGTACCGGAATTATTATGATTCCTACTGGATTCCTCTGATGCTTGAGTTCGGTTTCGGGAAATTTGTCATTGATGAAACAAAAAAAGAACCTGTCTATGACGGACACCGCCCACATGATACAAGACACACCTGCATCTCTCTCCTCACCGAAAAGGAAGTTGACGAGAGATTCATCAAGAAAATTGTCGGGCATAAAGGACAGGGTGTGACCGAAAACGTCTACACCCACATTGAACTCCCGACCAAACTTGATGCAATCAATTTGATTTGATGGAGGTGTACCGATGGATAGAAAAGAATATAAACAGGCTTTTGATAGGGAACGCTATGAACGAATAGAGTTGAAAGTTCCTAAAGGAATGAAAAGTATTATCAAATCTCTTGCTAATAGCAAGGGAATGTCTGTCAATGCGTATCTGCAAGACCTCGTCAGAAAAGACCAGTGCGGAATGTTTGACACGATGCAGATTGCAGAGAGGAACAGAGAAATGATTTCCGGAATCACTGGAAACATGCACGACGGATATGACATCATTTTCAAGGACGGTCATTCCTGCCATT
>OLSM01001106.1_pt1 | contig 21652 bp, 13 predicted proteins | sample 1672721 | NCBI WGS metagenome assembly OLSM01 (sample SAMEA3136717, study PRJEB25190) | human gut metagenome | reverse complement strand
GCAGCCGGAACTGACTGTGTTCCGCCCGGAACAGCCCTGTCTGCCGTTCCTGCCTTAATTTGAGTTTCTTGATTACCTTTCACTTTATTTAATGCATATCGTACTACTCCTCCTACAGGCAGTCCGGAAGTATTCTGTACAATAAAATGAACATACGCAGTAGTCATCGTCAAAGCAATACCTGATTCACCTTTTGTAAAATGAATCCCGTCGTTGTCAAAATAAAACTCTGCCACAGAACCGTCCGGTTTTCCATATCCATTCGGAACTTTTGTCAAATAAAACTTATATGGCGTATTTAATTCTAAATCTTTAAAAGTAATTTTTTTCTGTGACTTATTTAGTGTTCCTCTCTTTACTACTATTTCCCGGTTATTTATTTCTTTCTTCAATTCGTATGTTACATTTCCTGTCGGCTGCCCCGGGGGATACTGTATGATAAACTCAACAGACCTTGTTTGAACCGCTTTCAATGTATATCCTTTCGGAACGATGTCAAATACATTGTTTCCCTCTTCAACATACGATGTTTCCGATTCGGAAGAAGTGATGTTTTCTCCTTGTTCGCTTATCCCATGATCAGATATATCTTGTGTTCCATACTCTTCTTCCACCGCATATGCAGGCATATAAAACACCGGCAGGACAGCAGCTATAATTATTAACAGGGTTAAAAGCTTTATTAGCAAATTATTCTTTTTCATCAACGCTCTCCTCCCCTATTTTGCTTTTTTGCCTGATCCTGAAAAACAGCAGCAGCATACCGCTGCTTAACATCAAGACTCCATTCCACCGAAACATATTTGTAATATCTCCTGTTTGAGGACGTTTTTTAGGAGATAGATCCGGTGGTGTTTGTGGAGGTATCTCGGGTTTTTCTTTCCTTTGTATCTCAGTTTTCGGTTTTGCATTCACCACCCTGTTCTGGATTCCATTTTCAAATTGAGGAATGATAACTAAAAAAGGCTGTACATTAGTAAAGTCTTTTGCTTTTCCGGATGATCCTGTCTGTACCACAAGATAAATCCCATCTTTCAAATCTGTAAATTTTGCCGTACCGTCATCTCCGGTTTCCCCTTTCATCATTTCTTTTATATTACGGCTTTGCTTTTCAAAATAAAGCGATAATTTTAACTGATCGTCAGCCGTTTTAATATTTACAAAATCCCCGTTCCATCGAAACGGCGCTTTTACTGTATGCCGACTCTCTTTTTCATTCCACTTAGCAACTTGATAAACAGAAAATTCGGCGCCGTCTATCGCTTGCCGTTCATAAGTTAGTATAATATTCAAACTGCCGTTCTCCTCTGCCGCATACGCGCAATCGAAAGAAGTTATAAAAAATATCAGACTAAAACATAGAATAAGCAATAGGTTTATTCTCTTATTTTTCATTCAACTTCCTCCTCTTTCTTCTCTTTATCAGAAATACCGATACCAGAACTGTCATGCCGATCAGAGCCAGAATAACTCCTGCCGTCAACATGATATACTTCAGATTATTTTTTTTGATCATATCTTCTATTTTCGATTCTGATTGCTTATAAACAGTACGTTCTCCCCGCACAAGAAGTCTGTGTGTATTTACACCATATGGGGTACAGGTGACAAGGGTTACAAGATCTTTTCCTTCTACGATATCCAGTTCACTGGTTTCATCCGGAAGAACCGTCTTGATCTGATCTACTTTGTAGGCCAGATTTTTTCCAAGAATATGCAGAATAAAAATATCCCCGATTTCCATCTGATCCAGATCTGTAAAAAGCTTCGCATTGGGAAGGCCTCTGTGTGCCGCAAGTACCGCATGTGTACCTGCTCCTCCAATAGGAAGGCTGGTTCCCTCTACATGCCCCACACCTTTTTCCAGGACATTTTTGCTGAGTCCGTGATAAATTGCAAGCTTTGCCTGAATTTTTGGAATTTCAATACTTCCCATCAGACCATCGCCATTGGGATCAAGAACCTCATCATAAGGATGTGTCGGTTCATAATCCTTTTCCTCATCAAAAGCGTCCACAATGGAATTCACAGGATGTTCCGCATTGTATTCTTCTGCCTCTTTCCAGAGCTTCTCATAATTCTCTTCTGAAAGATTCGAAGTCGACTGTTCATATTTGCTGATCAGTTTTGCATTCCTGTACTGATTCCACATATCACTGAATGTAGGATAAAGAAAAATTCCTGCCCCTGTCAGAAACACTGCTGCTATAAAAATATTAAGGACAACATTTCCTTTTTTCTTCTTTTTCTTTTTTGCCATAAATTATTTCCTGCGTCGTTTTTTGTTCTGAACAGAATTGATTACTGTTACAAGAACAGCTGCAATCACAATTCCGATTACAACACAGAGAAGGATCATCGGAAGAGACGGATTGGTAGCTCCGCTGACTTTCTTCTCTGATTTTTGCGCTTCTTTCGCAGCTTCTACTGTTGTTCTGTGTCCCCTCACGAGAAGTCTGTGTGTATTTACCGCATACGGAGTACAGGTAACAAGAGTCACATAATCTTTTCCTTCTTCAATTGCCAGGGACTCTGTCTGATCCGGCAGAACCGTCTGAATCTGATCTACTTCATAGGCAAGTGTCTGATTCAGAATATGCAGATAAAAAATATCTCCTTCTTCCACAAGGTTCAGATCTGTAAAAAGCTTTGCACTGGGAAGTCCACGATGTGCGGAAAGAATTGCATGGGTGCTTTCTCCGCCAACCGGAAGACTGCTGCCAAACAGATGTCCGGCACCTTTCTCCAGCGATTCATCGGTTGTGTAATGATAAATTGGAATCTTCACATCGATCACAGGGATCTCCACATATCCCATCATACCATCACCATTCAGGTTGAGAAGAGATTCGTATGTACTATCTTTCTCTCCATCTCTTACAGAAAAAGCATCCGGTACACTTTCCTGTTTAATCTGTTCATTATATTTCTCTGCTGCTTTCCACATGCTGTCAATCTTCTCCGAATTCTCGTCCGAAGAAACATTGCTGCTATATTTGCTGATCAGTATATTGTCCCTGTGTTTGTTCCAGGCATCGCTGATCATCGGATACAGCAGTATGGACAATCCTATCAGAAACAGCAACCCAAGTCCAATATAATTTTTCTTTTTATTCTTTCTCATAGGTTTCTCCATACTGTTGTATTACCGTTCCCGGCCTCCGAAGAGGCCGGGCGGTAACTGATTTACTTTAAATATTTCTGATTTTGAAAATGATCCGTAAGGATTACTCCTCAGATCCTCTTCTACGGCTGATGAAGAAAGCACCAGCTGCAACAGCCATAACTACAACACCGATAATAGTGAAGAGGTATGTTCCCATTCCACCTGTGGATGGAAGCTCGGAAATTTTGGTATTCTTAAATCCATATGGGTTGCTTGGATGATCTTTATCATTTACAAGTTTTACAGTTCCTGCATTCTCATTATACTCATAATGAGTTGTCTTTCCGCCAATAACTACATCATATCCTGTAAGTGTATCACCTTCGAAGCTAGCATTAATTTTCACTTCAATCGGGGTAGATACTAATTTATATCCTGTAGGCGCCTTTGTCTCAACCAGATAATAAACAACATCACTGTCAAGACCATTAATCTCAAGTTTACCACTTGCATCGGTTGTAAAAGTGCTATTTCCTCTTGCATCTGTAAACAGCTTGCCATCTGGCTTTCCAATATGAAGCTGGAATTCAGCACCGGAAAGAAGTTCTGTCTCTGTTGTTTTTGTTACTTCACCAGTTTTTTCGTCGTATCCTACCTCACCATTCTGGTTAATCTTAACAAATTCACCTGTCTTATTTGGTGTACCTGTCTCTGTTGTACCAACAACACTTGTATCAATACCAAATGTGTAATGTTTTGTTTTACTTGTTTTACTCTGTACTTTGTCATTTGTAGAGTAAGTAAGTTTTGCAGTATTGGTATTCAGGTCAATGTTAAGCTGTGCATCGCTTGTCACTTTTGCATAATAAGTAATAACAATTTTTCCACCTCTATGCGCAATGATCCACTCATCGCCTAAATCATTAACAGTAAAACTTGTATTTCCATCTACAATTGCTTTTTCTACTGCTGCTGTTAATATATCATTCTTTTCTCCATCAATAGTTGCAGAAGGTACATAAGTATCCTTATTAACTAAGCTCAGACCATCCAGTGTATCCTCGATGGAATACTGAATATTATCTTTGCTGTTTTCATAGCTTGGAACATCTGCTGTAATTGTAAACTTAATAATGTCTCCATACTGTGTTCCCTTGATATCATTTCCATCTACAACAGTTTCTGCAGTTTTCTCAATCTCAGGCTCAGATTTTTTCATGTATACAGTGCCATTATCATTCCAGCTATCTGTGCTAAAATCAAGTGTTCCATATTTGCACTTACCGTCTGTATCCATTTTTACACTGATAATTGCCGGATTATAAAGAGCAGTATTTGAACCTGTTACAATAATCATCCATGTGCCAGGTGTTAATGCGTTTGTTGTATAAACACCTTCATTATCACGATCTGTGATATTAACTACATCTGTCAGATCATTAGTTCTTTTTGCTAATGCTTCAATGTTTGCAGATGTAGGGTTTAATGTACCATCTTCTGTTTTATCAATAGTATTCTCTAAAACCTCAGAATATGTTCCATTCTCATTATAAGTAATAATCTTATAAGCTTTTACTGTAATACCATCTTCCTTGTTGATTCCCTTAATAGTTGCGTGGTCTGCTACCATTGGATCATTGGTAGCAAATACTGCAGTGCACATAGACAGAACCATAACTGCTGCCATTAATAACGCACCAATTTTCTTGAATAAATTCTTCATAATAGTCTCCTTTCTTTCTATCCCTTTTCCTTTTTCATTCTCCTCGTATTTCCATTTACAATAATGAGTCACGATCTTTTTGCTTCTTCCTCCCTCCGTTTATTTTTTATAAACAACAGGAGTGCAGTCGCAAGAATCGCCACACCACTGATTGTAAATCCATAGATTCCGGGGCCACCGGCACTTGGTAAGGTGTAAACCTCTGAGTTTTCAATCAGATAATTTCCTTCTGCCTGATTTACCGGTTTCCCATCATAAGTAACTGTAACTGTTCCATCCAGGGCTACTGCTATCTTCCATGTTTTTTCTGATAACAAATAACCTGTTGGAGCCTTGGTTTCAACTAATACATAAGTCCCTGGTGTCAAATTTGTAATTGTTTTCTTTCCAGAATTATCTGTCTTAATACCACTCTGAACCAGATCATCCTCTGTATAGTTTCCATTTTCTCCTGCCAGATAAAGTGAAAATTCCGCATCCTTTAATGTTGTAGACGCATCTCCTTTTTTGATTTTCACTATACTTACCTGAGTTTCTATTTTCGTATTTGTAATACTTTGTGATACGATATTATTTTCCGTTGATTCTGTTTTTTCACTATATGTTACTTTATAATTGGTTGCTTTGGTTTTTCCCAAATAAATAGTGTTTACTTTTGAGTAACCATCGTTCTCAATTTTTACATAACCAACATTATTAATCGTATATTCTGGAGTTTCATCTGTTCCCGCTTCTCTTAACTCATAAGCAGTATATTCTTTACTTACACCATTAAACGTGTATGTGAATCCATTACTTTCATTAAGTTCTGCATACAGATCACTTCCAGCAGGAGTTCCATCCGTTTTATAAAGACCAACATAAACGCTATCATGGGTCGTTTCCTCTGGATCTCCTGACCAGTTTTTAATTACTGTAAATTTCGTTTTTAGATCATTAGTTACTGTAACCAATGCATCTTTTTCAAGCTCCAATTTACCATCGGAATCACTGTTACTAAGTTCTTCTGTCTTACATCCTGTAACCTTTTTAGTTGGAGTTGCATATTTTTCTAAATCCACCTGATACTCTTCTACCTTAAACTCCGTTCCTGATAGAATCTGATCAATAACAATGGTGTCATTCATTCCCACGTCAGATATAACTCCCTCTGATGTGGCAACTCCTAATGTCTCGATTCCATTTGCTCGTTTTATAACATATGAGCCATCATACGGAATCAGTTTTCCATCCTGTCCGGATAAATAAACCTTAAAATTAAAGGTATCTGTCGTAGCCTGACCTTCTGTCATCTTCTTTGTTATCTGAAGTTTTCTTAAGTTCTTTCCGGAACAATTATTGCTGAAGATAACCTTCACAGAATCACCTGCTGTCTTTGTTTCACTTCTTGCTATATAATTTTGTCCTGCCGGAACCTTACCAGACGTATTTGTAATTTCATTACCATCTTTATCGTAATATGTTACCTTCCAGTCATTAACATCTACAACATCAAACTGATCCGATTCAATTCCAACTTCTTCTGCATAAAACAGAAGTCCTGAGGATATTCCCTCAAATACTGCTGATTCTCCAGCTTTCAGTGAAAATATATTGTGTTCTCCAACGACTCTTGTTTCACCTGTCAATACACCATTTTTCTTTACTTTAAAAGTAGTACCTGTTGGAATTGCATTAAACTGTTTACCAGTTGTATCATCTTCATCCTGCAGATATGCTTTAAATTTAAAATCTGTACTGGTGTACTTTTCCTTATCTGAGTTACCAAGTGCCTTTGCAACCTCAATAGAATTCGTTGGCACCGGTGGAAGATTGAATTTTAAAGAACAGTTTGATTCACCTTCGCCTCGTTCCAGATAGAAGAATTTCAAGGTATGGCTGGAATAATCTGAGAATAACTTTCCAAATATATTCTGTAAAGAAGTATTCACAGTATCATTAACTTTAACTTCTCCAGTTCTAAAGTTAATAGTTCCGGATGCCATATCATGTACACCACCCAGATCCAATACCAGTTTATTGTCTACAAATACCCATACATCATCGTCACCGGAGAAACTGAAAATCATATCTTTTCCATTTATCTGCCCGTTTTTAGGCTGCATAAAATCAAAAGATACCTTCATACCAAATGCATACTTATTAGAAGCTGTATTATCAGTTAATGATGAAAACGGCATGAATGCTCCGGTTTTATGACTACCAGTACTTCCATGATAATCTTTCTTATCATAAACAATAAAGTTTTTTTCCGAGTTACTTGACGCGATATTATAATATGCATAATTTGTATCGCTATCATAACTATATAAGCCTGTAGCAGAATCATACTGAAACAGATGATTCAGCCCTTCTGCAACTGTTTTTGCAGACGTTCCACTCTTATTGGAAAAAAGGCCATCCAGTGATTTATACGTCTGACCATTACTGTTTAAAACTGGGAAACCATTTACCAGCTCACTGCTTACAAGCCCCTGTGTAACGCTCGAACTTCCGGTCCAACCAGCATCCTGGCCAAACTTATATCCATTCTGAGTTTTGTATCCCCATTCCCAGTTCGGCCGATTGAAGTAATAAGTATAAGACATATTAGAATCATATGTCATGTTATTTTGATAATTATACAGATCAATATCAATCAGGCCACGTGTATTAGCCGTTTCTATTGATTTATAATCACCACTGCTGATTCCATACACAAATTTGATTGTCTGGCTTCCTACATCATTCCAGGACTCACCATCTTCGCTGTATTGTAACCCTTCTACTTCGCCTTTTCTAAGATACTTAATTTCTGTAGATTCAGCGCCTGTACCTACAACAGCATACTTATATGTATATGTAGCTGTTATCGTATTTCCATTCCATGTATATGCGTTTTTCGGAACTAGATTATTTGTTGTATTTTTCTGTACATCCAGAACAGTACTTCCAAGATTATTAAGAGCAACATTTGCGGAATTATTATTACTTGTTGTTCTTAACGCAGTTCCATCTTCAGCATATAATAGCGCTTTGTTTGTAAGTGTGTCATTAGCATATACAAAAATCACATACTGATTGCTTGCCAGGTTTTTATATTTTGTATCATTTTTATCTTTATACTTCATTACCTGTTGGTTATTTTCCAAACGACCTGTCAGTACAGATATTTTTTCTTCACTGACCTTTTTGTATGTGCTACCACTCTTTGTTGCAATGTACGCACCTTGGAATAGATATGTGTTTCCGTTTTCAGTAACTCTGTATAATACCTTATTAATTCCTGTCGATGTTATCGTATCCAGATACAATACCGGGTTTGTATCTTCCGTTTCCAGCGTCAGATTTCCAGTTGATACAGTTGCTGTCAATTCAGTATAGCCATTGTTGCTAGATTTTACCATATATATCTCTTTAGTAAAATCAAAAGATCCAAGCCCTGTTCTTTTCCATGTAATGGTAAATACTGAAAAGCTCTCCGTTTCAAACTCTGCTTTCTGAATCTCACCATCAGCATTTGCCTCTACATTGGCAGAACCATCTTCTGTCATATCAACTACGTTTATATTTCCATTTTCATCTTCCACTAGATGCATAACAGAAATGGAAAGAGATTTCTGTTCCGAATTCGTATTTTCCTGAGCTGCATTGCTTTCACTCTCAAGACTAAGAGTTTCGGCAGTTGCTTCTTTTACTTCCTCTGGAACTGACGAATCCTGATATGCCATGGAAACTTTAACTTTTCCATTATCCGGATGAATCTTATTTCCATCACTGTCCTGAAAATAAATATCATATGCCAGGAAACCTGCAACTGTATAATCCCCTTCTTCAGCTTTTGCATGAAGCTGGGATTCTACTTCTGAATACTGAGCATTGTCTTTTTCAACAGGTGTTACGACCAGTTTCGCATCTTCAGGAAGAACATCCTTATCTGCAGTTGCTGTCACAACTACATTCCCTACCGTCTTGGAATAAGTAACAGGACCTTCCTGCGTGAGATCATCCGTCACTTCCTCTTCCGCCGGCTCCTCATCACCCGTCTCAACCACCTGAACCATATCACTTCTTATGTAAGCTTCCGTTCCCTCGTAAGAAACTCTGTACCAGGTTGTCCCGTCTTCTGCTGTAACAGTTTCCAGAACGGTAAGCTGTGTACCTGCTTCCACAGTTGTAACTACATCCGCATCTTCTGATGGACTGACACGAAGATTTACATCATCTCCAATGACAGTTACAATAACAGCTTCCTCTGATGGAACCTGTGTAATCTCAGGTTCTTCTTCTGGAACTTCTGTAACTTCCGGTTCTTCTGCCGGAGCTTCTGTTACGGTCGGCTCTTCCGTCGGTGCTTCTGTAACTTCCGGTTCCTCTGCCGGAGCCTCTGTTACGGTCGGCTCTTCCGTCGGTGCTTCTGTAACTTCCGGTTCTTCTGCCGGAACTTCTGTTACCTCCGGCTCCGGTGTAATCTCACCGTCTGAAATATCCACATCACTATCATTTCCCTCTGAATCAATAGGAGTGTCTGAATTTTCATCCTCACCAGAAACTGTTTCAGGGGAGTCCCACATCACCGCAAAAACAGCGGAATTTCCAGTTTCTGCCTGAATGATCTGTACCTGCTTGGTTTCTGTTACATTCAGAACCTTCAGATCTTCATTCGGCTGTAAAACATAAGCTTCTGTCTCGCCGGTGCTGCTGTTATAACGAAGTTTTTCAACAGTTACACTCGTATTGGCTGCATCGGTAAGTTCCGGTGCTGCCGGTGTCTTGTATTCAATTGTTACCTTCACTCTGCCGTTCGGCTCAACTCTGTTTCCGTCAGCATCTGCAAAATATACATCTAACGCAAAAAAGCCCCGCAGGCTGCTGTCTTTGTCTTCGGCTGCCTTCGAAAGCTTCTGAGATACTGTATCATAAGATACAGATGTATTCTCGTTTACAGTATCAGCTCTCAAAGATGTATTCTGCGGAAGAGATCCCTCTTCCAGTGCCTCTGCTGTTACTTTAACAGAATCATTTTCATATGTAAGCATAGTTTGTTGCGCCTGTTTTTCCTGGTCTGCGCTGCTTACATCCGGTGTCGATTCTTCGGCTTCGGGTCCCGATGATCCTTCACCATCTGTGAACAGATCATCTGTTCCATCTCCAAATGTCTCACTCGCGGAGATCGTGTATGCACTTGGCACACAAGATACCATCAACGCCAAAGCCACCATAAATGCCAGGATTTTTCTGAACTTATCTTTCCTCAATTTCTTCATACCTTTCCTGCTTTCCTGTGTGTGCATTAACGTGTACTATAATTCTTATTATTTTTCTTCCGTTTATATTCCTCTCTTCTTAAAAAAGCTTCAGGTTTTTTATCTGGTAATTAAAGCTGTTTCATACCGCAAACATTTTATATTTACAGGATTCTCATGTCAATACAAAAAACATTTTTGGTATCCAATGATATCCAGATAAAAACTTTGGCTTCTTCTCCTTTCTTAAATATCGTTTTTTTTTGTTTTTGTTGAATATTTTTAAGTATTATCTGATTATTTATGTTATTTATTATAACGTGAACCCAATTGTTACGTAAGGCCCATTTGGCTACAAAAAGGTGCCTTTGAACATCAATTTAACATATATTGTTTCAATTCCTCACGTTTCTTTATATCCAGCTTACAGAAAATATCCGTAAGATGATGTTTCACCGTATTCACAGAAATCCCCATATGTGCTGCAATTTCTTTATTCGTCCATCCACCACTTGCCTGCATCGCAATTGAAAATTCCATAACAGTCAGTTCATCGGTCACTTTGTTCTTCGTTTCAGGATTATGCACTGCCATCCATCCTCTGCTGAAAGACAGTACTCCATCTGTAATCCTTTTGTAGGCATCCGGATCATTTTTCCGAATGCAAACCTCTATCAGTCCCTGAAGGAGTCCATGATGTTCTATAAACGGCTCTGCAAAATCATCCTTCTCCGCCATTTTCCATCCTTCCATCAGATCAATCTGCGCTTCTTTTTTATACCTTCTGTTAATTCTGCACGTTGACATCATACACCGGAGATAAACCATACTGATCGGATAAGTCTCCCTCGTCATAAACAACGCTGCTTTACACATTCCATAAGCACTCCAGTACTCTCCGTTCAGATAAGCCTGATGTGCCAGTACATACACCGCAAAAAGTCTCAGCCCCTCAGAAAGAATGCCACTGTATTCCCACAGCGGCGGAATTCCTTCTGCTGGAAGATGAAGAAGCACCGCACCAACATATCCTGCCAGTACACAAGATGCCTGCAGTTCCTCCGAAATCTCTTTTTTCATTGCCTTACTGATGCATTCCTGAATTCCCTGCAGACCTCGCTTCGAAGCAACCGATCTGCCAAGTGTCAGATTTGCATAACAATAAAGCATACACGCCGAAAGGCGCAATTCCATTTTTTCATTTTCCAGATACAGTTCTGTAATCTCACAGCACTCTTTTGCTCTGCCCGTAAAATAATACAACTCAGCCATCGCAATATTTCTGAAATCTTTATCCTCAAACTGCTCCACTGTCTCCTGGGCTTTTCCCGGTTCAAAAGAAGAATTTAAAAGCGGAAGTACCGTATATTTATTCATTTTCCACCCTCCGTGGTCATACCAGTATTCATTCAAGAATCTCCGCAATGAAGTTATTCTCTGAAGTCTCCGAATCTCAAATTTATGCTGTTTTTTAGTTATATGGATATTCAAAATCCGTCGTTTGTCCCGTTCATTATAGTAGAAAACTATTAAGAAATAAATTCAAAGTTTTTACAAAAATCCGTCAAAAATTTCCACTATCAGTATCTATTATGCAAAGCATATATTCTCCATACAAAAAAAGAGCTCCCGGGCACAAATGCCCGGAAACTCTCATAATTCATAAAAATCAAAAAAATCATCCAACCCGAAGTCTGAATTTCTGAATTTCCTTCTCACTGGAAACTCTCTCAATTTCAGCACCAAGGCTTCTCAATTTTTCTTCAAAATTCTCATATCCACGCTGAATATAAACAATGTCATCGACAACCGTAACACCCTCAGCAGCCAGTCCTGCAATAACAAGCGCTGCACCTGCACGAAGATCCGGAGCACTGACACGTGCACCTGTAAGCTTCTTCACGCCATCAATAATTGCGGAGTTCCCCTCCACCTTGATGTTCGCTCCCATTCTGGAAAGCTCATCTGCATACTTGAAACGGTTCTCAAAAATACTCTCAGTAACAATGCTTGTACCCTCAGCCAATGCCAGTGTAACTGCAATCTGTGGCTGCATATCTGTCGGATAACCAGGATAAGGCAGAGTCTTCACATGAGTACGATGAAGTTTATGCGGCGCACGAACACGAACCGCATCATCAAACTCCTCAACCTCACATCCAATCTCCTCAAGCTTGGCAGTTGTAGCTTCCAGATGCTTCGGAATAACATTCCGTACAGTAACATCTCCGCCGGTAGCTGCTGCTGCAAACATAAAAGTACCTGCTTCGATCTGATCCGGAATAATAGAATACTCTGTACGGTGAAGTTTTTCAACACCGCGGATACGGATTACATCTGTACCGGCACCCTTAATATTGGCTCCCATACTGTTCAGGAAATTGGCCACATCAACAACATGCGGCTCCCTTGCAGCATTTTCAATAATGGTACGGCCAGCTGCCATAGAAGCTGCCATCATAATGTTAATTGTCGCACCAACAGAAACCACATCAAGGAAAATGTGGCTGCCATGAAGATTCTCAGCCTTGGCAACAATTGCGCCATGACGGATATCAACCTCCGCACCAAGAGCACGGAATCCCTTCAGATGCTGGTCAATCGGTCTGCTTCCGATATTACATCCACCTGGAAGCGGAACCTCCGCATGCTTGTACTTACCAAGCAAAGCACCAAGAAGATAATAAGAAGCACGAATCTTCTTAATAAATTCGTAGTCAACACTGAGATTGCCGATGGTAGAACCATTGATCTTTACAGTAGATTTATCGACACGATCAACCTGAGCACCAATCTCTGCAATAGCCTCAAGCAGAACATTGATGTCCCTTACATCTGGCAGATTCTCGATTAATATAGTTTCATCAGTCATAATGGCTGCTGATAATATTGCAAGAGCAGCATTCTTCGCGCCTGCAATATCCACTTCTCCAACCAGAGGATTGCCGCCTTTAATCACATACTGTTCCATAACACACCTCTATTATTTTACTCCTCTATGAGCAAGAAACTTTCTCTGAATTTACGACGGAAACATACGTTCCGCAACACCGTTTTTTAGGTCAGTTGTATATTATAACACATATTTCGGATTTGTAAACTATTTCTCTCCCCGTTTCAGTGCATCCAGCACGATCTGAAGGCTTCCCTCCAGATCTTTATCTTCCTCGTCTACAACAATATCCGCATATTTCTCATACAATACAGTACGTTCCTCATAAAGACTCTCCAGTGTCTGGCCCTCTTTCAGAACAACTCCACGGTCTTTCAGATTGCCAAGACGTTTGGACAGCAGCTTCAGAGAAATCTTCAGATATACCACAACTCCTTCTGATTTCAGATGCTGCATTGCCTCATCACAATACACGACACTGCCACCTGTGGCAATGACCGTATTCTCAACCTGGATAGACGCATTCACACGATTCTCCACCGCCTTGAACCCGTCAATTCCATCCTGCTCAATAATCTCACTTAAAGTTCTCTTTTCTTCCTTCTGGATCAGCAGGTCTGAGTCAATAAACTGGTAACCAAGCACTTTCGCAAGTACAACACCGATGCTGCTTTTTCCCGCACCAGGCATCCCTATCAGTGTAATATTATTCATACTGTGTCCTTTCATTTTAACATAGCTGTAACAAAATCTCAACAATCGTTCCTGTGCCGTATTATTCTCAGCGTTTCTTCTTACCGTTTTTCTTCTTCACGCTGTAGCCAAAAGTTCCCACCTTCCGGTCACCAGCCAGATATTCCCCGTGGGAATAAACCAGAAGTCCTGCATCATTGAGATGGAACTTGTTGTTTTTGTCCATATATGCTTCATCCGCATGGACCGCAAGTACATCTGCAAGAAACATATCGTGCGATCCCAGTTCCTTCACCTCACGTACTCTGCACTCGATGGAAACCGGCGCTTCCCCGATCATCGGAGCAGAAACATACTGCGCTTTCTCTTTCGTAAGATTCAGTTTTTCGAATTTGTCAACATCCCGGCCGGAACGGACTCCGCAGAAATCCGTCGCAAAAGCCAGTTTTTCTGTTGTAAGGTTAATAACAAACTCTCCCGTTTTTTTCAGCATTCCATAAGAATAACGGGATGGTCGGACTGAAATATAAGCCATCGCCGGATTCGTACAGACCGTTCCTGTCCACGCAACGGTAATAATATTATCATTGCCCTCTCCATCCGTGACACTGACCATCACTGCCGGCAGCGGATAGATCATATTTCCCGGTTTCCAAATCTGTTTTGCCATTGATCCGGCCTCCTTATGCGTAATCGCTGTTCATCAGCTGAGCAGCCTCCATCATAGCCGGAATCAGCTGTTTCTTTCTGGAAACCACACCCGGCAGGCAGAACGCATCCCCGTCCGGTTTCTTCTCAAAAGCGATCTCTGCCATCTGCTGGCTTCCCTCACCATAAAACAGAAGCTCTGTAGATTCCTCCAGAATATTCGTCAACATAAAGTAAACTCTCGTGATATCGTGACGTCCACACTCGCTGACCATAAACGGCATCAGCTTCTCCTTGATCTCTTTCAGCTCCTCGCTGTCCATGGAACTGATCTGGCCCACACCAAAGGAAACATTGCCCTCGCCGATAAACTTCTTGTAATCCTGGTAAAAAATCTCCTCCGGGGATTTATCTTTCAGATTACTTCCTGCTGAGAACATCTCTCTGGCAAAATCCTCGATCTTGATTCCCGCGATCAGGGCAAGAGCACTGGCAGCGATCTTATCCGTCTGTGTACAGGTCGGTGAACGGAACATCAGCGTATCTGAAATAATGGCCGCACAGAGAAGTCCCGCAATTTTTTCCGGAATCTCCAGACGCTGCTCTCCGTAGATCTCATAAAGGATCGTACCCGTACATCCCACAGGCTCATTACGGAATGCTACCGGTGTCATGGTCTGCAATGTTCCAAGCTTATGATGGTCAATAATCTCAAGAATTTCCGCCTTCTCAATATTATCAACAGCCTGATCCACCTCATTGTGATCCACCAGAACAACTTTTTTCTTGTGCATGTCCAGGAAATTACGCCTGGAAATCGTTCCGATACACTTTCCATGAGGATTGATAACCGGGAACGCTCTGTGGCGGTTTTTGACCATAACATCCTGGATATCATCTGTAAAATCCTCGGTATTAAACGTAACCATGTTATCCCGTTTCATAACATAGCTGACCGGAATACTCTGATTGATCAGACGGGCGATGTTAAAGGTATCATAAGGTGACCGGATGATCACGATATTTTTTTCGTGGGCCAGCTTCACAACCTTCTCGGAAACCACAATGTTCAGCCCTACAATAATACAGCTTACATTCTGGCTGATGGCCTGAAGATGATCCTCCTCACGGTCTCCCATGATGATCATATCATTCTCCTCAATAAATTCCTCCATCATCTTCGGATTGGCTGTTCCAACCAGAACACGTCCCTTGACAAAATATCCGTGGCCATTTCCTTCCACCACTTCTCCGCCAACCGTCTCCGCAATCCTCTGATACTGTGTCCGCGCATTGGAAAGCAGATAACTGTCTGTGGTATCCATATAAGTCTTGGCAATATCTCCGATGGTCACAAGACCTTCCAGGCATCCCTCCTTATCACGGATCGGAAGGGATACGATTCCGTTCTCCTGCATCAGATCCCAGGTATTTTTCAGTGACATGTTTTTGTCTGCCTGGGGACTGAGACGGATATCCATATCCTTGACCTGTGTTCCGATATTTCCCAGATAAGCCGGCGGCTGTACACCAAAACGGTTCAGCACATATCTGGTCTCCTCATTGATCTGACCAGCTCTCTTCGGAATATATCTCTTACTCTGTGTAGTCCTGTTTTTAATATCCGCATAAGCGATCGCCGAACAGATGGAATCCGTATCCGGATTCTTATGTCCGATTACAAATATTCTCTCCTGTTTCTTCATTCACATCCATCCTTTTTCATCCAAAAATATAACAATTAATCAAGTTTGATGTTCGCAAAAAGTGAACCAAGAGATGTGGTTGCCTCTTCTCCTGACTCCGGCAGTTCAAAAGTCTCTTCCTCAACTTCCTTCGCCATCAGATCCGATGCCTCTTTGATACTCAGGCTCAGCTTGCCATCCTTGATCGCAATTACTTTCACCTTAACCTTGTCTCCCACACTTATCGCCTCTGATGGCTTCTTAATTCTTTTTTCGCAGATCTGGGAAATATGAACCAGACCGGAAATTCCGTTTCCAAGATCAACAAACGCACCATAAGGCTGCAGGCTCTCAACCGTTCCCTCTGTCACGAAACCAACCTCAATATTGGAAATCTTGTTTCTGCGCTCCTTCTCTGCTTTCTCACGGAGAAGTTCCTTTGCAGAAAGTACCAGTCTCTTTTTCTCTTTATCTACATCAATTACCTGAACCTGAAGCGGCTTGTTCAGGTACTCTTCTGTATCCTCTACATAATTCAGCGCAAGTTTGGATGCCGGGATAAAACCTCGAACACCTTCCACATAAGCAATGGCTCCGCCGTTTACGATTCCCTTTACAACAACATCCAGTGCTTCCCCGGATTCCTGAAGCTCCTTCAGTTTATCCCATGCAAGTACATCTGCTGCCTCTGCTCTGGAAAGAAGAATATTTCCCTGTCCGTCATCTTTCCTAAGAACGGTTGCCTGGATCTCTTCTCCCGGCTGAACTGCCTCTTTAATATTAAATCCCGGCTCTCTGGAAAATTCCTCTGCCGGAATAAATCCCTCAGCATAATATTTAAGATCAAGAACAACTCCTGTCTCATCCACACTGACCACTGTCCCGGCGATGATATCACCTTCCTCAATTTTCTTAAAAGAAGCCTCCAGCTCCTGCTCAAAATCTTTCATAGACTCCGCCATTTCCTGACCTCCGTTCACGCTTCATCTTTTCATCATTTACTTCCGGCCTTTTTCTTATTCTTTCTGCCGGATTTTCATTTTAATCTTAATTATTATAGCATGGGCAAACCACCGACGCTATTATTTTTTTGAATGCAAAATAGTCTCTTTATACAAAAAAACCTCCGCACATTGGCAGAGGCTACATTTCCTGATATTTTTCCCCATAAAACGAGGAGTGCCCCGGTAGTGGCTTACCGGGGCGATTATTATGAAAAAAATTGTATGTGTAATGATACTGATACACACCATTACAGCGTCTTTCGTAGTGTTCTTTCGAACTGTTATTATAGTATCAGATAAATATGAACAAATTATGAACAGCCCGTGAACTTTTAGCGTATTTGCACAATTTCTTTTCTGTTTTTCCTCTTTTTTTATAAAAACACCACATTTGCTTTATTGACAAGCGTTCTAAATATTGTACATTTTGTACATTTCCAGTAAACTTAAGAATAATAATCCCAATAAAAGTGCCATTCTGAACACCTTCCTCCTACTGACGGGAAAGCATACCCTTAATAAACTCGATCGCTTTCTCAAAAATATTCTTTACATCAGACTTTGTAACACCCATATCTTTCAGAGTACTGTATGCATCGCTTACATAACCTTTAATCTGGTCATCACTGATGTCGATTCCTCTGAATTTGCTGATAATATTCACGAGAGAATTCTTATCATCCTCAGAAAGTGTCACACCATAATGATCTGCTGCCTCATCAATTCCCTGTGAAATCTCATCATCAGAAATCTGATTGGAATCAAAAAGCCCTTTTACATAAACAATAATATCTCCAACTTTATCCGGGTCAGACGCAAGAGATTCGATCTCATTATCCTTAAGAATCTCCTCTGCCTGGCTCATAACAGAGCTGGAATCAGATGCCATAACCATCATTGGTGAAGTACATGAGATAACTCCTGCAACAACCAGTGCTGTGATCCTGTTCATTTTTTTCATAATATTCATCCTCCAGAAGGGCCCTGCCCTCTATCCATAATCTGTAACTGTTTCCAGTTCCATAATTTTCAGTTCCTTATTGACGCCACTCAGTATAACACAACACCCCACCCTTCTGTAAACTGGAATTTTCCTGTTTTTCGCCCTGTCAGGTCTGACTTTATGTATAAGTTCAAAAATATATTCACAATATTTTCATATTTTCAACAAACTTTCCTAACATCTCCTTTATAGAATAAATATTGTAAATTTTTCATTACTTACTTATGTCTGACACCTCAGACATAACCTCCTTTCTATGACAAGTTATATAGATCCGGGTGGGATACCTCTCCAATTGTCCCGTCCGGAAACGCAAAAAGAACCTGGAACAGCTGCCCGGGTTCTTTTTGCGTAATGTTTTATTTATTATTTTTTTCTTCGTAGATACAGTTGGCAAGCATGGCAAACTGCTCCAGTGTCAGCGCTTCGCCTCGAATATTCAGCGGAAGCCCGCACTTCTCAAATATCTTCTCGATCTCTTCTTTTCCAAGGGAAAAATCTCCGGAGTTTTTGATTCCGTTTACAAGAGTCTTTCTTCTCTGGTTAAATGACGCACGGATGAGTCTGAACATGAGGCGTTCATCATGAACCTCAACCGGTGGTTTCTCATACCGTGTCAGCTTGATTACCGCACTTCCGACCTTCGGTCGTGGCATGAAACAGTTTGGTGGTACATTGGCAACAATCTCCGGCTTCGCGTAATACTGAACAGCCAGGGAAAGCGCACCGTAATCCTTGGTTCCAGGTCCCACCTGCATACGGTCTGCAACTTCTTTCTGCACCATAACCGTAATGGAATCCACAGGAACATTCTTCTCAAAAAGTCCCATGATGATCGGTGTCGTAATATAATACGGCAGGTTAGCGACTACCTTTACAGGCTTTCCGCCATTCTTTTCATCGGCGATCTTTTTGATATCTGTTTTCAGGATATCGTTGTTGATCACCGTTACATTATCCCATTCTTTCAGAGTATCCTTAAGAATCGGAATCAGAGAACTGTCGATCTCCACAGCAGCCACTTCTCTGGCTGCCTCCGCAAGATACTGTGTCATGGTTCCGATTCCGGGACCGATCTCCAGTATAAAATCATCCTTCGTTATTCCGGAAGAATCAATGATCTTTTCCAGAACATGTTCATCGATCAGAAAATTCTGACCAAACCTTTTCTGGAAAACAAAATGATACTTTTGAAGGACTTCAATGGTATATTTCGGGTTACCAAGATAAGGTCTGGCCATATTTTTTACCTCTGCTTTTCTGTTTATTTTCAGCTGAAATCCTTTTCAAGAAGTACGGTGAATCCATCACGGTCCACACGCTTCTTGGAGCGTTTAAATAATCCGCCCTGCGCTTTTGCCATGGCATTATCCAGCATGGTCTTCACAGTTCCGATACACATCGGCTGATCTTCCTTCTGGTTTACTCCGATCAGATTATACAGGGCAAGCATACCCATCTGATCAATACGGAATCCATTCTCCATGGTATAAACCTTGGCAAAATTAACAAGTTCATCGTTTGTAAATACAGGAATATTAATCATGGACGTAAACTTTTTCGCAAGTTTCGGATATCTTGCAATGAGCTTACGCATGCCGATCTTTTCATCCTCGAGGATCACGATCATACCCTTTGTATTTCCATTCATTACTTCATCAAGCTCATCTGCTGTTTCCTGGGAAAGCTGGTTTGCGTTCTCGATAACAAGGAAACCGCCTGCAAGCTTGGATGCAATCTCTGCAATATTTTTTCCGTTAAGGTCTTCCGCAAATATGTAGGCAACCTTGGATGCCTCAATATTCAGCTCCTTGCAGATTGCCGGGATCAGACTTGAAATCAGTCTTGTTTTTCCAGTTTCTCTGCCACCCATAACGATTACATTTCCTGTCTGGGATGTATGATCCGCAGCGCCCGTCTGCACATCACAAAGCACATCCAGCAGCTGTTCTTTCATTCCCGGAACTGCTACAAAATAAGTGAAAAGCTGTTTCTCTTCATCTGTGAGCTGTCTTTTTCTGGAGATAATGGTATTCGGATCAATTTCCGGCTGAATATCCTCGATGAACCGCTCAAGCTGCTCTTCCTCCGTGAGTTCTTCTTCACTGTCGTCCTCTTCCATATCTTCTGTAAGGCTTGAGATAAAATCATCCTCTTCGTCATCTTCTGCCTCACTCTGGGCTGAAACATCATCTGTGCTGTATTCTTCTTCCTCATCAAGAGGTGTCTCTTCTTCTACGACAGTAGCAACATCATCCAGTTTCTCCGCTGTCTTTTCAGCAGCGTCATCTTCCGAAACAGCCTCATCCAGAGATAATTCCTCCGGCATATCTGTCAGTTCTTCAATATCTTCAAAAGCGTCCTCTTCCACTGGCTTGGAAACACCGGCCGGGCCATTGAGAAATTCTGCTTCTGCAGCCTGCATATCTTCTTCTGTAACCGGCTCTTCATCTTCGTCCAGAATCAGATCCGGAACTCTTGTGCGCTCACGCTCAGACTGCTTCGCATCTTCTGCCTGCTGTGCGGAAATCTGCGCCATAATATCTTCAATATCTGCAGCATCCGGCTCTTCCGGAACAAATTCATCCGCTACGATATCCAGATCGTCTTCGTCATCTGTCTCCTCAGTTACATCTGACATCTGTACATCCGGTGATTTTTCTTCTTCCGGAATATCAATTCCCTGCTCTGTTGCGGCAGCAAGAATTGTATCCTCCAGATTGAACTCCTGCTCTTCTTCTGTTTCTGCCTTTGTTTCTTTATCCTTGGCCACCTCAGCCGCAATTTCATCAATACTTCCGAAAATTTCGGATGCGTCCGGAATTTTGGCTGCAGCGCTTGCATTTTCCGGGTCTACATTGATCATTGATTTCGGAATCTTAAGCTGTGGCATACGGATTGTCGCTGAGAAATCAGGTTTTCCTTCCTCGTTAAGCGGAACGCCGGATGGCTCTTCTGATTCCTTTTCCTGAGACGCCTTCATGATCTCTGCAACACTCTGGGATAATTCCTGTTCTGTAGTCTGTATAGGCTCTGCTGTTTCTTTCTGGATCTCTGCTTTTAATTCTGCAGTTCCTCCGGACAGATTTTCGATACCGGATGACAGCAGTTCTTCTCCATCTTCAGATTCCGGAATTTCTTCCTCTGTGTCCTCAGAATCCGTTTCCTCAGATTCTGCTGATTCTTCTGTGGCAGCAGTTTCTTCTTCCGGTGTTTCTTCACCTTCCTGAACATCCTCTGCCTCTTCCTCAGTGGAATCTTCTGATTCATCCTGTACGTCTTCTTCCATATCCTCTGGTTCTTCCGCTGCCTTCTTATGACCGCCGAAGATATCCCGGATACCTTTGGAAATCTTCTCCTGGAAAGTCTCAGCACTGTTCAGATCTCGTTCATCATCTACCTGAATCGTATCTGTAACCGGTCTGGATTCCTCATACTCGGACTCCCCTGCCGTTTCTGTTTCCTTACTTTCCCTGATCTCCTTCGCCTTTTCCGGCGGAATCAGTTTTGGAATAAAACGCTGTTCGTATTTCTCTTTTTCTTCTCCTGTGAGAACTCCCATACGCTGTTTCAGGTCAAGGGCCTTCATCACATAATTTCCATCATTAAACCAGAGAATCATCTCATTGCAGAGATCCAGGCACTTCTGCTTGTCTCCTGCCTTGTAATAGA
>OLSM01001105.1_pt1 | contig 21660 bp, 12 predicted proteins | sample 1672721 | NCBI WGS metagenome assembly OLSM01 (sample SAMEA3136717, study PRJEB25190) | human gut metagenome | reverse complement strand
GAATATGAAGAATATTCGACTAAGTTAAAAGAGCTTTTTGAATTGGGCTTTACTAATTTATTGGTCGAGAACATCGGCGAGCTATATAGAAATAAACGTTTCAATTTATTTTTGGGACACAGACTCAATATATATAACAGCCGTTCTCTGGCCGTTCTTGAGTTTCTTGTCCGGCCTAAGCTTATAACCGTATCGCCGGAACTGAATGCGGCGGCGGTCCGAGACCTTAAAAAGAGCGGGGCCTGCGAGCGTATTGTATACGGATACCTGCCGGTCATGGTCACAGAAAACTGCATAGCCAAAAACATCGGCGATTGTCCATGCAAGACTGGCTATTCGCGGCTTAAGGACAGAAAGGGAAATATATTCCCGGTTATCAGGGATGGAAGATCGTGCAGAAGCGTGTTGCTTAATACGGCGCCGACGTATTGGGCGGATAAGAAGAAGGAGCTTAAAAAGCTCGGCTGCAGGTATTTAAGGCTGACGTTCAGCATCGAATCGGGAGAAGAGACAAAAAGGATATGCAGAGCGTATTTCAGCGGCGAGAATATCGTATATGACGGTAAATTTACAAGATAGCGCTTTTATTTGTTAAACGCGCGGCGTATGAGAATAGATTTATAAGACGGCGCTTTTATTTATAAACGCGCCGCGGAAGAAGGTTATTAATGAAGATAGTACTTGCGTCGGCTTCGCCGAGACGGGCGGAGCTGCTTAAAAATATAGGGCTTGAGTTTAGTATAACGCCCGACGATTCAGAGGAGATATCGACTCCGGGGCTCGATCCTGCGGAGACGGTGAAAGAGCTTGCTCGTAATAAGGCGTCGAACGTCGCCGAGAGAATAAGAAACTCGGGCGGCTTAGGCGGCGAGGAAGCCCTCGTCATAGGCGCGGATACCGTAGTGGTCTTAAGCGGCGAGATATTGGGAAAGCCGAAGGACGAGGCGGACGCGGAGCGGACGCTCAGACGCTTGTCCGGGAACAGACACGAGGTATATACTGGCGTTTCGGTAATAGATACGTTTAGCGGCAGGGAAGTCTGCGATCATGAAGCGACCGTCGTCGAATTCAGAGATATTTCGGACGAGGAGATCGCCGCGTATATAAGGACGGGCGAACCGATGGACAAGGCGGGAGCGTATGGGATACAGAACCTCGGCGCGTTATTTGTAAAGAGGATAGAGGGCGATTATTTCAACGTCGTTGGTCTGCCGCTTTGCAAACTTGGGATGATTTTGAAGAAAGAGTTCGGCGTAAGGCTTATAGGCTGATATAGACCGAACGTTTTTTTGCGGAGGTGCGAGATGGCTATAGATATAGGAATAGATATGGGCAGCTACAGTACCCAGATCTATGTTGCAAATAAAGGATTGGTAGTAAGCGAACCCACGATCGTAGTAGCCGACGGGAATAAACAGATCCGGGCGATAGGGCGCGAGGCGCTTGAAATGACCGGAAAGACGGCGGAAGGGCTAAGCGTAATACACCCGATGCGTTCGGGAGCCGTAAACAGCTTTAACTATTCGGTCGAGTTTTTAAAAATATTATTAGACAGATGCAGCAGGACGGTATTTGCAAAGCGCAGAGTCGCTATGTGCGTGCCGTCCGAGCTGAGCGAGGTGGAGAAAAGAGCGGTAGAGGAGACCGCTATTTCCGCTGGGGCGAAGGAAGTGTACTTGATCGAGTCGCCGCTTGCGGGAGCGATAGGCGCGGGTATAGAGGTATCGGAGCCTAAGGGCTACGTTATCTTAGACGTAGGCGCGGGCACGACGGAGGCGGCCGTCGTTTCGCTCGGAGGAGTCGTCGTTTCCAGTTCTTCCAAGACCGCCGGCGACGCGGTAGACCAGGCTATAGTTCAGTTTGTAAAGAAGAAGTTTAACGTGGAGATATCGGATCTGGCGGCGGAGCGCGTGAAGATAAAGATCGGCGCGGCTCTCAGAGGAACGGGAACCGAGATAGCCGAAGTGCAGGGAAAGGACATGTACAGCGGAGCGGCCAAGGCGGCAATTTTGGGCACGGGCGAGGTCTACGGCGCGATAGGCGACGTAGTCAAGGAGATAGTCGAGACGGTAGTAAACGTTTTGGAAAAGACGCCGCCGGAGCTTGCCGCAGACATCATCGATCAGGGTATTGTTTTAACGGGCGGCGGCGCGCTGCTGCGCGGCCTGGACCAGCTGGTGGAGCAGGAGACGGGCATGCCCGTCCATGTGGCGGATAGCCCGCTGGACTGTGTGGTGGACGGCACCGGCAAGCGCCTGGAGGTCACCATGCCGTCGTCCTATTACAAGGCCCGCAGATAAGCGGCTGCGAAGCCTTGGCGCTTCCCGGCGTGGGAAGCGCAGAGAGAACAGGATTTTGATCCGGCCATCGAAGGGTGGGGACGGCGTTTCGTTTCTGCCGCCGGATTGGACCGGATTTTTGAGGGAAGGCCCCGGGATTTGTGAGGGACTTTCCATACACGGAGAGGGACCAAACGATCGATCACGGGCGTGCTTTGTGCGCCCGTGATTTTTGCAACGGCCTTTTTCTTTCAAAAAGCAACGGGAGGTGTTCGCAAGATGAGAGACTTTATGCACGGCACAAGTGCAAAAGTGCTGCTGGCGGTGGTATTTGTCATGCTGGCGCTGATGCTGTTCACGGCCACCCAGGGAGGGTCGGTCGTGGCGAATGCGCTGGGTCTGGTGGCGACCCCGATGCAGCGCGTGAGTACGATTATCACCAACAATGCCGCGGTTGCGGCAGAACCCCTTACTTACTCGAAAGAAGAGCTCCTGGAGGAAAACGCCGCCCTCAAAAAGGAGATCGAAGAGTTGCAGGCAAAGCTGGTCAACTATGACCAGTACCGGATTGAGAACGCACAGCTGCGGAAATACCTGGAATTGAAGGATGAAAACCGCGACTTCAAGCCCGTACCGGCGGCGGTCATCGGGCGGGACCCCAATGTGCTGTATAAATTTACCATCGACAAGGGCACAAACGACGGCATCTCGAAGAACGACCCGGTCATTACGGACGCGGGCGTGGTGGGCTTTATTTCCGCGGTAAACGCAAACTACAGCCAGGTGACCACCCTGCTCTCACCGGATACCAAAATCGCCGCGCTTGTGACGACGGAAGAGGAAAGCGGGACCCCCGTGAAGGATTCCGTCGGGGCGTTGCCTTCCATCGATGAGACGGAGCCCACCCTGCGCCGGGACAGCGGCGTGGTGAGCACCGATATCAAGCTGGCCGAAGAAGGGCTGGTCAAGTTGGGCTACCTGGCGGCGGATACCCCGGCAAAGGCGGGCGACATTGTCACCACCAGCGGGCTGGGCGGCGTCTATCCGAGCGGCCTTGCCATCGGCGAGGTGGTTTCCGTGCAGAACGAGGAGTATGATGTCTCGCTCTATGCGGAGGTCCGGCCGTTTGTAGACGTCAATTCCGTGCGCGACGTGATGGTGATCACCGAATTCGAGGGGCAAGGGCAGGCGCTGGACGAAGCCTTTGGCACCAGCTCCGCTTCGGAGGGCCAGTGATGGACCGTTATAAGATCATCCGGTATTTTGCCTATACGATCGAAATCTTAATTTTGTACATGGTGCAGGAGACCCCCGGCCTTCTGCCGGAAATCGGCGGGGCGCGGCCGGTGCTGCTGATCCCTGCGGCGATTTCCATCGCGATGTTTGAGAGCGAGCTGGCGGGGATCGCCTTTGGCCTTCTGTGCGGCCTGTTCCTGGACATCGGCATGGGGGGCGTTTTGGGTTTCCACGGCCTGCTGCTGGCGGCCGCCTGTTACGGGGTGGGGCTGCTCACGGCGGATCTGATCCAGACGAATTTCCTGACGTCCCTGCTCTTGGCGGCCGGGGCGGTCGCTGGGATTTTGTTCCTCCAATGGGTATTTTTCTATTTGCTCTACGGCTACGAGTACAGCGGATATGCGCTGGTCACACGGTACTTGCCGCGCATGGCGTATTCCTTCTGTACAATGCCGCTCTGTTACGCATTCAACCGCGCTTTGGCCCAGCAGATCCGCTCAAAAACGGAATAGCCGCAGGGCTGGCGTGTAAAATGGAGAGGGGCCGGTCCGCCGGTAGGCATGGGCCCGGCCCCTTTGGTATGAAAAATCGCGGCGGTTTGGAAGGAAACGGCCTGGGAAATGGTATTCTTAAAAGAGGGTTTCTGTCCTCGGGGACCGTGCCCTTTCAGGGGCGTTGCCTATATGCGGCCCTTTTGAAGAAGGCGCCGGGAGGACGGCTGCCCGTTTGGAACCATGGGATCGAATGATCCTGTTTCGATACCTGTGTGGAGGTGAAATACATGAAGTCGAAAACATCGCTGCGCAGTTTTGCGCTGGTGGGGATCATCGTAGGAATCCTCGCGATTTATACGCTGCGCCTGGTGGATTGGCAGATTTTGAACGGCGCCGATACACGCCAACAGGCGGATTCGACCAGCGCGTCCATTGTCACGATGGATGCTGCGCGCGGCGAGATCGTCGATGCCGCGGGGAACCCCCTGGCGGCCAATAAGACGGGGTATGCCATCCAGTTTGAGCGCCCGTACATGACCTATGGCACGGAGAACGAGACCATCCGCCTGCTGACCAATCTGCTGAACAGCCGCGGCGAGGAATGGACGGACGAGCTGCCGATTTTGATCGACAGCGAGGGCAACTATGCGTTCATGCCGGACTCTGAGAGCGAAGTGGAGCGCTTAAAGGGCAAGGATTTTGCCGCTTTGAATTCGTACGCGACGGCGGACGACTGCATGAATGCGCTGATCGAGAAATATGAAATCGACGCCACCCTCCCCAAGGAGGAGATCCGGAACATCGCCTCCGTGCGCTACGGGATGACAAAGGCGGGCTTCAACTCTTCGACGCCGTACATCTTTGCGCCGGACGTCTCTGGGGACACGGTGGGCATTGTCAGCGAAAACACCCAGCTCCTCCCCGGCGCGAGCATCAAGATCACCACGGCGCGCACCTACCCGGGCGGGGACCTCGCGGCGCAGCTGATCGGCACCATGGGCCCGCTCTCCCAGGAGCAGTATGACGAGCGCAAGGACGAGGGATATGCCTTTAACGACCGGATGGGGCAGAGCGGCATCGAGTACGCCTTTGAGGACGAGCTGCGCGGCGAAGCGGGCGAAAAGCAGGTGGAGACCACCAGCCGTGGCGGCGTTGCCTCTGAGACGGTCATCAAAGCGCCGAAGTCCGGCAATACCGTGTTCCTCACCCTGGACAGCAACCTCCAGCGGGTGGCGCAGGTTTCGCTGGAACAGAATGTGCAGGCCGCGCGGGAAAACGGCGAACGGCTGACCAGCACCAAGGGCGGCTGGAACGGCCAGGATTGTACGATTGGCGCGGCGGTGGTTTTGCGGGTCAAGGACAACGCGGTGTTGGCAGCCGCCGGCAATGAGAATTACGACCTGGAGAAATATACGTACGACAACGACTATAAAAACCAGGTTTTGACAAACGAGAACCATCCCCTGGTGAACCAGGCATTTACAGGCATCTTTACGCCCGGCTCCTGCTTCAAGCCGGCGGTGGCCTGCGCAGCCCTGCAGGAGGGCGTGATCACCAACAATACGACGTTCCGCTGCACGCACACGTACCAGCGCTTTGCAGACGTCGGCTTTACGCCGCGCTGCTTGGGCACGCACGGGACCCTTTCGCTGCGCCGCGCGCTGGCCGAATCGTGCAACATCTTCTTCTTTGAAACCGGCTATTACACCGGCATCGAAACGATGAACCTCTATTGCCGCCGGTTTGGCCTCGGCGAAAAGACCGGGGTTGAGCTCAATGAGAGCGAAGGCATTTTGGCCGGCCCCGAAGAGTACGCCGAACGCGGGAAGACCTGGGTGGGCGGCGACGTGGTGCAGGCGGCGATCGGCCAGAGCGACAACCAGTTTACCCCGCTCCAGTTGGCGACCTATGCATCGACCATCGCGAACAACGGCGTGCGCTACCAGACCCACCTCGTCAGCAAGATCACGGACTATGCGCGCAAGGAAGTTGTGATGGAAAACGACCCGGACAACCCGACCGTTGTGGCGGAGACCGGCGTTTCCGAGCAGAACTTCGAATATGTCAAAGAGGGGATGCGCGCCGTCATCACGGATTCGCGCGGCTCCGCACACCGGAACCTCGGCAACTATCCCGTGCCGATCGCCGGCAAGACCGGCACCGCGCAGGGCCCCGGCTCGGACAACGTGGCGTTTATCGGCTTTGCGCCGTACGACGACCCGGAGATCGCCGTGGCCGTCATCCTGCAGCACGGCTCCACCGGCACCTATTGCCAGAACGTGGTGCGCGACATCCTGGACGCCTATTTCTACGGGAAAACCGTAGATGACGAGGGAAACCTGGTCATGCCGGAAGAGCTGGCGGCGTCCAGCGCTGTTTCGGACGAAGAGGGGGATGCTTCCTCAAATGCATCCGGGGAAACCTCCTCCCAGGGGACCGCCTCCGCCGAATGAGGCCGTTTGTTGGCGCAAGGCCCCGGTTTCCGGGATAAAACATGATTTCGTGTTTTAAATAGATAAAATGAACAATAAAAATCTTTTGACACCTGCAAAATTTTGTGTTAATATAAAAATGAGGTTTTGTACATGGGAGTTGTGACGGTTATCACATCAGGAAAGGGAGGCGTGGGAAAATCTACGCTGACCACCGGCTTAGGGCTGGCGTTGGTTCGGCGAGGCAGGCGTGTCCTGTTGATCGACGGCGACGCGGGCCTGTCTTCATTGGATCATATGCTCGGCGTTTCCGAGCGCCAGGTATTCAATATCGCGGACATGGCTGCTGGCGAGGCGGACCCCAGTCAGGCGATTTATCCATGCGAGTGGGCCGAAGGGCTCTTTCTGCTGCCTGCCCCCGGGCGCGAAGAGGATATTGTGAGCCCGGAGATCATGAAGCGGATGGTATCCGTTCTTTCCCGGTATTACGACCACGTGCTGATCGACTGCCCCGCCGGCGTCGGCAGCGGTTTTATGAGTGCAGTTGCGTCTGCGCAGCGGGCGTTGGTGGTTTCCACCCCGGACCCCGTATGCCTGCGGGATTGCAATAAAACGCGCATTGCGCTGGAATATGCGGGAGTCCGCAGCCAGCGTTTGGTGGTCAACCGTTTCAGTGGCAAAAGTTTCCGCAATCTTGGCGCGTATCGGGATTTAGACGCCGTCATCGACGCATCCGGGATCCGTTTGATCGCGATTGTCCCGGAGGATGCGGCGCTTGCTGTTGCGGGAGCCTCGGGTTCGCCCGCGCCGCTGAAAAGTGCGGGAACAATGGCGCTTGGCCGCCTTGCGGCCAGACTAGAGGGGGAGCAGGTGCCCTTGGCGGTACGCGTTTAAGGAGCCTGTGCGTTTTATTGAAAGGAATGATACACATGAACATCGCACTCATCGCCCACGACGCCAAAAAAGAATTGATGGTCCAATTTTGTATTGCCTATTGCGGCGTGCTCAGCCGCCACTTCCTGTGCGCCACGGGAACGACGGGCAAAATGGTAGCGGAGGCTACCGGTTTGGAGATCCAGCGCTTTTTGAGCGGTTCCCAAGGCGGCGACCAGCAGATCGCCGCGCGCATCGCCTGCAACGAGGTGGACTTGCTGTTGTTTTTCCGGGACCCGCTGAATCCAAAACCGCATGAGCCCAACGATATGAATCTGCTCCGCCTTTGCGATATGCACAACATCCCCGTTGCAACCAATATCGCCACTGCGGAAGTGTTGATCCACGGTTTAGAGCGCGGAGACCTCGATTGGCGCAATATCCTGAACCCAAAGGGCTGATCCAGTTCTGCTTTTCGCTTGCCCCAACCATGTGGTGGGACAAGCATGGAAAAGCCCTCAAAGGGCAAAGGAATTGGGATTTTTAAAAGAATTTTATAATTTAGAATTATAAAACAAACAGAACCGTGTAAAATCACGTTGAGTATACACGGTTTCTTTTGTTTGCGTGCATATGCAAACGATTGGCGACGACACGGGAAGAGTACCCGGATGCCTCCTGCCACAGAGAGGCGCGCAGAGCTGAGAGCGCGCTGCAAATGGAGGGCCGGCGAAAGACACCCGCGAGCTGCGCGCAAGCCCCACGCGCAACCGGGTTTGGGGTACTTTGAGGGAGGCGCCGGAGGGCGCTTCTGAAAAAGGGTGGCACCGCGAGGAATTTCCCCTCGTCCCTTTCACTGGGACGGGGGTTTTCTTTTTATACCGCCAGAAAATCGAACAGAGCGATAGGAGGCAATCAGATGGAATTGATTAAGGCACAAAAGGGAACCCAGGACATCCTGCCAGGCCAGAGCGAAAATTGGCAGGTGGTGGAGGACGTGATGCGCAGCGAGGCCGCCCTGCACGGCTTCGGGGAGATCCGCACGCCCGTCTTTGAGGATACGCGCCTGTTCCAGCGTTCCGTAGGGGAAACCACCGACGTTGTGCAAAAGGAGATGTACACCTTCCAGGATAAGGGCGGGCGCTCGATCACCCTCCGGCCGGAGGGGACGGCGGGCGTTGTGCGCGCCCTGCTGGAGCACGCGCTCTATAACAACGGCCTGCCGGTCAAACTGCACTACTTCACCACATGTTACCGCTATGAAAACACCCAGGCCGGCCGCCTGCGCGAATTCCACCAGTTCGGCGTGGAGATGTTTGGCTCCAACAGCCCCAGCGCGGACGCCGAGGTCATCGGCCTGGCGAAGAGCGTGTTTGACCGTCTGGGAATCAAGAACCTGCGCCTGGAGATCAATTCCATCGGCTGCCCGACCTGCCGCGCAGAGTTCCACAAGGCGCTCAAGGCGTATTTCACGCAGTACAAGGACCAGCTCTGCGAAACATGCCAGGGCCGCCTGGAGCGCAACCCCATGCGCATCCTGGATTGCAAAAGCCCGATCTGCTCCAAAATCGCAGAGGGCGCGCCGAAGATTTTGGACTATCTCTGCGACGACTGCAAGGCGCATTTCGAGGCGGTGCAGAAGTATTTGACCGCCGTGGGGACCGAATTCACGGTCAACCCCACCATCGTGCGCGGCCTGGATTATTATACGAACACCGTCTTTGAGTTCATCAGCGGGGACCTCGGCGCCCAGAGCACGCTCTGCGGCGGCGGCCGCTACAACGGCCTCGTGGAAGAGATGGGCGGCCAGCCCATGCCCGGCCTGGGATTCGCCATGGGCATCGAGCGCCTGATGATGGTGATGGACAAGCAAAACATCGAGATGCCGGCCCCGGACCGCTGTGAGATCTTCATTGCGTCGCTGGGCGAGGCGGCGCACCTGGAAGCGTTCAAGCTGGCGGACAGCCTGCGCAAGTATTCGATCATCGCGGCGTGCGATGAGAACGACCGCGGCCTCAAAGCGCAGATGAAATATGCGGATAAGATCGGCGCAAAATACAGCATGGTGCTGGGCGACGATGAAATCGCAAGCCAGAAGGCGGTCCTCAAGAATATGAAGACCGGCGAAAAGAAGACGATCGACCTGTCCAAGGACTTCGTGGAGCAGTATGTCTGCCTGTCCACGGAGCAGGAGGACTTGGCGTTTTAACCGGCATCGGACCGGAACGGACGATTTTGGTAGGGGCCCTGCCGGGCGGCAGCGCTTCCTCCCGAAAACGGATAGGCCCCGCTGCGGGGAACGGCGGGAACCCATTGGAATGGAATTATCTTTTTGGAGGTGCCATATGGCAGAGTTTATGACGGGCCTGAAACGGACCCACTACTGCGGCGAGCTCCGCAGCACGGATATTGGAAAAGAAGTGGTCGTCTGCGGCTGGGTGCAGCGCCAGCGCGACCTGGGACAGCTGATCTTTATCGACCTGCGCGACCGCACCGGCATTGTGCAGCTGGCGTTTGACGAAAGCACGGACCGCGCCATCTTCGAAAAGGCGTTTGCAGCGCGCGCCGAGTTTGTACTGCTCGCGCGTGGGACGGTGCGCGAGCGCACGTCCAAGAACCCGGACCTGCCCACCGGCGACATCGAGATGGAGGTCCTGGAACTGCGCGTGCTGGCAAAGTCGGAGACCCCGCCGTTTGAAATCGTGGAGGACTCCAACGTCAAGGAGGATACCCGCCTGAAATACCGCTATCTCGACCTGCGCAGGCCCGACATGCAGCGCAAGATCATCGGCCGCCATAAGATCGTCAAGGTGGCGCACGACTATTTTGATCAGAACGGGTTCATCGAGATCGAGACACCGGACCTCATCAAATCCACGCCGGAGGGCGCGCGCGACTACCTGGTACCGTCCCGCGTGTTCCCGGGCAGCTTCTTCGCGCTGCCGCAGTCCCCGCAGCTCTATAAGCAGCTGCTGATGCTCTCCGGTTTTGACCGCTATATGCAGATCGCCCGCTGCTTCCGCGACGAGGACCTGCGCGCCGACCGCCAGCCGGAGTTCACCCAGATCGACCTGGAGATGAGCTTTGTGGACCAGGACGACGTCATGGCCATCGGCGAGGGCTTCATGAAGCGCGTCTATAAAGAAGTTTTGGGCATCGACATCGAGACCCCGTTCCGCCGCATGACCTGGCACGAGGCGATGGACCGCTTCGGTTCCGACAAGCCGGATCTGCGCTTTGGGATGGAGTTAATCAATTTGAGCGATTTGCTCCGGAATACAGAGTTTAAGGTGTTTGCAGGCGCCCTGGCGGGCGGCGGTTCTGTGCGCGGCATCAACCTCAAGGGCAAGGCCGAGGCGCTCAGCCGCAAAGAGATCGACAAATTGACCGAATGGATCAAGGCCTATGGCGCGAAGGGGCTTGCCTGGACGCGCCTCGCGGAGAAGGAGACCTCCTCCTATGAGAAATTCCTCTCGCCGGAGGAAGTGGCCGCCATCCGCAGTGCGATGGGCGCGGAGCCGGGCGACGTGCTCCTGCTGGTCGCCAGCGACGAAAACAAGGTCGTGTGGGATTCCCTGGGCGCGTTGCGCTGCAACCTGGCCGCGCGCTTTGACCTGATCGACAAGAGCAAACCCTGCCTGCTCTGGATCACGGACTTCCCCATGTTTGAATACAGCAAGGAGGAGCAGCGCTGGGTCGCGATGCACCATCCCTTTACCATGCCGCGCCCGGAGGACATCGACAAGCTGGCGACGGACCCCGGCGCTGTGTGCGCGGTGGCCTACGATATGGTGCTCGACGGCAACGAAGTCGGCGGCGGTTCCCTGCGTATCAACGACTCGGAATTGCAGGCGAAGATGTTTGAAGCGCTCGGCTTTACGCCCGAGGAGGCGCAGCACCGCTTTGGCTTCCTGATCGACGCGTTCAAATACGGCGCGCCGCCGCACGGCGGCATGGCCTTTGGCCTCGACCGTTTGGTCATGCTGATGCTCGGCTGCGACAGCATCCGCGAGGTAATCGCCTTCCCGAAGGTGGCTTCCTCCAGCGACCTGATGACGGAAGCGCCCACCGATGTGGACGCGAAACAGTTGGAAGAGCTGGGCATTGCCGTTGTAGCAACACAACCGCAAAAATAGAACAGCAAGATTTTCCACTGGATTTTTCCTGCGGTTCCTTCTTATAATAGAGCTAAGCGAAAAGAAGGAGCGGAGGTGGCGCATTGCATCTGACAGATGAAGAGTTGGAGAGGATTCTCCGGGAAATTGCGCGTGCCGCCGTGGAAGAGATGGAGCGCGGTGCGGACCGCCCGCCGCAAGGGATGGGGGCCGGGCGTGTCCTTCCCCAGCAACCGCAAGAAGAACCAGATGTGGATCATTCCGAACAGACATAAGTGCATACGATTTGAGGGCCGGAGTGGGTTTTCCCGCTTCGGCCTTTTTGGCTTTGTTGGGGCAGCCAGTGAGGGAGGGCCGGGTCAGGAAGGCGGGATATCGGGAGGGGGAGGGCCCTTATTGGCAGCTGAAATTGACAGTAAGAAATATTGTTTTAATATAATAAATCGATAAATAAATAAAGGAAAAGAAGGAAATAAAATTTTACATGCAACACACCATCGAATTTCCCAAATAAAACTACAGTATTATGGAAATTTCGACAATAAAATGCAGGATAAAAGAAAGAAACATGCAAAAAGATTGCGATTTTGCTTGACAGGGAAATGTTTCCGGAGTATGATCATTCCTATGAACAAAATGTGAATGCGGATGTATATATCCTCTGCGATTCCGGCTTGTTCAAATCAATTGTAAAGCGAGGTAGAGTTTATGAAGACAGGAAACAAGATCGTATCCCTGTTGTTGGCCTGTTCCATGCTGGCGGCGTCCTTTGCCGGGACCACCGCTTTTGCAGCATCGGACAAGCCCACACCTGTGGAGGGAGAGATCGAGACCGGTGCGGTCATGGGCTATTCCCATTCCGGCATGGATACGTCCTACATGTTGGACGCTGCCGCGAAGCCGAGGATGCTTTCCAGAGCGGCCAGATCTGCGCAGGAGGAATTGCCCGCCGCCTATAACACGATCGATGCGGGGCGCGTGACCACACAGGTGCGCGACCAGGCAGGGTGGGGCACCTGCTGGGCCTTCGCCGCGACGGGTTCGATCGCTTCGAGCCTGTACGATGAACTCCAGGAGAATACGCCCGTTCTTTCCCCGGCGCATCTGGCCTATTTTGCCTTCCATGGCAAGGCCAACCCGGAGGACCCGGCGGACAAGACGGACGGGGACACCTATCTGCCATATGAATACGACGAGAGCATGATCAATGATGATTACCGGGAGTATGTCGGCGGCGGCAACACCTTCTGCAGCACCGCCACCTTTACCAGAGGCGTGGGCCCGGCTTTGGAGGAGGTCGCGCCGTATCCGGACCCCTTCTACGAGGTGGATAAGACGCCGTGGCTGGATCTCGACCCCAGCATCCAGTTTGAGCAGGCATACCGCTTGGACGACAGCATCTATTTGCCGACCAAGAACGCGGACGGCGAATTGGATACCACGGCCATTAAAAAGGCTTTGATGGAAAACGGCGGCAGCCTGGTGGTTGCCTATGACTCCAGCGGCACCAGGGCATTCTACTATGAAGAGGAATACCAGCCGGCAATGATCGGGGACGACGGCAATGGCAACAAGGTCATCATGACCCATTACACCGGTTCCGATTTCGGCGACTGCAACCATGCGGTGCAGATCGTCGGCTGGGATGACAACATCCCGAAGGAGTATTTCCAGGACGCACAGGGCAATTCGCCGGAGCACGACGGCGGCTGGCTGATCCGCAACAGCTGGGGCGATTGGTCCTATATGCACGGTTATTTCTATATGTCCTATGACGAAGGGACCATCACCGAGGTTTCCCAGTACCAGGTAGGGGATGCGGATGAGTTCGACCACACCTACCAGTACGATGGAACCGGTTGGTCCATGTCCGCCGGCGCGGAAGACAAGGCCACGGCGGTCCCGATGGCCAACATTTTCACCGCAACGAGCGACGAAACCCTGCGGGCCGTCTCCTTCTACACCACCGATGCGAATGCGGAATATTCCATCCAGGTGTATACGGATACCAACAATTACAACCCCACCAGCGGCAACAAGGCTTATGAAGAGCCGCAGACGGGCACGGAGCAGTATCCGGGTTACCACACCGTCTATCTGGACGAGCCGGTCAACCTGAAGGAAGGCGAGAACTATGCGGTTGTCGTCACCATGCAGAACCCGCTCGGCCGGGCATACCCGGTCGCCTGCGAGATGAATGCAACGCTGGATAACTTCCGCGTGCAGGCAGCAATCGACAACCATCAAAGCTTTATCAGCATCGATGGCGGCAAGAGCTGGATCGACCTGGCGGATGTGGGCGAAAACTACACGGCGCACTCCAAGCGGGTGGACCCCAACTCCCAGAACCAGGAAGACTGGACCGGAAATATCGAACCGGGCACCAGCGGCGTGAACATCGAAGTCGCCGGCGACTTCGACGGCGATGTGTGGGATAATCTGGCAAATGTCTGCCTGAAGGCGTTCACCACCGAGGGGAACGACGAAGACGCGGTTACCCCGGCAGAGGCGAAGCTGCTCACCATCACCTATGACCCGACGGTCACGATGCAGGTCAGCGGGGCAGCGGATGACGTAGTCAACACGGCTGGCACGTACATCGGCAAGGTGGTTCCCGGCGAAGAACTGACCCTGTCCTTCGCACCCGTTGTTCCCGGCAGGGAGATCACCGGCGTTACGGTCAACGGCGAAGCGGTCGAGGACTTTGATAAGAACCTGTTCACCTATAGCCTGACCATGGGCGAAGAGAACATGGCGGTGGACATCGAATTCAGCGTGGTCAACAAGATCACTTTGAACGCGGCATTGCAGCTGGCAAAAGAAGCCCAGAAGAGCGATGAATACGAAGCAGCGTTGAGCGACGTGCAGGAAGCGCTCGATAAGGCGATCGCCAACGGCGAAGAGGTCGCAGCGAGCACAACCGCGACCCAGGAGGAAATCGACGATGCTTGGAACCTCCTGTTTGATGCCGTACAGGCATTGCAGTTCCAGAATGGAAACATGGCTGGCCTGCAGGCCGTCCTGGATCTGGCCAATTCGTTGCAGAAGGAAGACTTCACGCAGGCTTCCTGGGATGCAATGGTCGCCGTGAGGGACGAGGCCCAGGCAATGGCCGATGCGCAGGATTCCCTGCAGCAGGACATCGACGAGATGACGCAGGCTTTGGCGGATGCGCTGAATGCATTGGAGCCAGCCACCGCGTTGGATCAGCTCCAGGCGTTGGTCGATACGGCCAATGGCTATGCGGCGGACGATTATATCCAAAACGATGCATGGGATACCTTTGAGGCAGCTTTGGAGAAGGCAGAGGCGTTGCTTGCCTCCACCGATCCTTCCCAGGACGATGTCACCGCGATGATCGTCGAGCTGAGCACGGCAATGGCGGAGATCCGCTTGGTGCCGGATAAGAGCAAGCTGGAAGACCTGATTGCAAAGACGGAGGGCAGCACGGATGCCACCGTTAAGGCGCTCAGAACGCAGGCAATCGCATTGCTCGCGAACGATCTGGCCACGCAGGAAGAGGTCGATGCACTCGTCGAAGAGCTTGAAGTTGCCATCGAGAACGCAGGCAAGCCTTCCGGCGGCAATTCCTCCAGCGGAAACAAGGGCTCCAGCTCTTCGAATACTTCTGGCGGAAATGTCTATGCGGGCGAAGGAACGGCGGTTGTGACCTCCTCCGCATCCGTAGTGACCGCGGCGAAATCCGTGGTTTCCGACACGACGGTCAACTTCACCCTGAAGAGAGGCAGTGCGTACTGCTTCAAGATGACAGTCGTCAACGGCAGCACGGCAACGCCGAGCTTCACAGTTGGCAACGGCAGCGTGCTCAAGACGCAGTATGTGGCGAAGGTTGGCAACGACTACTACTTCCGCGTCTATGCGATCGGAACGCCGGGCCAGAGCACGGGCGTCTACACGCAGATGCCGGGCGAAGCGCCGGTCCTCCAGTGCGCGGTTACCATTGGATAAGCTCGTTTCGGGATACAATAGAACGGTCTAGCAATATTTTTGAGGCAATGGGGTCTCCGGGTATCCCGGGGACCTCCCTCTTTCTTTAGATGATTTACATAGTTTTTTTAAAAAAACACTTGTGTTTTTGCATGAAGTTTATTGCATTAAATCGGCAAAATGACAGAAAAATGCAAGAGGGAAAAAGATACTTTTAAAATATAAGAAAAAATTGGAAAATTCTCGCAGAATTCGCAAGATAATCGAACCTGTGATGCAAGGTCTGTTTTGGTTAGATGCAAAATGAGGATGGTTCAATCTTGACATCCTTTTTTTACAGTAGTATCATCAATTTTATAGACAAATCAGGAACTGAAAAAACGTATTTTGACACGTTTTTCTCAAATTTTTTATTGAAGAGAGGTTGAGTTTATGAAGTCAGCGAACAAAGTCCTATCTGTGTTGTTGGCATGTTCCATGCTGGGAGCCTCCTTTGCTGGGACTACGGCAGCCGCCGCCAGCAAGGGGCCGGAGGAAGGGGCGGTCATGGGGAAAACCATGTCGTCGTATGTCTCGCCCAATATGGATCTGTCGTACATGCAGAACGCTGCGCCGTCGGCAAGGACGATGCTGCGCGCACGTGCGGCCACCGACGAACTGCCTGCCGCGTATAACGCAGTAGAAGCGGGCACGGTTACCACGGAGGTGCGCAACCAGGGCGGCTGGGGCACCTGCTGGGCCTTCAGCGGCACCGGCGCGATGGCGTCCAACCTGTTTGACGAAATGGGTGAGGATGCGCCTGTATTCTCGCCGATCCATCTGGCATACTTTGCTTACCATGGCCGCGCCAACCCGGACGATCCGGCCGACGGAACGGACGGGGATAGCTACCGCCCGTTTGAGTACAATGAGTCGGACGTGGATGTGAAATTCCAGGAGTACCGCTTGGGCGGAAACACCTTTATCGCAACGTCGACCCTCGCAAGAGGCGTAGGCCCGGTGCTGGAGGAAACGCTTCCCTATCCGGAATCGACCGGTTCTGCGGAAGCGGACAAATACGAGGATCTGGACCCGTCCATCCAGTTTGACCAGGAGTACCGCTTGGAGGAGACCAACTATCTGCCGACCCGCGACGCCGACGGCAACCTGGACGGCACAGCGGTGAAAAAGGCATTGCTGGCAGGCGGAAGCCTGGGAATCTCCTATAATTCCAGAGCTTACAACTATGTGGACTATAATGGGACGCCTGTGAAGACCCAGTTTGGCGGCCCCAATTTTGGCGACTGCAACCATGCGGTGCAGATCGTCGGCTGGGACGATAATATCCCGAAGGAGCTGTTCTCCAGCGGCTACGGCACGCCGGAGCACGATGGCGCTTGGCTGATCCGGAACAGCTGGGGCAGAGACCAGTATGACGGCCTGTTCTATATGTCCTATGACGAGGGCAGCATCACCGAGGTCATGCAGTATGTTTTGGACACGACTCCGGACAGCGCGGAGGCTTACGACCATCTGTATCAGTATGACGGCACCGGTTGGAGCATGTCCGTTGGCGGGGAAGAGATGAATGCGCCGGTTTCCATGGCGAACGTCTTTACAGCGACCAGCGACGAGACCTTGAAGGCGGTCTCCTTCTACACCACGGATGCAAATGCACAGTATTCTATCCAGGTTTATACGCAGCTTCCGGAGGATGGCGGCTCCCCGATCGGCGAGGCAAAGGCTTATAAGGAACCCATCACGGGCACGGAAGCATATCCGGGCTACCACACCATCTATCTGGACGAAGACCAGTGGGTCAACCTCGCAGAGGGTGAAAAGTACTCGATTGTTGTCACCATGGAAAACCCGCTCGGCAGAGCGTTCCCGGTTGCAACGGAAATGAACGGCAACTTCGACAACGTCCGTTGCGTTGCCAATATCGAGGAAGGCGAAAGCTTTGTCAATGTAAACGGCGAAGATTGGCTCGATCTGGAAGAGGTCGGCACCAACTATACCGCGCATGTCAAGAGAGTGGCGGGCAGCTCTTCCGCAGAAGACCTGCAGGATAAGCCCGGTACCAGCGGCGTGAACATCCAGGTCGCCGGCGACTTTGACGGCGATATGTGGGGCGCGCTCGGCAATGTTTGCCTCAAGGCGTTCACCACGGAAGGCAATGAAGAGGGCGCAATCACGCCGGCAGCGGGCAAGACCTTGTCGGTGGTTTACACGCCGGCTGTCACCATGGAAGTGGACGGCTATGCAGAGGCGATCCTGGACGCAACAGGCGCCTATATGGGCAGCGTTGTTCCTGGCGAAGAAATCACCCTGTCCTTTGCTCCGGCATACGACGGCCGTGAAATCGCGGGCGTTTCCGTCAATGGCGAGGCACAGGACGATTATGAAAAGGATCTTTACACCTATGCCGTAACCATGGGCGACGAAGACCAGATGCTCGATTTCGATTTTACCATCGTTAATAAGCTCACGTTGAACGCTACGCTGGAAATTGCAAAAGAATTGCAGGGCAGCGACGAATACAATGCCGCTTTGAGCGACGTCAGAGAAGCCATCGATGCAGCCATTGCCAATGCAGAAGAAGTTGCAGAAAGCGCAACGGCGGATCAGGCAACGATCGACAACGCTTGGAGCGAATTGTTGAACGCCATCCAGTACCTGCAGTTCAAGAACGGCGATATGACGTTCCTGAAGCTCCTGCTGGATACCTGTGACAGCCTTGACCAGGCCAGCTACACATCGGCTTCTTGGGAAGCGCTGATGGCGGTGAAGGAAGAGGCCCAGGCGATGTATGACGCGCAGGATTCCCTGCAGGAAGACATCGACGCAATGGCGGATGAGCTGGTTAATGCACTCAACAACCTGGAACTCGGCGCCGATCTGGGCAGCCTGCTGCATTTGATCGAAGTGGCAGATACCTATGAAGCAAGCGAATACATCCAGAACGATGCATGGGATACCTTTGTGGATGTCCTGGCAGAGGCCAAGGAATTGGTCGCGCAGGAAGATCCGTCCCAGGCGGATGTTGAGACAATGACCAGCCGGCTTTCTGTCGCGATGGCAGAAATCCGCTTGATCCCGGATAAGAGCAAGCTGGAAGACCTGATTGCAGAGACGGCGGACAGCACGGATGCCACCGTTAAGGCGCTCAGAACGCAGGCAATCGCATTGCTCGCGAACGATCTGGCCACGCAGGAAGAGGTCGATGCACTCGTCGAAGAGCTTGAAGTTGCCATCGAGAACGCAGGCAAGCCTTCCGGCGGCAATTCCTCCAGCGGAAACAAGGGCTCCAGCTCTTCGAATACTTCTGGCGGAAATGTCTATGCGGGCGAAGGAACGGCGGTTGTGACCTCCTCCGCATCCGTAGTGACCGCGGCGAAATCCGTGGTTTCCGACACGACGGTCAACTTCACCCTGAAGAGAGGCAGTGCGTACTGCTTCAAGATGACAGTCGTCAACGGCAGCACGGCAACGCCGAGCTTCACAGTTGGCAACGGCAGCGTGCTCAAGACGCAGTATGTGGCGAAGGTTGGCAACGACTACTACTTCCGCGTCTATGCGATCGGAACGCCGGGCCAGAGCACGGGCGTCTACACGCAGATGCCGGGCGAAGCGCCGGTTCTCCAGTGTGCGGTTACCATTGGATAAACATTTTATTTGCAAAGAATAACGGGATCCATCTGTAGATGGTTCCTGTAAAGAGGGCAGGCTCCCGGATGTATCCGGGGGTCTGCTTTTTTTTGAAATCAGGAGTATGGAAACAAAAAATGTAATACAATTTTAATGGAAAAGAAAAGTTAAATTTTTATAAAAGTATATTATTGATATGTTAAAAAATTGTATTTTTTAGATAACTTTTTGTAAATACGCGACCTGATCGGCGTGTTACAATGACCTCAATAGAGGAAAGTACCATCCCAAATACTGCGGAAAGGAGAGGCGCTGTCTTAAAGGGATATCTTTCGTATGATTTGGAGAAAAAGGAGGAGCTTTATGAAAAAGAAACTGGCTGCGTGTTTGCTAAGTGCCGCCATCCTGTGTTCAGGGGTCACGACGGCATGGGCCGCTACGCCTATTGAAACTGGATTTGCGGGTTTGTCTGTTTCGGAACATCTATACGATTGGGCTTCAGGGGAACTCAGCAATCTGGCGCTGAACCCGACGGGAGTGGGTTTCCCGAAGTTGTTTGCAGAATACACCAACGGCGGCGACAACCTCCAGGATTTGGCGGATGGGATCATCTCGAGCAAGCAGGGGCCGCCGCATGACGAAGGGCCGCGCAACCGCTGGACCAATTACGACAAACAGGGGCCGGCGTTTGTAGAGGTGGAGTTTGAAACCGAGCAGGATGTCCATCAGGTGGAATGGTTTGCTTACAACGATTTCGGAGGCGTACCGACGCCCAAGTCGGTGAGCGTCCAATATTGGGACGGCAGCCAGTGGCAGGAAGCGGCAAACCAGGAAGTCACAGTGGGAACCTATGGGGACGACACGTGGATTGTGCCCTTCACCATCGACTTCGACGTGTTCCGCACAGCAAAAGTGCGGGTGACGGTCACCCCGCAGGACGGAAAGTCGGTCGGCGCTTCCGAACTGCGCGTATGGGGCGTCCGGGAAATGCTGCACGGCTTTGAAATGACGGTGCCAGCGGTCGTGCCGGGCGACAACCAGCTGCCGCTTTCCGTCACGTTGGAGACGGTCCGGGAGCAGGCGCAGCCGCTTTATATCAAGGCGGTGGACAGCACGGGCGCGGAACAGACCTTTAGCGAAGAGATCCCGGCAAACACGCAGACCGCTGATTTTTCCTTGGATCTGGGCAACTTAGCAGAGGGGGAAATCGAACTGACCGTCTCCTTGCAGGAAGATTTTTCTGATGCCAGAACCGTTTCCTTGACAAAGCGCCTGTCCAACGAAGTTTTCCAGTCGATCTATGAAGAGGTCAAAACACCCTATGAATACGGCATTGTGCTGTCTTATTCGGGCGTGGGGACGGGCACGTTTGACAGCGACCTGATCGACAACCCCAATGTCTTTGCCATTCCGGGCGACGACACCTATGTCTATATGACGTATGTCGGGCACGATGGAACCGGCTACCGTACAGGCTTGGCGCGCAGTACGGACATGCTCCATTGGGAGAAGGTTGGAAAGATTTTGGAGAACGGCGAACCCGGCGCTTGGGATGAATACAACGCGGCGGGCTATATTGTGCGCGACCATAAATGGGGCGAGCTTCCCACCCCGCACGTGATGGCGGATGGACGCCTGGCGATGACCTATCTGGCGTCCGATACCCCCGGCTATGAGGCGGGCATCAAACGCGCTGGCGTGGCGTTTGCGGACAGCATTTTCCAGCCGGACGGTTCGCTTTCCCAGTGGGAACGTTATCCGGACCCGGTACTGGATGCCCATGACGGCACCTATCCGTATGAAAAGGGAACCATTTGGAAGTTGCAGGCCATTTGGGATGAGGAGAACAGCCGGTATGTGGGCTTCTACAATGCGGCGGGCGGCCCGGAAGTCATGTGCCAGGCATATTCGGAGGATTTAACGCATTGGGAACGCGAGGCAACCAACCCCGTTCTCAATCAGGACACCTCTCCCAGCGGCGATGTTTGGGGAGATAGTCATAATGCCGACGCAGACGTTGTAAAAATTGGAGACTACTGGGTGATGTTCTATTTCACCAGTTCCCCGGGCGGCATCATTGACTCGTTTGCTGTTTCAAAGGACATGGTCCATTGGGAAAAATCGTACATCCCGCTGACAGAGCGCAACAGCACTTACAGCTCGACCTATGCGCATAAACCCTGCGTTGTGAAAAAGAATGGCGTGGTTTATCATTATTACAACGCGGTGGGAAGCGAAGGGCGCTTGATTGCACTGGATACATCCATCGACTTGAGCGCCTTGCAGCGCGCACAGGCGATCTCACCGGATGATTGTTCCGAAGCTTGGTATCAGGGCTTGCAGGAAAAGATCACTGCGTTGCAGACGGAATTGCGTGCAGACGATGGTTCTTTGGAACGCATCCAAGCGGCGCTCAGCGCGCTTGAGATTTATCTCGATGCGGGCGAAGAGGCGGAAGCCCAGCTTCTGACGGTGCAGTGGGGCGGCAACGCATCCATGAGCGTCGAGGGCAATGCGGAGGAGATCATCTCCACAGATGCGGTCTACGGCGCAAAGGTACAGCCGGGCGAAGAGCTGGTCTTTACCTTCACCCCGACCAAGGGCGCGTTCTCCGGAGCGCAGCTCAACGGCGAGGACATCGAGTTTGCAGCGGACG
>OLSM01001100.1_pt1 | contig 21706 bp, 18 predicted proteins | sample 1672721 | NCBI WGS metagenome assembly OLSM01 (sample SAMEA3136717, study PRJEB25190) | human gut metagenome | reverse complement strand
ATGAAAGCACTCCTGAGAGTTAATCTGAGGAGTGCTTTTTTGTGATATAGGAAAATTCTCTGGAATTTCCTATATCATAAAAACCCTCCGAGAGGATGCACATGCCGCGATGCGACCGCCAGGAGACGCGAGTTTCGCAAGTCAAACCCTATTTTACTTAATAGCAAAAATGTTATATATTAAACAAATTATTCGAATAAATGTTAAAATAAGATCATTATTAATGAGAAAAAGCGAAAATTAAGTGAAATAAAACTAACAAATGTTATTGACAAAACAAAATAAGGGTGATATATTAACATTGTAACAAACAATATATTGAAAATGCGCATCAATATAATAGCAAGGAAAAGTGGATTATTAGGAGGATTTACAATGTTGACAGTGAACGAATTTGCAAAGCATTTAGACTTAGCATATCTGGCGCCGAATTTACAGAAGGAAGATATCATCGAGGCATGTAATATTGCTAAGAAGTATCATGTAAATGCGGTGAACGTGAACTCCTGCTGGGGAGAACTTGTTGTAGAAGAGTTAAAGGGAAGCGATGTTGGACCAAGCGCTGTCATTGGTTTTCCGTATGGCGCGATGTGCACAAAGGCAAAGTTATTTGAATTAGAAGAGATGGTAAAGCTTGGATGTACTGCATGCGATATGGTGGTGAACATCGGAGCTGTGAAAGATAAAAACTATGAACTTGTACGCCATGAGATCAGCGAGTTCGTAAGGATCTGCGGCGAGGGCTGCGATACAAAGCTGATCTTCGAAGTCGGATTTTTGACTGACGAAGAGATTGCAGAGCTGACAAGGATTTGCTGTGAGTGTGGCGTTACATATGTAAAGACGGCTACCGGATCACAGGCATTCCCGACTTTGGATCAGGTTAAGATCATGAAAGCGAATCTTTCCGGGAATACAAAGATTAAAGTTTCCGGGGTACCGAGAACATTTACCATGCCGGCAGTCCTTCACATGTTTGAACATATGGGTGTCAGCCTGGTAGGGACAAGAAGTGCAGGCAAGCTTGTCGAAGAATACAGCAAATATCTGGAAGAATTGAAATAGTGGAGGGTGTTATGCAGACAGTGAATTACAGTTTGGCCTCTCTCGTGGGAGGAGAGATTCAGATCGTATCAAATGATGAAGGCTATGTCAGAAGAGCGCTTCATCAGAATATCAGTCTTGAGGAATATGAATTCCTGCTGAAAAGAATACGTTATATTGGTGTAAGCGACAGGTTCAGGGATGTCATAGACTTATTCAAGGTTCCGGAAGGCGAGACGCCGGCCGGTTTCAAGATCGAATATAATATGAAAGAGAACCAGATATTGGAGATAGATTTGGTCCGGAATATATCGTATGATAAAAATGGATTAAAAAGACCGACCAAGTTCATTTATTCTGCAGATACAGCCAATCCGTATGAAGTCGAGCCGATCAAACACCTCATCGGGAACCTGACCTGCAATCCGGGGATTATCTACGACCTGTTCATCAATAATCCACAGGCAAATGTGGGGCATAAGTTTAAGACCAGGAACGAAGTCATGAGTGAGATCGCTGATATTCTCGGACCAGGTTGTGACATCAGTGTTGAGGTAAACAATCCATTTGCCGATTTTGAACAGATACTTGAGGAGGCAGAGGAATTCAGAGAGATGTTCTCGGATTACCGGATGGTACTCAAGATTCCCCATACAGGCCCGGTAAATGCAGACAATGTAGGCGAGCTGCTCGCAGGTGACAAGAAGCTTTCTACACGCTGGAATCAGGCTGCTACGAAGGATTATCTTTACGGGCACAACCTAGCGCTGAAGATGAAGGAACATGGGTTCAGAGTAAATTATACGTTGATGTTTGAACCTTGGCAGACGGGTATGGCATTGCAGGCAAAGCCATATTTTATCAATAGTTTTGTACGCCAGCGCTTTGGTGTTACAACTTATATTAATGGGCTTCTGAATGCATACCAGACTACATATGACGATAGATTTCTGCAGGCCCTGCGCAGCTTTATGATCGAATGGGATTTCCTCTCAAAGAATGACCAGGATGTGGATCTGCGTCTGGTTGAAAAGGTGGCAAGAGAGACAGTTGAATATAGAAAGATCAACGAACGCGAAGGATTCGACGGCATGGACGGCGTAAGGCATAACTTACGGATGCTTCGGAATTCTAATCTGGAGGACACCAGGCTGATCATCTGCAGTATCGAAGGTTCCAGAATGTATCCGGAGCTGGACAAACTGATGACAGAAGATGAGTTCAAAGATATGACGGACAGGATTGTAATTACGACAGAACCAAGTTACTTAGCACAAAATACATCGGCACCGCAAATTATTACATATCAGAGAAGATTCATGAACGCTGCGAATGGTGAGAAGTAGTTTATTGAAGAGGCACCAGGGGCAGACTCAGGCGCCTCTTTTTTGCCACTCCCGGCGTAAATACGCCACTATACAGCATCCGCTGCCTACGCCGGGAGGCAATAGTCAGGATTGCGTTAAAAAGCGAGCAGGAGGAGAGATGAAGAAAAGCCAGTTATATTTGCGATTTTTGTGGGAATCCAGTCTTTTCTGCTTCAGCTGGTGGATCAGCTGATCGGTACGCATCTCGTATCCGGCGGCCACAGCGGATTTGTGTTTATAGCGTTTCAGGGCTGGGCGGTGTACTTTCTGCTGGGAAGCAGTGTGAAAGGAGCCGTAAAGGGGTTTTGCGGGTATATCCTGGGGATTCTATTTGCAGTGATTATGATTGGAATGTCGGCTGTTTTACCGGATCTGAAGCTTTTGACGGTACCGCTTGTGGCGCTGCTTGTGGTTCCCTTTATGATGTATTTTGAATTTGCCCCGTGGTGTATCAGTAATGTTGCCGTGTTCTTTGTCGGGGCGGGTGCCTTTTTCGGAATTAACAGCTATGTTGAAGGCATCAAGATGTGGCAGTCCGCAGGGATTGTACTTTTATACTGTACATTCGGGCTGCTGTCCGGCTGGATGAGCGTTTTGTTTCGGAAATGGCTGGAAGGTAAAATTTGCGGCGTATCTGTTCCTGATTCCGGGCAGATACTGGAAAAGAAAGGAATGAATGGGTAACAGTCCAGGCAAATCTGAACTGTTACATGGATGGAGGTGTATCAGGAACATGAGCAAGTTGGAAATGTTAACAAAGTTAAATGATATCTGCTTATTTGTAAAAGACTTTCAGGGAGCTCTTAAATTCTATACAGAAAAGTTCGGGTTCAAAGTTAAGAGACTACAGCCAGACCCGGAGCACGCCAATTACGCGGAATTTGAATTCCATGGGACGGCAGTGACGCTCTGGGATAAAAAGGGGCTCTGCGAAGTAGTGGATCATACCTATATTGATGGAGATGGACATCATTTTATGATGGCTGTGAAGGTTCCGGCTCTGCAGGATGTAGACGATATAGCGGAAGAATTGATTGGCAACGGGGTAAACTGCATCAAGGAACCGACTACCTACGGTTTTGGCTCCAGAGCGGCTTATTTTCAGGATTTTGAAGGAAATGTATGGGAAGTGTTTGCCTGGGAAGAAGGCAATGGCCCGGGTCTTCTGGATGAAGTGAAAGAATAGGAGGAAGCCATGCCAGGTTTTACAATTATCGTGCTGGACAGCGTAGGGGTCGGTGAGCTTCCGGATGCAGCAGAGTTCGGAGACACAGGAACCAATACGCTGAGGCATGTGGACGAGTACAGAGAAGGGCTGAATATCCCGAATCTAAAGCAGCTTGGGCTATACAATATCCAGGGCACAGGACTTACTGGGGTCAGAGCTCCCAAAGGGTGTTTCGGAAAAGCTGCAGAGCTGGGAAAGGCAAAGGATACAACGAATGGACATTTCGAGATTGCCGGACTGACAGTGAAGACGCCGTTCAAAGTATTTGGGGAATCCTTTCCGCCGCGGATTATCGAGGAGCTGGAGCGGCGGATTGGGACGAAGGTGATAGGGAATTATCCGGCGTCCGGTACCGAGATCATCAAAGTACTGGGAGATGAGCATGTAAAGACCGGGTATCCGATCGTTTACCTGTCTGCGGACAGCCTGATGCAGATTGCGATGCACGAAAGTATCATCCCTTTAGAGAGGCAGTATGAGATCTGCCGGATTGCCAGGATGCTCCTTACAGGGGATGACACGGTAAGCCGTGTGATCTGCAGGCCGTTTACGGGGGAAAGCGGCAGCTATTACCGCACGGAAAACAGGAAAGACTTTTCCGTAGACCCGCCGGGATATACAGTTTTGGATCTCCTGCACGAGAAAGGGAAAGAGGTGATCGGCGTCGGGAAGATTGAAGATATTTTCAACAGGCGCGGCCTGACAGAAATCAATCACACGAAGAATAACAGAGAAGGCATACAGGCTGCCCTGTCTTATCTGAAGACAGGATTTGACGGACTTTTATTTGTGAATCTGGTTGATTTTGACATGCTGTACGGACACCGCAATAACCCGCAGGGATATGCCGAGGCGCTGGAGTACTTCGATACATTTGTACCTGAGATGGCCAGTCTTCTGAAGGAAGACGATATTCTCCTGATCACGGCGGATCATGGGTGCGACCCGACGACGCCGGGAACAGACCATACAAGAGAGTATATTCCGATCGTCGTATACGGGAAGCGGCTGAAGGCAGGAATTAATATAGGAACCAGGAGTACATTTTCAGACATTGCGGCGACCGTTGCAGAATATTTTGGCTATGAGTTTGAGGCGGGTACCTCTTTTCTGAAGGAGATTGAAAGGGAAGGTAGGATATATGGATAGTTTTGAATTTATGTCACCGACAAAGTTTATTCTGGATAAGGATGCAGACCAGCTTTGCGGGCAGGAAGTTAAGAAGATATCTGATCAAGTGTTATTTGTCCATTACGGGGATGATTACATGTATAAGTCCGGGCTCCACGCAAGGATTATCAAGGCTCTGGAGGCGGCGCAGGTGACGTATTATGAGCTGCCCGGGGTAGAACCGAATCCAAAGGTCGGCCTTGTCCGGGCGGGTGCAGCGCTTTGTAAGGAGCATCAGATCGGCTGTGTGCTGGCAGTCGGGGGCGGCAGTGTCATTGATACGGCTAAGGCAGTTGCCCTGGGGGCAAAATATGACGGTGATGTGTGGGACTTTTACAGCAAGAAGGCCGTTCCGGTTGATGCGCTTCCTGTGGGCACGGTTATGACACTTCCGGCGACAGGAAGCGAAGGCAGTAACGGCAGCGTGCTGAATAATCCGGAGACAGGCGAGAGCGCGGATGTCATGGCAGATTTTTTAAGGCCGGCATTCACCTTAATGAATCCCGATCTGACACTGACGATACCGAAGAGACAGACCGTATTTGGCATTATCGATATGTTCTCCCATGTACTGGAGCGGTATTTTTCAAGTTCTGTGGATGTGCATCTGACAGACTATATGTGCGAAGGTGTTATGAAGGCAATCTTAGTCAATGCCAGGGCGTTGATGGAGAACCTGGATGATTACAATGCGAGGGCTGAGTTCATGTGGACGGCTATTGTAGCACACAACGGGCTTCTTGCAGCCGGAAGGAATCAGGACTGGGCGACGCATACGATCGGCGCACAGCTGAGCGCGCAGTATAATGCGGTACATGGCTCGACCCTTTCCGTGTTATTTCCATGTTGGGCGAAGTACGTATACAAAGAGAATCTTCCGAGATTCGTACAGTTTGCGAACCGCGTGTTTGACGTTGAGATAGATTTCTATGACCAGGAGAAGACCGCTTTGGAGGGAATACGAAGATTGAAGGAATTTTTCCAGTCTATGGGCGCTCCCGTGACATTAAAGGAAATCGGAGTCGAGAGCGATGAGAAGTTCCGGAAGATGGCAGAAGACGCATGCAGGTTTGGCAATATCGGTGGTTTGAAGGCTCTGAATGCCGATGATGTAGAAGTGATTTACAAAATGGCACAGTAAGGTGGGTATATGAAGTATGAAATAGGTATCAGCGGGGCAGTCATCGTCTCGGCACACAACCGGTACCGGCCGTTTATCGGTTCGGTAGGCGTGTCCGGGGACCGGATTGCGGCCGTTATGGAAGGAAAACTAAAAAAGGAAGACTGTGAGGTCTGGCTGGATGCCGATGGAAAGATCCTGATGCCCGGACTTGTCAACGGGCACTGCCACGGGGACATGACACTGGCGCGCGGGCTGGGGGATGATTTGACTTTGCTGGAACAAAACCATAAGTTTGCTGATACCGGGTGGTTTTATACCCTGATTGACGACGAGGACAGGTTCTATTCCCGGCAGCTAACCTATTGTGAGGCGCTGCTTTCCGGTACCACATTTATAATGGAAAATATGTACTGGGGGCTGGGAGAAGACTCTGTCCGGGCGATGAAGGAGGTTGGTATCAGAGGCGCTCTGGCGGAGGACGTCCGGGTAGATTTTCAGAGACCGGATGCATTTATATCAGAACAATTTCTTACAGAGTTTATCAGAGTGTGCAGAGAGAATGGTTTGGTTCCTGTACTGGGTGGGATTTCGGAAGAGGATTACGATACGGAGAGGCTGAAAAGGATTCAGGCAATCGCAGAGCGGCATAAGATATTGCTTACCTGCCATTTAGCGGAGAATACATGGCGGCAGGATATTGTAAAAAAGAAGTACCATGTGCCGGCGATTGCATATCTGCATCAGAACCGGCTACTGAATCCGGGCGTCATCGGCTCCCACGTAGTATACGCCTCCGAAGACGAGGTGCAGCAGCTTGCACAGACGGATACAAAAGTTGTGAATACGCCGCTGTGCGAGATGAAGATCCAGGACGGCATCGCGCCAATCCCAGAGATGGTTAAGCAGGGAGTTACTGTATGCCTGGGGACAGACGGGGCTATGTGGAACAACTCCAACGACATTTTCCGGGAAATGAAAGGGATGTCGCTGCTCCATACGATCCATAAAGGAATCCGCAGTTTGAAGAAGACGGATATTCTGGATATGGCGACAATCAACGGGGCGAAGTGTTTTGGACTGGAAAACGACTATGGAACTATCGAAGCAGGGAAGAAGGCAGATTTTATTCTAATCGAGACAAGAGCTCCCCATATGCAGCCGATGCTTTTGGGGGAAATGGAGACGGTAACATCCGCTCTTATCTATAATGCAACAGGCCGTGACGTAACGGATGTTTTTGTGGACGGAAGGCAGGTAGTAGCGGATCGTGTATTGCAGACAATAGACGTAAAGGATGTCATGGAAAAAGTGCAGAAAGTTTCGGAAAAAATAGGAAGGGCACTTTCTTCATAGAAAAAAGAAAAGGAAGGAACATATTATGAAAAAACGAGTATTGGCAGTTATGCTGGCAGCAGTGATGGTGGTTGGACTAGTGGCAGGATGCGGAAAGAAAAACGAACCTGCGGCCGCAGATGGGAAAGAGGATGGAGGAGAGAAGCAGTTAAAGGTTGCGCTTGTTGTAAACCAGAAGTTCGGAGATAAGGCTTCCATGGATGACCTTGCAAAAGGCGCGGATCAGGCGGCGGAAGATTTTGGGGTTGAGATTAAAAAGCTGGAGTCTGCTGAGGCTTCTAAATTTGAGGAAGATGTGCGGGCAATGTCCAAGGCCGGATATGACTTGATCGTAACCACATACGGTTACATGACAGACGCTACAAAGCTTGTTTCAAAGGAATATCCGGATACCAAGTATGCGGCAATCTTCCAGACTATCAATGACGGCAGTGATAAGTATGAAAATGTATGGGATACGGAGTTCCACGGCGAAGGAGCGTTCTACCTTGGCGGCTATATTGCCGGAAAATTGACAAAAGCAAATCATGTAGGTTTTGTTGTAGGCGCGGAGGAGCCAACGCCGAATGCGGAAGGCAACGGTTTTATGATGGGCGTGAAGGCGGCCAATCCGGATGCCACTGTTGAATTTTCTTATGTTGGAAGCTATGAAGATCCGGCAAAAGCAAAAGAAGTAACAAGTGCTATGATCTCAAAAGGCTGCGATGTCATTCAGACAGACTCAGGCGCTTCTAATGCAGGCGTGGTTGAGGCATGTAAAGAGGCCGGTATCCTGTGTGCAGGTGAGATCAGCGATTACTATGACACATACGATGGCTTTTATGGTATTGAAGGCATTGGATTTGGCGACACCGTATATAAAGCAATCGAAATGCTGCAGAATGGAGAATATCCTGGCGGAGAGCACGGAATCCGTGACCTGACAAACGGTGGTTACTTTATGGACTGGGATTCCTTCAACAGATTTGCAGACAGTAACGACGAGTATAAAGATGTGATGAAAGCAGCGATTGAAGAAGCACAGAAACTGGAAGAACAGATTAAGGACGGTTCCTTAAAAGTTCCATTTAATACAGACGTGCCGAACTGGGAAAAAATCAAATCTTCAGCAGAATAAATTAAAAACGGCAGAGGCTGCCCCTCAAGCTGCAGTAACAGGCAGCTTAAACAGGGCAGCTTCTGTAAGATAAGAAAATAAACGAAGCATTGTTAAAGGAGAGTCAATGATTATGGAAGAAAACATGAACAAAGCATCCGCACCAAAGGCAGAAAACGAGGGGGTATATCATCTCCAGCTGAAACCAGGGGATGTCCCGCCGTACGTGATCCTGCCGGGCGCTCCGGAGAGAACCTTAAAAATTGCAAAAAACTGGGAGGATGTGAAGGAAGTCGCATCCTATCGGGAATATAAAACAGTTACAGGAAAATATAAAGGGATGGATATGGCATGTACCTCCACAGGCATCGGCGGGCCAAGCTCCGAGATCTGCCTTCACGAGCTGAACACATTGGGCGTGCATACCTGCATCCGCGTGGGGACGACGGGCTGTATTGTACCGCAGTTCGATCTGGGGGATCTGATCATCCCGGTTGCCTGTGTCAGAAAAGACGGAACCTCTGCCACTTATGTAGAGCCCGAATTTCCGGCGTTTGCAAATACCTATGTGGTCATGGCCCTCATGGAGGCATGTGAGCGCCTGGGCTTTCGTTACGGACTGGGCCTGGATTACACGGTCGGCTCTTTTTACATTGGGCAGGGACGCCCCCTGAATGAGGATGGAAGCGGATACTGGCCTTCCTTTGCAGAAAAGATCATCCCGGATCTGCAGACTGCCGGCGTGACGAATATTGAGATGGAGACTTCCGGACAGTATGTTGTTGGTTATCTGCACGAAATGAGGATGGGAGCGATTCTTTCCGTAATTTCCAACAGAGTACTAGACCGCTGGGGCGACAATGGCGGGGAAGAAAAGGCCTGTCTGGCTGCGGCTGAAGCCATGAAAATACTTAAAGAGTGGGATGAAACAGGCGAAGTTAAACTGAGCGTAAAGAAAAATCAGGTATAGGTACGGAAAGACCGCTTATATAGCGGATGAGTAGAAAAGGCAACGGCTCAGACCTGCCTGAACTGTTGCCAGAAAAGGAAGGATAATATGGCAGTAGCGGTTGAAATGTTGAATATATCGAAATTCTTCCCCGGCGTTGTGGCGAATGATAATGTATCTTTAAGCGTGAATGAGGGGGAGATACTAGGACTGATCGGTGAGAATGGCGCCGGTAAATCGACGATGATGAATATGCTGTATGGGATGATGGAGCCGGATCTTGGCGTAATCAAGCTGTCCGGGAAGGAAGTCCGGATCCAGTCTCCAAATATGGCAATTAAACTGGGGATTGGAATGGTACATCAGCATTTCATGCTGATGCCCAATTTAAGTGTTCTACAGAATATTATTTTAGGAAAGACACCAACTAAAAATGGGTTGATTGATACAAAAGAGGCAAAAGAAAAGATCCAGAAGATTATGGACACCTATGATCTCCCTGTAAATCTGGACGAGAAGATATACCAGCTGTCCGTCGGAGAAAAGCAGAGAGTGGAGATTATCAAGGCGCTGTACAGGGAGGCCAGAATCTTGATTCTGGATGAACCGACTGCCGTTTTGACGCCCACGGAGACGGACAAGCTTCTGGAGGTACTGCGGCTTTTGAAATCAAAAGGCTGTGCGATCATATTTATTACACACAAGCTCCGTGAGGTCATGGCAATCACCGACAAAATTGTAGTTATGAGAAAAGGCCTTGTAACAGGAACTCTGGACACCTCTGAGGCAAATACGGAGGGACTTTCCGATATGATGGTCGGAAGAAAAGTAAACCTGGAGATTGAACGGCAGGGGTACCGGCCGGGGGAAAAAGTACTGGAGGTCAAAGATATAAGGGCCTTAAACCAGAGAGGGCTTCCGGCCTTGAACGGGATCAGCTTCCACGTTTCCAGGGGCGAGGTTGTAGGCATCGCAGGAGTAGAAGGCAATGGGCAGACCGAGTTGATTGAGGTTGTCTCAGGCATGCTAAGGCCCACGGGCGGCCAGGTAATCTTTGAGGGAAAAGATGTGACGGCGCAGAATGTACGTCAGAGAAGAGAAGGCGGAATGTCCCATATCCCGGAGGACCGGCTGAAGATGGGCAGCGCGGTCAACTGTACCATCCGAGACAATCTGATCCTAAACAGGTACTATCAGAAGCCATACTGCAAGGGCGGTATTCTGGACAATAAAAAGCTTCATGATTTGTCGGAGGATCTGTGCAAAAACTTTGATGTTAAGACACCGGATTCCGATTATAAACTGGGGACGCTTTCCGGCGGAAATATGCAGAAAGTGATCTTTGCGCGAGAGATGGAGGCAGACCCTGATCTGCTGATAGCGGCGCAGCCCACCCGCGGGGTGGATATCGGCGCCATCGAATCCATCCATCATAAAATCATTGAAGTGCGGGATTCTAACCGGGGCGTGCTGTTGGTCAGCGCGGAATTAGACGAGATACTTTCTCTGTCAGACCGCATCCTGGTTATGTACGAAGGAGAGATTATGGCTGAATTCAAACGTGGAGAAGCTGATGAGCGTACCATTGCAGCCTATATGACAGGAGCAAAGAGACAAGGCGGTGATGACGATGAAAAATAAAGAAAACAACAGAATATTATCTACACTTGGCGTTGTAGGAAAACAGATCAGCCTGATCGTCATTGCGCTGATTCTGGCAACCATCTTCCTGGCGGTTTCCGGTTACGAGCCATTGGCGATCGTAAACGGAATTTTCGACGGGCTGACCATGGATATCGCCGGTACGATCCGCTGGGCAACGCCCCTGATTCTTGCCGGTCTCGCAATCTGCGTCACTTACAAAGCAGAGGTTTTCAATCTGGGTGTGGACGGACAGCTCTATATGGGGGCTGCGGCAGCAACGGCGGTAGCCGTAAATATTCCGGAATCAATGAATCATTTGGCGGCGCTGGTGCTTATCTTCCTCTCTGCCATGCTGGCAGGAGCGCTGTTTGCAATGATACCTGCTCTGATGAAGGTGTTCCTGGACACAAACGAGGTTGTATCGACACTGCTTTTAAACTTTATTGCAGTATTATTTGTGGAATATCTGGTAACGGGCCCGCTGCGTGACCCGGAGGCGGGGACGAACCTCAATGCCAGCGCTATTTTGAATGAAAATACCTGGCTTCCGCGTATTTCGTACTTCGAACCTTCCTCTGCAAACATCGGATTTTACATAGCCGTCATAGTCATGATTATATTAACATTTATTTTCTTCAGGACGGCCTTTGGTCATGAAATTAAAGTGGTTGGCTCTAATCCGGTTCTGGCGAAATATGCCGGAATGAAGCCAAAGAAGACGATCCTTCAGGTCATGGCGATGAGCGGTGCAATCGCGGGGGTTGTCGGGGCGGTTGAGGTGACAGCGGTACAGCACAGGCTTTTGGCAGGCTTTAATCCTGATTTTGGCTTTGACGGAATCGTAGTATCCCTGCTGGCAAATAACAATCCAATCGGTGTATTGTTCTCCGGTATTTTCTTCGGCGCCCTGAAGAACGGCGGAATTAATATGGAACGTATCACAGATGTGCCGTCGGCGGTAACAGATATAGTAACGGCAATTATATTTATTACAATCAGTGCAAAGTTCCTGCTTCCGAAGTTAAAGAAAAAATTAGCGAAAAAGACACCGGCAAGTGAAGGAGGTAAATAGGATGAATTTAGCAGTTATTTCTGATACATTGGCATCTATGATACGTATTGCCACTCCTTTGATGCTGATGGCCTTAGGGGGGCTTCTGTGCCAGCGGGCAGGTGTTTTCAATATTGCGCTGGAGGGCTTCTCACTGGTAGGTGCATTTGCCGCCATAGCGGTTGTCCAGTTTACAGGCGGAAGTGTATGGGCAGGCCTGGTGGGTGCGATGCTGATCGGCGCTTTGTACAGCGCCTTGTTCGCCCTGTTTGTTACAAGGTTCAAGGCCGATAACATTATTGCCAGTATTGCTATGAACATGCTAGGGGCCGGACTGACCTCGTATCTCTTACGCGCGATGTTTGGAGTGCAGGGAGCTTACACACCGGATAAGATCGGTAAGCTGGAGATGATACAAATTCCTGTTATTAAGAATATTCCGATCCTGAGCTGCATCAGCGGGCAGAGTATCGTGACTTATTTTGCCATACTGCTAATCGTTGTGATCTATATTATATTATTTAAGACAAAGATGGGATTAAGTATCTGCGCGGTTGGGGAGTCCGAGATTGCAGCGAAGACCGCAGGCATCAAGCCGGCGGTTGTAAAATGGCAGGTCATTCTGATCTCAGGAGCATTGTCAGGGCTTGCGGGTGCGTATCTGTCCACGATTTCTGTTTCCCAGTTCTCGGAAGATATGATCCAGGGGAGAGGATTTAATGCCTTTACGGCACTTGTATTCGGAAATGCACATCCGATATTCTCTTCACTGGTAACACTGCTCTTCGGGCTTGCAGATGCAATCGGAATTAGAATTGAGCTGATGGGAATGAATATTTCACCTTCTATCATCAAGATGTTCCCATTCATTTTCGCGATTCTTGCATTGGCAATCAGCTCTTATACGACAAAGCTGAAGGTAAAAGGCGTGATTGGTCATAAAAAGAAAAAGGAGAAAACAGCATGATTAAGCAAATAGAGAACTTAGCAGTGAATGCAATCCGGGTTCTGTCTGCGGATATGGTGCAGAAAGCAAATTCCGGGCATCCGGGGCTGCCTTTGGGCGCCGCCCCGATTGCATACGAAGTATGGGCGCATCAGATGTCCCATAATCCGGCGGATCCGAAATGGATCAACCGAGACAGGTTTATCCTGTCAGCGGGGCATGGCTCTTCCATGTTATATTCCCTTCTGCATTTATTTGGATATGGGGATCTTGGAACCGATGATCTGAAAAACTTCCGGCAGTTAGGTTCCCTGACCCCCGGACATCCCGAATACGGGCATACAGTCGGCGTAGAAGCAACGACAGGACCGCTTGGAGCAGGGCTTGGCATGGCGGTGGGGATGGCCATGGCGGAAAAGCACCTGGCTGCGGTGTTCAACAGAGAGGGATATCCCGTCTTTGACCATTACACATTTGCGCTTTGCGGAGACGGCTGCCTGATGGAGGGAATCTCCTCGGAAGTTATGTCTCTGGCGGGTACCTGGGGGCTTGGAAAATTGATTGTCCTATATGACTCCAATTCCATCACAATCGAAGGAAATACGGATCTTGCATTTACCGAGGATGTGGAGAAGCGGTTCGAGGCCTTTGGCTTCCAGGTTCTTTCCGTGGAGGACGGGAATGATCCGGTGGCAATCGGAAAGGCAATTGAGCAGGCTAAGTCGGAAAAAGAGCGTCCTTCCTTTATCAGAATAACGACCAGGATCGGGCATGGAGTACCGGCAAAAGAAGGCAAAGCCAGTGCGCATGGAGAGCCGCTGGGCGAGGAAAATGTCAAAATACTGAGGGAGTCACTGGGCTGGCCTCTGGAGGAAGCATTTGCGGTGCCGGAGGAAATTTACGAACATTACCGGTCGCTGGCGCGTGCAGGCGCAGGAAAACAATATTTCTGGCAGCAGATGTTTGAGGAATATGGCAGTAAATACCCGGAACTGAAGGCAATGCTGGAAACATATTATGACTTTGATGCAGCATCCGGTCTTATTGACGATGAAGCGTTCTGGGCAAAAAATGGAAAAGCAGAGGCAACGAGGAGTATTTCAGGCAAGGTGCTGAATGCTGTCAAAGATCTGCTTCCGAACCTGATCGGCGGTTCCGCCGATTTAGGACCGTCGAATAAGACCGTTATGAATGGAGAAGCAGATTTTTCCGCCGAATGTCCTGTGGGCAGGAATCTTCATTACGGCGTCAGGGAACTTGGGATGACGGCCGTGGCCAATGGAATACTCCTGCATGGCGGACTGCGCACTTACGCGGCGACCTTTTTTGTATTTGTGGATTATATGAAGCCGATGCTTCGCCTTTCTTCTCTGATGGGGCTGCCGTTGATTTCGGTATTGACCCACGACAGCATCGGAGTCGGGGAAGACGGGCCTACCCACGAACCGGTGGAGCAGCTCACCATGCTCAGGTCCCTTCCGAACATGCATGTGTTCAGGCCCGCGGATGAAGTCGAGACAAAGGCGGCCTGGTATTCGGCGCTGACGTCCGCACATACACCGACCTGCCTGGTGCTCTCCAGACAGAACCTTCCTGTGCTTGCACAGACAAGCAGGGACGCGCTGCGCGGGGGATATATCCTTAAGAAGGAATCCGGTGAGGCAATCGATATGATATTCATGGCTACAGGTTCAGAAGTCAGCGTTGCCCTGGAGGCAGCCGGCATGCTGGAGCAGGACGGTATATCAGTCAGGGTAGTAAGTATGCCGTGCATGGATCTGTTCGCGGAACAGGATGAGGCATATCAGGAAGAGATACTTCCGAAAAGCGTTGCAAGGCGCGTTGCCATCGAAGCCGGCAGCAGCATATCATGGGGAAAATACGCCGGTATGGACGGATGTTATGTGACAATGGATGAATTCGGTGCATCGGCGCCGGCGGGGCAATTATTCGAAAAATATGGATTTACAGCCAACGCTGTGGTAAACTGTGTACGGAAAAAGTTTCCGCAAGTTTAGATTTCATGATATAATGTACGCAGAGCGTACATTATATCATTGCGCATTTGGCAGTTTCTGCAAAACCGCAGAAAGCTGCTGCGCATCCGCCTGAGGCATCGTGTCCGTTTGCGGTCATGATATAATAAACAACATGGTGGGACACATTTTCAGTGGGGAATTTGTAGAGTGAGAGGTATTTCTTTTGAGTAAAAAAGAGGATAGATTAAACCGGTTAATTGAAATATTGAAAAGGCAGAATGGCGCTACGATCCGTGATCTGGCACAGATGCTGGATGTATCTGAGATGACCGTGCGCAGGGATTTGGATGCACTGAAGGCAAAGAATGTGATACTGGACATTCCGGGTGCAGCGGTCCTGAATACCCAATATACGTATGAAGGGGAAGACGATGCATATCAACTCTCTATGGCAACCCGCTCGCATGCAAAGGAGAAGGAGCGGATTGGAAAGTTTGCCGCTTCCTTAATTCAGCAGGATGACTGTGTGATCATTGATAATGGATCTACAGTGGAATATCTTGCGGATAGTATTGCAAAGGACATGAAAGTAACGGTCTTTACCTGTAACCTGAATATCTTGAATAAGATTTGCAGTAACCCCAATATTTCTATAATTTTTGGCGGCGGCTATTATCATCCGGATACGACCTTGTTTGAATCAGCGGAAAATATCACGTTGATCAAAAATATCAGAGCCACAAAGGTTTTTGCATCGGCTGCCGGGGTTCATGATACCATGGGTGTTACCTGCATGAATAATTATGAGCTGGAGATCAAACAGACCATTATCCAGTCGGGGGCAGAGAAGATCCTGCTGGTAGACTCCAGCAAGTTCGGGATGATTAAGCCCTGCTTCGTAACAGAGCTGGACATCTTTGACAGGATCATTACAGACAAGAATATCTCAGAAGAATGGATACAACTGATCCAGGAGAAAGGGATAGAATTGGATATGGTGTAACGGGAACGGACAGGCACTTCTTTTATGGGGAGGTGCCTGTTTTTGTATTTTAAAAACAGACATTCCCAGTATAATGCATTGCCCATCCGTACCTTAGGCTATAATCCGTTATTAACCAGCTCCATCGCAATCCTTTCCCATGTAATTAAATGATCCAGACGATGTCCCACCGTGCTGATATCTTTTAATAAGATTTCAGCCGGGCAGTGGTTGCGTTCACAGGCCCGTAGTATTTCGGATAGCTCAGACCGAATTAAATCTGGGTTGGAAGCGGCGGAGACAACATTCGTGGGTGAAGGCTTAGCCGACAGTACATAATCCCTGCCAATCTTCTCCGCAGCCGCATTCACATCGGCCCAGGGTGAAATAGAGATTTTCCTCAGATTCGGAATCTGGCGGAGAAGCTCTATTTTTGTGTCCAGAGGTTCACAGCATCCATAGTATACAAATCCGAAGGGGGCAAGCGCCTCTTTGGCATACTGTATTTCAAATTCATCATGCATCTGTGGAGAGACATTTGAAAATATCTGAGCCAGGCCACGCCCCCATACGTTACCGGCGGTAATGTGCTCATAATCCCCGATTCCATCACGGAGTGTCTTGGATGCGGCGCAGGAACAGTGCACATAGGCGCTGTCAGGATTTAACAGATTTAAGTCCTCGTATTGGCGTATTGTTTCTGTGAAGATATCAGTTAACCGGCTTACTAAAGCGTGCATGAATTCCGGTTCATCTATAAGATTATATAACAGCGTATCGATATCCATGTACTGTGCAATAATGTCCCAGGTGATCAGTCCAAGCATGTAGCCGGTGTCAGATCCGGTGATTTTGACCGGTATAATATCCCCCACAGCCTCCGCTATTTTATAAAAAATACGGAGTGTTTTTTCTTGATCATATCTGATCACCGGTGGATGGAGCCTGTCTATATCATGCATATCTCGTATTTGTTCCTTGTATTTATGGGAGACGATATCGTTGTCAGGATCGCTGGAGAGTCTTTCCTCCTGAACGGTCAGGCCCATGCCGGTTGAATGAATCTTTTTTTCAACGGACAGATAGGGCTTCACCAACATATCAGCAGGGAAATGTTTCCACTGAAACAGCGTTTTTCTCAGTTCATCTTCAAGCATTCTGAAATCCTCATCCTGACACAAAAGCGTCAGCGAACCGTCGTAGTTTAACTCACTCCAGGGAAGTTCATTCATTAATACAATAGGGCGCTCTGGATGCAGATCATTCACGGATGCATGAAGTTCATACATATCTTTTTGGTGGTCTGAAAAAGCAATCTGTGCGTACTGAGCTGCCAGGGTACGCAGAATTTTTACATCATTTACCATGGGGTACCTCCTGCCTGAAATTATTATACAATTAAATATGAGTGTGGTATTATGTTAATAAATTATTTGGGATTATACCAGAAGCATAGTTGCTTAAAATTTGTCATTTCTTGCAGGAGGGAAGATATTGAAGAACAAATATTATCATTTCAGCTACTTTAAAAGTGTATCTGCCGCAGCAGAAAAATGTCTTCTCGTTTCAGATGCTATGGCTTATACCGCCGACAGTGAGTTTCTAATTGACAGGAAGATTTTTAAAAATAATCTGGTGATGTATGTTCTGGAAGGACTGCTCTGGGTGGAACAGTATGGAAAGAAGTATGCTTTGGAGCCTGGACAGGGAGTTATGATGCGTCTGACAGATGCGCACAAGTATTACACCGATCTGGAGAAAACGGCACATATTTTATGGTTTCATTTTCGGGGTGCGGGCACGGAACAGCTCCTGGAGCAGCTGTATCAGGAGAGAAAACTGCCCTTTATCTTTCATGACGATGGCCTGGAAGATGATTTTTATAAGGCTTTTGCCATAGTACAGGAAGATACTGACAAGAAAGAATCTGAACTGGCAGGACATCTATATGGCATGCTTATGAGAATACTTTCAATCTACTCATTCCAGGAAGATCATATGGACAATATGCCCGTGGAAATCCAAGAAATCATACGTTACATGGAGTCACGATTATGTGATCATTTAGACCTGGATGCAATCAGCAGGCAGGCCGGGATGGGAAAGTATCATTTCTGCAGATTCTTTAAAAAATATTGCGGAATTGCTCCGATCGAATACTATAACAGCAGAAGAATGGAATTGGCATGCTGTCTCTTAAAAGATCCCCAGAAAAAGATAGAGGAAATATCAGAGCAGCTGGGATATCTGGATATCAGTTCGTTTAGTAAATATTTTAAAAATTATTTTGGGATTTCACCATCTGCATACCGCAGGCTCTAGAGCGGGCAGCCGCATACCTGAATATTCATACACACTCCGGGAGGAATAGAATGCGCAAAAGATTATATAAAAGACTGTTAGATGCTAAATTAGAAACCAAATTATGTGCTGTCTTTCTTGTTATATTTTTGATGTCCATGACTTGTATACTGGTTCTTTCCAGTATTCTGATCCGTGCCGAATCAATCAAAAGCAGCAGCCAGAAGACAGAGCAGATTCTAAAAGAGGCAAAGAGGAACCTGGATTATATTATCCTGGATATGGAGAACATGTCCAGATTTATTATCAGTGAATCGACTGCACAGACCATGCTTTTGGAAGGAAAAGGAACTGCGGCCTATGAGGCCAATAGCAATCAAATGCGGGAGATTCTGGCAAACCTGGCGTCATACAAACCGTATATAGAATCCATCGGATTATACAATTTAGACGGAGATGGGATATCCATCGGCTTTGGTCCTGCCCTGACCCGGGATTATCGGATGCTGGAGAATCAGGGATGGCTTCAGGAGGTATTTGAGGCAAAAGGCATGTACTGCTGGGAGTGGGCTAAGTTTGAAGATCTCTCCCTGGAAAAGAATTTCGAACGTTTAATACTGACCAGAGTAGTAAACCGGCAGATGTCACAGAAGCCTGCAGGAATTCTGACGCTTACCCTGAATCAATCCTATCTGGAGAACATGCTGTCGCAGATCTATCTTGGCAATCAGACCGCATTGACTCTGACAACCCCGGATAAGGAGATTATATTCAGCACCGAAGAAGAAAGGACAGGTGTGGTATCGGAAGTATTTGCGCATAAGAACGACAATACATTTATCATTAGAGAGGGGCTTACGGAAAGCCTGCTTCACTATGAAATAGCCGACGATGCAGGATGGATTCTATACAGTAAGACTCCGATGAAAGAAATCAACAGAGATTTCCTGATCAATCTTCAGGTAATTATCTTCGCGGCAGTCCTTACGATTGCGTTGGCTTTTTACTTTTATAAAAGATTCGCAAAAACCATTACAAAACCGATCTCTGATGTTATGCATGCTATGCGCAGGATGGAATGCGCTAATTTTAAAGAGCAGATTCCGGTGGACAGGGAGGATGAAATCGGGACACTGGTGAAATCGTTTAATAGCATGACCAGCCAGATTAACATACTGGTAAATGAGGTCTATAAAGAGAAGCTTCATTCCAAACAGGCAGAACTGGAAAGCCTGCAGGCCCAGATAAACCCCCATTTTCTATACAACACTCTGGAATGTATCAACTGGAAAGCTCTTGCCCATGGGGAAAAAGAAATCAGCGAGATGATTCTCGCGCTATCCGAAATGTTCCGTTTTAATCTAAGCGGGAAAACAAAAGAAACGTCCCTGTCGGAAGAAATCCAGAATATAAGAAATTATCTGCTCCTCCAGAAAAAAAGGTTTCAGGATAAACTGGACTTTTTTATTGATATTCCGGATGAACTCTTGGAGACACGTGTTTTAAAATTTACACTGCAGCCGCTTGTAGAAAACAGCATCCATCACGGAGTCGGTAATATCGAAGGCAATGGTAGGGTCTATATTATAGGCGAGGATTACGATGAGGAAGTCCGGCTCTATGTCATAGATAATGGAAATGGCATCGACGAAGAACTGATAAAGAGAATTCTAAATGGGGAGGAGCGTGGTTCTCAGACAAGAGGGCACGGAAAAGGTGTCTTTAATGTAAACGAGCGGATAAAGCTGCATTTTGGGGAAGAGTACGGCCTTACTTATGAGAATATAAAAACAGGCGGGACGAGAGTTACGGTTCGTATACCAAAGAAAGGAGAGGGATGTAATGCTGAGCGTATTGATCGTTGATGATGAGCCAGCCGCTATAGATGCGATGGTTCAGACTGTCAAATGGGAAGAAATAAACTTATCGGTCTGTGCCCGGGCCTATAATGGGAAGGAAGGACTGGAAAAATTCAGAGAACTGCATCCGGATATTGTACTCACAGACGTCAAAATGCCGCTGATGGACGGAATCGAAATGTCCAGGCAGATAAAGGCAGAAAGTCCGGACACTATGATTATCCTTGTCAGCGGATATAACGAATTCGAATATGTACAAAGTGCATTGCAGTTCGGAGCAATTGAATATCTGCTGAAGCCTACAGATCCGGACAAGCTGCATCAGGTATTGTGCAAAGCTGCTGGTCATATTTCGCGAAAAAAAATGTGGGAACAGGAATATGAAAGAATGCAGAGGCTGGCTGAAGAGATGAAGCCGGTTGGCAGAAACCAGTTTTTTAACGACCTCATTACCTATAGAATGAAAGAGGAAGAGATATGGGAGCGGGTCGAATATTATGAACTCCATTTAGAAAGAAAGCCCTATTATCTGGTAAAATTCCTGGCTGACAGGCTGGAAGCAGCAGACGGAGAGTACGGGAATCTGGAGATTATCAGGCAGTATCAGCATTTCATGATTCTGGATCAGTTTCAGACAATAGGAAAAATCGAAGTTTTCCTGAATCATGGTATCTGGTATGCCATCCTGCAGGATGTCGATGATGTGGAGGTCTTGGAAAACACATCCCAGCAACTGTCCGCAGAGTATGCAGAGAATATGGGCGCCGTTTTGCACATAGCGCTGAGTGCGCAGCATCATTTGCTGGAAGATGCGGGGCAGGCAAAAGAGGAATGCGAGGTGGCAGCCCAATATCTCCTGGCCAATACCGGGGAGACCTTCGCATTATACGATGGAATTGCTGCAATACCCATTAAGCATTCCCAGATTGAGTACCGGTCATTGGAAAATCTATATCTGAAGCTCCATCTGATGCTGGAAGAAGAAGTGATAACCGCACTGGAAGATATGTTTCGGGAGTTAGAGCGCAGAAATGCCGTCTACGCGTTGTATCAGAGTATATGTATCCAGGTACTGCTGGAACTTTACAGTATGGCATCCCAATTTCATAAATGTGAGTTAGAAAAAAAGATTCTGCAGAGGCTGGCGGAAATAAACCAGAGCGATTCATGCAGCCTTTTGTGTGAAAAAATGAAAAACATCATCGCCCAGGCACTGGCAGAGTTTAAAACAGAAAGTGATAAAAGCAGCAGCCGGGCTGTAAAAGATGCAATAGAATACGTAGAGGAGCACCTCGGAGAAAAGATATCTCTACAAGAGGTCGCCGACTATGTTAATTTGAGTAAGAATTATTTTTGTAATCTCTTTAAAAAAGAGAAAAAGGAAACCTTTGTGAACTACCTTACCAGAATGAGGATGAACAAGGCAAAATATTATTTGAAGAACTCGGATTTCAAAGTGTTTGAGATCGCAGAGCTGGTGGGGTATGAAGATTATATCTACTTTGCTCAGATGTTTAAAAAGGCCGTGGGGATATCGGCGGGGGAATATAGGGCGGTGTATCGGGATTTAGCGACGAGCTTTAGCCTCGGCGCGGATGGGGGCGCTCCATAAAG
>OLSM01001093.1_pt1 | contig 21847 bp, 22 predicted proteins | sample 1672721 | NCBI WGS metagenome assembly OLSM01 (sample SAMEA3136717, study PRJEB25190) | human gut metagenome | reverse complement strand
TCGCCTCTGCGGAGGCGACCAAAGGGCTTTCCGCTCGCCCTTTGGAAACCTTCGGCCCCATACTTGTTGAAGCTCTTCCAAGCTAAGAAACCAAAGGTCTTTTCTTCTTTCCTCTCAATGAAAAAGCGCGTCTTTTACAGTCCCCTGCACCACCAGCCTAGCTGGTGGTTTTCTTTTCGCAAAAAAAGCGCCCCCCGCACCATTTCGTGCGAGGAGCGCCTTTTTCTTACAAGCAACCATTAGTCCCGGTTCCGGGCAATAATCAGCAACCGCAGCAAAGAAAGAATGCTGGTCACCGCAGCAGCCACATAGGTCAGCGCGGCAGCGGAGAGCACCGCTTTTACGGCAGGCTCTTCCTCCCGGGTGATGTATCCACCCTGGCTGAGCATGGCAATCGCACGGCTGCTGGCGTTGAACTCCACAGGCAAAGTAATCAGGGAAAACACCACCGACAGCGCAAAGCAGAAAATGCCCAGATAAATCAACGGTTGCCAGCTGAAAATAATTCCCAGCAGAAACAGCGGAAAATACGCGTTGGAGCCAAAGTTCACCAGAGGCACCACCGCAGTACGCAACCGCATGGGCGCGTAGCCCTCCATCTTCTGCATGGCGTGACCCGCCTCATGGGCGGCAATGCCCAGGGCCGCAATGGACGTGGAGCCATACACCCCCTGGGACAGGGCAAGGGTCTCCGTGGCGGGATTGTAGTGGTCCGTGAGGTTGCCGCTCACGGAAGTTACCTCCACCGCATTGTTCCCATTGCGGCGGAGCAGGTCGGCCACCACCTGGCTGGCAGGCCGCCCCAGCTGCGAGGGTACGCGGCTGTACTTGCTATATGCACCATTCACCTTTGCCTGGGCCCATATGCCCAGAATCAGGCCGGGAATCAGCAACAGATACGTCCAATCCCAGAAAAACATAGGATTTCACCTCCTGAATCAGCGCTTCCTGAAAAGGAAACGTTGATTTAGCATACCGCATATGCGGGCGCTGCGCAAGGGCGTTTGGCGGAAGTGTCCAAAAAAATGTCTCAAAACCTTTCTTTTCCGTCCCTGGGATGCTTCCGCCGGTGTTCCCGCACCAGCTGCACAATCAGCATGCCCAGCAGCACCGCCGAGAGCACCACTCCCAGCAGAAACAGCCAAAAGCTCGCCTGCTTTACTTCCAAAAAAAGGCATATCAGTCCAGCCAGCCATACCAGGCCAATCAGGCTGCACAGCTTGCTTCCCGCAAGCAGCAGATTTCCCCGGCCACGCTTAGGCATCGCGTGCGCCCCTCCTTTGCATTTCACCCAGCGCCCCTGGCATGGCGCGCCGCTCCCTTAAGCATGCCCTGGAGCACTGCCGGGCATGCGTTCCGGCGCGGTTCCCTTCCAGCAGCGCAAGGATATTGTAGCAAATTTTTCCGCACTTTGGAAGCGGATGGACGCGATCTTTTCTTTTTTTCTGGCAGGAAAAGGATTTCCTTGCCGCGAATGAAATAAACATAGATAAAAAGGTTGCTATTCCGCCAGAAACGATAATTGAACAGAAAGGGGCCCGTATTTATGAACCATTCCGCCATACGCGACCTGATTTTGAGCAATGCCTTCGAGCTCTTTGGCCAACCCAAGTGGACCTTTGGCAAACAGACATGCAATACCTACGAGGTGTTTGCCGAGCGTGTACGCATGGAAGACGGAGAAAATATTCCTGCCTGGCCGGTGCTGGATCTGATCGAGCGGGACGAAGCGCTGACGCTGCTGTTCTCCGGCTGGTTTCTGGGTACGGCCATGCGCTCCGCGGTAACGCTTACGGAGCAGACCGATTCCAACGTGACCCTCTCCATGAACCTGCTGCCCCTTTATGCCAATATGGACAGCTATGTGGAGGAGGTCAAGCGGCATCTGGAGCTTACGGGACTAAACCCCAGGAAAATGCAGTTTGAGCTTAGCGAGGCGCAAAACCTTTCCCGCAAGGGCATTGAAAATCTCAATTACCTCCATGATGAGCTGGGGGTGGGGCTGCTGCTGGCCAACTTCGGCACCGGCCATAGCAATATCGATCTGCTGCGGGAGGTGCACTTCGACGGCGTGGAGCTGGACCGCTCCTTTGCCGCCCATGTACCCGAGGACGACCAGACCTGCCGGTTGATTGTAGCCATCCAGCACTTTGCCGACGCCCTGGACCTTACCGTGTGCGTCAAGGGCATTGAAAATCACGAGCAATTTGAATTCTTCGACGAATTGGACTGCTTCAAGGGGCAGGGGTATTTCATTGGCAAGCCCATGCCCTTGGAGGAGCTGAAGGACTACATCCTGAAATACGCGGTGCGTCGCGGGCACATCTGACCGCCCCAGAAGCAAGCGGGACATCCCCGTGGAAGCGGCGCAGGCACCCCTGATCGCCTATCCTGTTCCCGGCATTGTGCCCCGGCCTTTGTGCGGCCGGGGCACCAGAGCGTTGACAAAGTATTTTGCTCCATCTTTTTTACAAAGAGCGTAATACATGCTTGCAAGCGCAGAAGGTTTCGCGCCTGCGGGCGCGAACAAAGGGCTTTCCGGTCGCCCTTTGGAAACCTTTGGCCCCCACGCTAGTTGGTATTTCTGCAAGGGAAGAAACCGAGAATTTCTTCTTCAGTGTTTCAGCTTGAAAAAGCACGCCTTTTTCGCAGTCCGTGCCCCGGCCTTTGTGCGGCCGGGGCATGTTTTGTTTTCCGCGGGCATAAGCTCACAGGGCAAAGGTAGGTGCAACGCATGACCCTCAGCGAGCTAAAGGCCAAGGACGTGGTGAACACCGTGGACGGGCGATGCATCGGCAAGCCCATGGACCTGGAATTCGACCCCGTGGACGGGCGCGTGACGGCCCTGGTGGTTCCCGGGGAATTCAGCCTCATCCAACTCCTTCGGGGCGAAAAGTGCGGCATTGTCATTCCCTGGGGCAACATCTGCAAAATCGGGGATGATGTCATCCTGGTGGACCTTACCGGCATCCTATAAGGGCGCCGCCACTAGCGCAGGGCCCGGTACTCCGCCAGGCAGGCGTCATACGCCTGCTCCAGCTGCGCTTTTTCTCCCGGCGCGGCGGCGCTTATGCGCCCGATCAGCTCGGTCATGCGCATTTGCAGGGCGCTGCGGCGCAGGGCTGCATCCGCCTGGGGAGACGCATGCTTCTCCTCCTCCCAGGCATCCAGGGTACCGTTGAACACCTGCGCCCGGCCCTCCTGCAAAAACAGCAGACGGGTGGCCGTGTGCCGCACAAAGGCCTGGTCATGGCTGACCAGCAGCACCGTGCCGGGATACTCCCCCAGCATGCGCTCCAGCGCGCGCAGGGACGGCAGGTCCAGGTAATTGGTGGGTTCGTCCAGCACCAGCACATTGCAATCCGAGAGGATCAGCTGGCACAGGCAGAGCTTCATTTTTTCTCCCCCGGAGAGCAGCCCCGCCTGCTTGTCCCAGCAGGTTTTGGGCAGGAGCATGCGGTTGAGCACGGTGCGCACCACGTCCTCCCGCTGAACGGCGCGCAGGCGGGCGTTTTCCAGCACCGTGTGCTGGGGCAGCAGGGTGGAAAGATCCTGGTTCAGAAACCCCAGGCGCGCCTGGGGCGAGCATTGTATGCCCGCATACCCCTGGGCAATCAGCCCCAGCAGGGTGCTTTTTCCGCTGCCGTTGCGCCCCAGCAGGGCCATTTTGTCCCCATTTTCCAGGGTAAAACTGATCTCCTTCAGCAGGTCCGGCGTGTGCGGGTAGCCAAAGTGCAGCTTTTTCACCTGCAATACGGTTTTGCTTCGCGGCGGATGGGTCAGGGAGAAGTCCAACTGCATGGGCGGAATCTCCCGCACCTGCTCCACCTTTTCCAGCTTTTCCAGACGGCTTTGCAGGGCCTTGCGCTGCCTGTCGATGGTTTTCTTCCCTTTTTGGTCCCCCATTTTATGGAGCCGGGCCTCGCTGTTGCCCATGCGGCGGGGCGCCTTGCGCACCTGGGCGCTTTGGGCACGCAGTTCCTGGGCCGCCTCCTCCAGGTGGCGTTTTTCCCGCAGGTATTGTTCCCGGGCGCGGGTCTGGGTAAGCTTCTCCAATTCCTGTGCCTGTTCAAAGGCGGTATAGTTTCCGTCATAGCATCGCAGCCCGCCGCCTTCCAGGTACCAGATGCGGTTGCACAGCCGGTCCAGCAGCTCCCGGTCATGGCTGACCAGCACAAAGGTCTCCTGCTGGCGAAGTTTTTCTTCCAGCAGCCTGCATCCCGGCAGGTCCAGGTTAGCGGTGGGTTCGTCCAGGAGCAGAAGCCGCGCGCCAAAGGGGATGCGGCTCAGACGCATGCGGGTGATCTCGCCCCCGCTGCACGCCGCCCGGTCCTCCAGTTTGCCCACCCCAAAGTTCCGGCGGCTCTCCCCGGTGGATTCCCCCGCGCCCAGGCCAAACTGGGGCGCATAGCCCAGGTCGCAGCCGCGCCGTACCTGCCCCCCGTCGCAGGGGCGGCAGCCGGCCAGCACCTGCAGCAGTGTGGATTTGCCGCAGCCGTTTTGTCCAATCAACCCGATTCGGTCCCCGGCATAGACCGTCAGGCGCGGAATGGTAAACAGCGTCCGGTCCCCCAGGGAAACGGACATCTCCATACCTTCCAGCAGCAGTTCATACATATTGTTTCACACCTCCATACGCGGAGGCAGACGGGCGGCAAAAAGCGGCTTTTTTGCCCATACAAAAAAGCAAGGTACCTCTCCATGCGCCGGTAAGCCTTCCGCGTAAAGCCACAACAAAGCACACGGCTCACCGCCGCAGGCTTTATCCTTCCTGTACGCTTACAAGCTTACGCGTTACGCATGTTTCCGGTTTCCTTGCCCTTTCTTCTTTGATAGCATGTATTATAGCGCACTTTGGCCCTTTGTCAAGCCTGCTGTTCCGGCGCAGCGCCTTCTTCACAGGTTTTCCGTTATCCTGCCGGCATTCACATACAGGGGTACCATGATCCATGGATAATTTTCCTCCTTTTTGCAAAGCCTATCCTGCAAAAAGAACAGGAGGTTCCCTATGGGAAACAACATGGACCTGGACTATGCAATGTTCTGCTATCAGTGTGAACAAACGGCAAACGGGAAGGGCTGCACCAAGCAGGGCGTTTGCGGAAAAACGCCGGAAATCGCCAATCTGCAAGACCTGCTGATTTTCCAGATCAAGGGCATCAGCTGCTATGGAAAAGCGCTGCTGGACAAGGGAAAGCCCCTGGACAAGGCAGTAATCCGCTTCATTGAAAATGCGCTGTTCACCACCCTGACCAACGTGAATTTCGATGCGGATGTACATGTAAAGCTGCTGCAGGAGTCCCAGCGGATCAAGGAACAGCTGCGAAGCGCCGCCGGTGCCCCACCCACTGCCACCGCTCACGCCACCTATGACCTGCCCAAGACCAAAACGGAAATGCTGCGGGACGCGCCCCTGGCAGGCATCATGTATGACAAGGCCCTGGACCCGGACATCCGCTCCCTGCGCCAAACCATTGTATACGGGCTCAAGGGCATCAGTGCCTATGGTCACCAGGCAAGGGAACTGGGATATGTCAGCGACCAGGTGGATGATTTCTACGTCCTGGCGCTGGAGGCCACAACGGATGACCGCCTCACGGTGGAGGAGCTGATCCGCACGACCATGCGCACCGGCGAAATGGCCCTGGAAGTAATGAAGAAGCTGGATGAAGCCAACACCAGCGTCTATGGCCATCCCTCCCCGCATCCGGTGAATGTGCGAATGAAAAAGGGGCCGTTTATCATCGTTTCGGGCCATGACCTGAAGGATCTGGAGATGCTGCTGGAGCAATCCCAAGGCAAGGGCGTCAACATCTATACCCATGGCGAGATGCTCCCCTGCCACGGCTATGAGGGGCTGAAAAAATACCCCCACCTCGCGGGAAACTTCGGCGGCGCCTGGCAGGAGCAGCAAAAGCAGTTTGACGACCTGCCCGGTTGCATCCTGATGACCACCAACTGTCTCATGCGCCCCAGGGATTCCTACAAGGACCGGATCTACACCACCAACGTGGTGGGATGGGAAGGCGTGAAGCACATTCGCAAAAATCAGCAGGGAGAAAAGGATTTCTCGGAGATCATCCAGCAGGCACTGGAGCTGGGCGGCTATCCGGAGGATCAGGAGCCCCAGGAGATCACCGTGGGCTTTGGACATCAGGCCGTGCTTGCCTGCGCGGATCAACTGGTGGACGCGGTGAAAAGCGGCAAGGTGCGGCATCTGTTCCTCATTGGCGGCTGCGACGGAGCGCGGCCGGGACGCAGCTACTACACGGAGTTTGCCACCATGGTGCCCAAGGACTGCATGATTCTGACCCTGGCCTGTGGAAAATACCGCTTCAACAAGCTGGCCTTTGGTGAAGTGGCCGGGCTGCCGCGGCTGTTGGACATCGGGCAATGCAACGACGTATACTCCGCCATCCGCGTAGCCACGGCGCTGGCCGATGCCTTCCATACTGACGTGAACAGTCTGCCGCTGTCGCTAATCGTATCCTGGTATGAGCAAAAAGCGGTGGCGGATCTTCTGGCCCTTTTGAGCCTGGGCGTAAAGGGGATCTTTCTGGGGCCCACGCTTCCGGCCTTTCTCAGCCCCAACGTTCTGCAATACCTGGTGGATACCTTTGGGCTACGAACCATCAGCAATGCCCGGGATGATTTGAAGACCTGCCTGCAACAGACTGTTTAATGGTGCGGCGCGCCGCGTCCGTGCAGCCTGGAGGGAAAAGCATGTATAAAAACCTTCCCAAGCAAGCGGTCCTGCAGCTCAAGGATCTGGTGCAGTACCAGCCCGGACAGGTGGTTAGCAGGACCCTGGTGCAAAACGACCGGGTGAGCATGACGCTCTTCTCCTTCGACCAGGGGGAAGAAATCTCTGCCCACGCATCCGGCGGAGACGCCATGGTTACCGTGCTGGAGGGTGCCGGGCGCTTTACGATTGATGGCAGGGAGCATATCCTAGAAGCCGGGCAGAGCATCGTCATGCCAGCCAGGAAGCCTCATGCGGTCTACGGGGAGGAGCGGTTTAAGATGCTGCTGATGGTAGTATTCTAGCAGCAGCCAAAAACAGAAGAAAGAGGAAGAGCCAGCTGGATTCAGCTGGCCTTTTTTTGCAAAAAAAATTTATAAGAATAAACACCATAAAACAGTTGACAACAGTTAACTACTGTTATATACTGTTTATAACGAAGGAGGGGTAAAATGAAGTTGATTATCAACCATTCCTCCATGCAGCCAATCTATGAACAGATTGTAGAACAGACGAAAGAGAAGATCATGCATGGGGAATTAACGGAAGAGACGACGCTCCCATCAGTTCGTACTTTAGCTAAAGATCTTAAGGTCAGTGCACTGACCGTCAAAAAGGCATACGATGCCCTCGAGCAGGAAGGATTTGTCAATACGGTACATGGCAAGGGAAGTTTCGTAGCCTGTGCCAATCAGAACTTGATGCTTGAGGAGAAGAAGAAGGAAGTAGAAGCTGATTTGGAAAAGGCCATCCGAAAAGGCAGAAGCTGTGGAATGAGTAACCAGGAGATTACGGAATTATTTAATATCGTTTTGGAGGATTAGTGTCATGTTAAGATTAGAGAATGTAAAAAAGCATTATGGCGAATTCAGCCTGGAGTGCTCTTTGGAGGTACAGGCAGGATGTGTAACCGGCCTGATCGGGAAGAACGGGGCAGGCAAGAGTACGACATTTAAAGCCATTCTTGGGCTGATCTATCCGGATGGAGGCAAGATTGAGGTATTTGGAAAGCCGGTAGAGAAACTTAGCATAAGCGATCGGGAGCAGATCGGGGTAGTCTTGTCAGATTCCGGATTCAGCGGCTATCTCACGATCAAGGATCTGATAAGCATGCTTCGCAATATGTATGGGAATTTCCGCGAGGATGAGTTCCTGAGGAGATGTAAAAAATTCAGGCTTCCATTGGACAAGAAAATAAAAGAGTTTTCAACCGGTATGAAGCGGAAACTGCAGGTACTGGCGGCTATATCCCATGACGCGAAGTTGCTGATTCTGGATGAGCCTACTGCCGGCCTTGACGTGATAGCAAGAGATGAACTGCTAAATCTTCTGCGGGAATATATGGAGCAGGATGAGAGGGCGATATTGATCAGCTCGCATATCTCCAGCGATCTGGAAGGATTATGCGACGATGTGTACATGATTGATGACGGCAAGATCGTAATGCATACGGAGACGGATATCCTCCTTAGCGATTATGGACTGCTGAAGGTGACGGATGACCAGTATCAGAAACTAGAGAAGGAGTATATCATCCGGCACAGAAAAGAGGAGTATGGCTACAGCTGCCTGACGGATCAGAAGCAGTTCTATATGGAGAACTATCCGGGCCTTGCCATTGAGAAGGGAAGTATTGACGAAGTAATGACTATGATGATTCGAGGTGAAAAATAATGAAAGGTCTATTGATCAAAGATATGAAACTATTGAAGAACCAGAAGCAGTTTCTTTTGATTATCTGTATTATTGGCACGCTTTTTTGGCGACGAGCAATGATCCATCCTTTGTCATAACCTATATGACGCTGATGTTTTCTATCTTTACATTGAGCACGATCTCCTATGATGAACATGATAATGGAGCAGCCTTTCTTTTTACGCTGCCCATCAGCAGGCAGATCTACGCCGCGGAAAAATATGTCTTTGGCCTGCTCACGACCATGCTGGCATGGATCGTATTCACCGCAGCGGCTCTGGGAGCAACCTATTTCAGAAAGATAGAAATAGATCTCAGGCAGTGGCTGATCATAGCGGTAACCTATCTGGCAGTGGTTCTGCTGCTCCTGGCTGTAACCATACCGATACAGTTTAAATTCGGCGCGGAAAGAAGCCGGGTAGCCCTGATTGCCGTAGTCGGCTGCGCATTTCTCATTGCATATGTGGCCGCAAAGATCTTTCAGGCATTTCATGTAGATCTGAGTGCAGTTATTGACAGAGTGGCTGAAATGACCCCAGGAGTATTTCTGGCATTCCTGTGTGCGGCAGCCGTGGCAGTTATAGGAATATCCTACAGCATTTCTCTTAAAATCGTGAAGAAGAAGCAGTTTTAAAGTGAACGAATAAAAAGCCAGCCGGAAGGAGGGAGACGATAAATGTCCCTGACTTCCGGCTGGCTTTTTGCGCCCGGATTCTTTTATCATCCGCACTTATTGCAGGCGACGGCCATGCTGTCTAATTCGATCGATGGCTTGCGATGATCAGCCGCACGGTCCGGTACAGGAAGGGCTTGTATTGCTCGATTGGCAGCGGCTCCCCAAAAAGGATAGAATTATATCCGGCGGAACCGGCCAGTTCCACAATGGTAAAGAGCATGACATCTACGTCTTCATAGTCATACTTATCCTGCGTGACCAGGCCTAAGAACTTGTCATAGAAATCTCCATCCGAATCCTCGCCCGTAATCAGGGCGGAGCGCAGGGCGCCCATTACCAGGTTCTTGGAGATAAAGTTCAAAAGGGGCTTGTTATCTACCAAGGCATCGATGATATTGTCGATGATGAAGATCAGCTGTTCTTCCAATCCCCGGATGCCTGATTTTTCCAGAGCATCCCCTGCCTTGTCGAATAATTCGTGGGTCTTATGGGCTACCAGTTTGTTCTTGATATCGTATTTGTCCTTAAAATACAGATAGAAGGTACCTTTGGCAACCCCGGCTTTTTCTACGATATCCGAAATTGCGGTGGAGTTGATGCCTTTGGTGGTAAACAGTTCATATGCGGTATTAAAAAGCGCTTCCTTCTTTTTTTTCTTGTTTTCGTCTACTTTTCCCATAATATCAGTGCTCCTTGGCTTCTATTATAACCAGAGTTTTCCTTTGTCTGCGAATAGTATAACAGAAAAATGACTAAAAGTCAAAAAAAGTATTGACTGTTAGTCATTTTTGGTGTATAGTTCTTACAGTGATAAATGACTATCGGTCATAATTGATACAAACTATGAAAAGAATGGAAGGAAGGGTTAGTCATGATGGTGAAAATCGGGAAGAAGATAGTAAAGTACCGGGTTGTCATATTTGTGCTCGGCCTGCTGCTGCTGATCCCATCAGCGATGGGATACCTGAAGACAAGAGTCAACTATGATATCCTGTACTATCTGCCGGATAATATCGAGACGATGAAAGGGCAGGATATCCTGATGAAGGACTTTGGCAAAGGGGCATTTGCGATGGAGGTCGTGGAAGGCATGACCACAAAGCAGGAGGCCCAGGTCAAGGATAAGATAGAAAAGGTGGACGGAGTTGCGGAAGTCATCTGGTATGATTCCATTGCCGATGTGTCCGAACTTCCGATCAATGCGCTGCCGGGCGAGATCAAAGACGTATTCAATACGAAGGATGCCACGCTGATGGCCATATTCTTTGATGATACCACATCAGCCGACAGTACTATGGATGCCATTACAGAAATCAGGAGCATTACGAATAAGCAGTGCTATCTAAGCAGCATGTCGGCGGTGGTGACCGATATCAAGGCATTGTCTGAAAAGGAGACTCCGCTGTATGTGCTGATCGCGGTCGTCTTATCCTGCGTAGTGCTGTCCTTATTCATGGACTGCTGGATCATCCCGGTATTCTTCCTTGCAAGCATCGGAATGGCGATCCTATATAATATGGGAACCAACTACTTCCTCGGGGAGATATCCTACATTACCAAAGCCTTGAGCGCGGTACTGCAGCTGGGCGTTACCATGGATTACTCCATTTTTCTGTGGCACAGCTATCAGGAGAATCAGATGCGTTTCCCGGATGACAAGGAGCGGGCTATGGCACATGCCATATCCAATACCTTCTCTTCCGTGGTTGGCAGTTCTATTACCACGGTGGCAGGGTTCATTGCCCTTTGCTTTATGAGCTTTACCCTTGGAAAAGACCTGGGCATCGTAATGGCAAAAGGCGTGATCTTTGGAGTTATCAGCTGCGTGACGCTTCTTCCGTCCATGATTCTGATCTTTGACAAGGCAATTCAGAAAACGAGCCACAGATCGCTGATGCCAAAGATGGAAAAGCCGGCCAGGATGATTTCCAAATATTACGGCGTATTTATCGCTATCTTCCTGATCGTGCTGGGGCCGGCGCTTTGGGGCTATACCAAGGCAGAGGTCTACTACAATCTGGATGCCACCCTTCCGAAATATCTGGACAGTATCAAAGCCAATGAAAAACTGTCCAAGGAGTTCGATATGAATGCCACCCATATGGTGCTGGCGGATGCAGACCTTGCGCCGAAGGAGGCCAAAGCCATGCTGGATGAGATGTCCGACGTAAAGGGCGTTAAATTCGCGCTGGGACTTGACAGTCTTCTGGGGCCTGCAATCCCGCGGGATGTGATTCCGGATGAATTGACGGATGCGCTGCGGGAGGGAAATTATCAGCTGATCCTGGTGCAGTCAGAGTATAAAGTGGCGACGGACGCGGTCAATAAGCAGTGTACGAAGTTAAATAATATTATTAAGAAACATGATTCGTCCGCCATGCTGATTGGCGAGGCACCTTGCACGAAGGATCTGATCACGATCACGGATAAGGATTTTAAAGTAGTAAGCGCTATATCCATTGTGGCAATCTTTATTATCATTGCCCTGGTATTCAAGTCCATATCGCTGCCGGTGATCCTGGTGTCAGTCATTGAATTTGCAATCTTCATCAACCTGGGAATTCCTTATTACACGGGGACCAAGATGCCGTTCATCGCATCTATTGTAATCGGTACCATCCAATTGGGGGCAACGGTTGATTATGCGATCCTGATGACGACCCGCTATAAGAAGGAACGGTGCAGAGGACAGGAAAAGAAAGAGGCAATCCGTATAGCGCTTTCTACGTCCATCTCATCCGTCATCGTGTCAGCCCTTGGATTCTTCGCGGCTACATTCGGAGTAGGGCTTTATTCAGACATTGATATGATCTCAGCCTTATGTACGTTGATGGCCAGGGGAGCGATTATCAGCATGTTTACGGTTATCTTCATACTCCCATCCATGCTGATGGTATTTGACGGGGCGATCTGCAAGACGACTCTGGATATGAGAGGCAAGGTAAAAAAGACGAAGAAAGTAAAAGATAGCGTGGTAAAAGCTTAATCAGGAGGTAGGAATCATGAAGAACAGAGAATATAGAGCATTGTTGACATTCGCTTTGATGATGTCACTGGTAGTAAGCAGCGTGAAGGGGACGCCTTCCTACGTGTATGCAAAAGAGAATACCGCAGTAGTATCAGAAGCAAAGACGGCGGCGGATACAGATAAGAAAGAGGAGCCAGATAGTAAGAACATTTCTGACGCCAATGCCAGAAAAGATGAGACCGTATTCGCGAAAGTGGACGGCAGCGGGCAGGTGACAAGCGTCACGGTTTCAGATCAGTTGAAAAATGTCAGCAGCCAAAAACAGATCCAGGATGTGTCTGATCTTAAGGAAATAGAAAATGTGAAGGGCGACGAGAAGTTCAAGCAGCTGGGAGACAGCCTGGTATGGTCCGGGGATCATAAGGATATCTGCTATCAGGGGACAACGGATAAGAAACTTCCGGTAGGCATCCGGATCTCCTACCAGCTGGACGGAAAGGATATCAGCGAAAAAGAGCTGAAAGGAAAGAGCGGCCATCTGTCCATCCACTATGAGTATGAGAACACCACGGCAGACCAGGATCAGGCATACACGCCGTTTCTTATGGTGACCGGGCTGATGCTGGATACGGAGAAATTCACCAATGTGACCATTGACAATGGAAAGATCGTATCCGACGGAAACAAAGACCTGGCCATCGGCATGGGAATTCCAAAGATGAAGGAAGAACTAGGCGTAGAGGACCTGGATATTCCAGATTCCTTCGTAGTGGAGGCGGACGTGACGGATTATGACACCATAGAAGGGATTACCGTTGCGACCAATGACTTATTCAATCAGCTGGATACAGACCAGTTTGACAGCCTGGATGACCTAAACGATTCCATGGGGCAGCTTGAGAGCGCTGCCAATCAGCTGGTCAGCGGCTCCGGCGAACTCAAAGCCGGGCTTGATACGCTGCTGTCATCTTCCGGGACTTTAATTAGCGGCATAGACCAGCTCTCAACTGGCAGCAAGAAATTGAAGGATGGAACCAATACGCTCCAGATGGGAACTGGCGAATTAAAGGACGGCGCAGGCAAGGTGGCCGCAGGAGCCGCCAGTGCTGCGGACAGTACGGCAAAGCAGCTGGTTCCGGGCGTACAGATGCTGGATCAGGGCGTATCCGATATGCAAAGCCAGTTAAGTCAGGGGATTCCAATGTTATCTGAAGGCGTGAGGCAATTAAGCCAGGGTGCGGCCGCGGCGGGAGACGGGGCTAAGAGACTGGTTGAAGGTGTTGATGCGGCGGCCCAGGGAGCAGGCCAGTTAAAGAATGGCATTCAGGACGCATCCAATACGGCAGGCCAGCTGGCAGGAGCGGCGCAGCAGGTTGCAAATTATGTAAAGAACAACGGCCAGGTTACCGTTAACACGGAGGTTTCTGTGGCGGCTTTTAATGACAACAGCAATGCCATCGCCCAGTTAAGGGCGCTTAAGACGGAGGAAAATGCGCAGGCTATTGAAAATATCATCAGCCAGCTGGAGGCTCCGCAGCAGGTGCCGGTAACCCAGAGCGTATCTTTGGAGGCGACTATAGGGGATACTGCACAGAAGGTTGCAGATGGACTGTCTGGCCTAAGCGCAGCCCTCAATACTTCCAGCACAGAAGGCACAGCAGCGGGAGCGATTGGAGCCGGAATTACCAATTTGTATGAAACCTTAAGTTCAACGGCAGACGGTACGGTAAAATCAGGCTCCTCCCAATTGAATGCGGCGCTTAATACCAGCGTGGAAGGCCAGTTCACATGCTTAAGGGATGGCACGGCAGCCCTGGATGCCCAGGTCAATGGCGAGGGCGGCCTGGTAGAGCAGCTGAATAATGGCGTGGCAAGCCTCAAAGGCGGCACAGGCATGCTGCTTCGCGGCAAGGATGGAAAGAGCGGCGTACTGGCGCTGTCCAAGGGCCTGAATGACTTGTCAGCCGGAGCAGGAGATGTTGTGACAGGAACGACAAAACTATCCTCCGGGGCAAAAGATCTAAACAGCGGAGCAGGAGAACTCGCATCAGGAATCGGTACGTTAAAGACCGGATCAGGCGCTTTGGTGGATGGCGTAACACGGCTGGATGACGGGGCAGGAGCCTTAAGCGAAGGCATGATCCAGTTCAATGAGGATGGCATCAAGAAACTGGTGAGTGCATTTGACGGAGATATATCCGGAATGCTTGACAAGTTAAATGGCATGCTGGATGCTTCCAAGGAGTATAAGAACTTCGCCGGTATTTCGGACGGCATGGACGGAGAAGTGAAGTTCGTATTTGTGACAGAGAAATAATCGTAAGACGCAGGCAGGATGCCCGGGGAATCATTCTTGATTTTCCGGGCATCTTCTGTGCATAAGCCTATACACTTTTTGGATAATTCTGTTATACTATATATGGTGTTGGAGTGTCAGGATAAAAGGAGTGAAAGGATGGAAGCATATACGAATTTTGCCGAAGTGTATGATACGTTTATGGACAATGTGCCTTATGACGAGTGGGCAGATTATATAGAAAGAATGTTGAAGGAGTACCAGATAAGTGACGGGCTGGTGCTGGAACTTGGCTGCGGCACAGGAAGCATGACAGAGTTGCTCTCAGCAAAGGGCTATGATATGATAGGCGTGGATAATTCCGAGGATATGCTGGAAATTGCTATGGAAAAGCGTCTGAACAGCGGCCATGATATTCTATACCTGCTTCAGGATATGCGGGAGTTCGAACTGTATGGCACGGTGAGGGCGGTGCTAAGCGTCTGCGATTCCGTGAATTATGTGACGGATGAAGAAGAATTGCAGGAAGTATTCTGTCTGGTGAATAATTATCTGGATCCCCAGGGTATATTTATCTTTGACTTTAATACAGAATATAAATACCGGGAAGTATTGGGAGATAGGACATTCGCGGAAGAGCGGGAGGAATGCAGTTTCATCTGGGATAATTATTATGACGAGGAGCAAGGGATCAATGAATATGAACTGACCTTGTTTGTGCAGAGCCAGGAAGATCCGAAACTGTATCGGAAATATCAGGAAGCGCATTACCAGAAGGCGTATACTTTGGAAAAGATAAAGAATCTGATCGAGCGGGCAGGGCTTAGATACCTTACGGCTTACGATGCCTATACCAGGGATGTGCCCATGTATGACAGCGAGCGCATCTGCGTGATTGCCCAGGAATATGGAAAATAAAAGGAGTATGAGAATGGAAGATTATATTGTAAGAGCGACAGCGGCAAATAACCAGATCCGGGCATTTGCCACTACAACAAGAGAAATGGTAGAGACGGCAAGGGAGCATCATAACACCAGCCCTGTGGCTACGGCGGCACTCGGCCGTCTGCTGAGTGCAGGCGCTATGATGGGAAGCATGATGAAGAATGATACGGACATGCTGACCCTCCAGATCCGGGGGGACGGGCCTCTGGGCGGAATAACCGTTACAGCGGACAGTAAGGCCAATGTAAAAGGCTACGTCAATAATCCTGACGTGCTGCTTCCGGCCAAAAACGGGAAACTGGATGTAGGAGGCGCTGTCGGTATCGGACTTTTGCAGGTGATCAAAGATATGGGACTCAAAGAGCCATACTCTGGGCAGACGATTCTGGTCAGCAGCGAGATCGCGGAGGATCTGACCTATTATTTTGCCAATTCTGAGCAGGTGCCATCCTCTGTGGGGCTTGGAGTCTTGATGAATAAGAACAATACGGTGCGCCGCGCCGGCGGATTCATCATCCAGCTGATGCCGTTTGCCCAGGAAGAGACGATCGCCAGGCTGGAGGAGAATCTTAAGAATGTCACCTCCGTGACCGAACTGCTGGATCAAGGCTATACGCCCCAGCAGCTGCTGGAAGAACTCCTGGCTGGCCTGGACCTTGAGATTACGGATACCATTCCGACCCGGTTTTACTGCAACTGTTCCAAGGAACGGGTAGAAAAGGCGATCGTAAGCGTAGGCAAGAAGGAGATCCAGAAGATGATCGATGACGGAGAAGAGATTGAAGTAAAATGCCATTTCTGTAATGCAGCATATAAGTATTCGGTGGATGAACTGAAAGAAATCATAAAACGGAGCAAATAAGAAAGCGGGAGGATGAAGATGAGACATGGATTTGTAAAGGTAGCGGCAGCCACTCCGGATATCAGGGTGGCGGATGTTGCCTATAATACGCAGAAGATCTGCGGCCTGATTGACGAGACCGTCAAGGAAGGAGCCAAGGTGGTGGCATTTCCGGAATTGTGCGTGACGGGATACACCTGCGGCGACCTGTTTACCCAGGAAGTACTGCTAAAGGAGGCTAGGGCAGCCCTCCATAAGATCGCGCGCCATACAAAAGGAAAGGATGCGCTGATCTTCGTCGGCGTCCCTGTGGCGGTGGAAGGAAAACTGTACAATGTGGCGGCTGCCCTGAACCAGGGAAAGATCTTAGGCCTGACCACCAAAAGCTTCCTTCCAAACTATGGAGAATTCTATGAGATGCGCCAGTTTACCGAGGGACCATCTGCGGCAAGGGAGATTCTCTTTGATGGAGAGAAGATGCCCTTCGGACCGCAGCTTCTGTTCGTGGCAGATTCTATGGAATCGCTGGTGGTATCCGCGGAGATCTGCGAAGATGCCTGGTCCAGCGTTCCTCCCAGCATAGAGGCCGCAAGGGAAGGGGCAGTGATCATCGCAAACTGCTCCGCCAGCGATGAGACCGTCGGAAAATCTACCTATAGAAGAAATTTGATTGAAGGACAGTCTGCCCGTCTGATCTGCGGCTATCTCTATGCAAATGCAGGGGAAGGGGAGTCTACCACGGATCTGGTATTTGGCGGACATAATCTGATCGCCGAGAACGGGAGCGTGCTGAAAGAAGGCAGGCGCTTTGAAAATGGCGTTATCTACACGGAGATAGATATTAAGCGCCTGCTTGGGGAGAGAAGGAAGAATACCACCTTCCAGACTGCGAAAGAGCCAAAACTGATCCGCATACCATTTACGATCTGCAAGGAGGAGACCACGCTTACCAGGACGTTTCCTTCCAGGCCCTTCGTGCCGGAAGAAGAAGGCGAGCGGGCGCGGCGCTGCGAGGAGATTCTGATGATCCAGGCCATGGGGCTTAAGAAGCGGATCTCCCATGCAAGGGCGAAAAGCGCGGTAGTCGGGATCTCCGGCGGCTTAGATTCTACCCTGGCGCTGCTGGTGACCGCAAAGGCATTCGACGCCCTTGGGATGGAGCGCAAAGACATTGTCGCGGTGACCATGCCCTGCTTTGGCACCACAGACAGGACGTATCAGAATGCCTGCAAGATGTCCCGCAAGCTGGGCGCCACATTGAGAGAGATCCCGATCGGAGCATCCGTCGAACAGCATTTTAAAGATATCGGCCATGACCTTGACGACCACAGCGTCACCTATGAGAACTCCCAGGCAAGGGAGCGGACCCAGGTGCTGATGGATGTGGCAAACCAGGCAGGCGGGATCGTGATCGGTACCGGAGACATGTCGGAACTGGCCTTGGGATGGGCGACCTATAATGGAGATCATATGTCCATGTATGGAGTAAATGCATCCGTTCCCAAAACTCTGGTAAGGCATCTGGTGCACTACTATGCGGACTCCTGCGAGGATGCGGAACTAAAAGCCGTGCTCTATGATGTGCTGGACACTCCGGTAAGCCCGGAACTGCTTCCTCCAAAGGACGGAGAGATCGCGCAGAAGACGGAAGATCTGGTTGGGCCCTACGAATTGCATGACTTTTTCCTGTACTATCTGCTCAGATTCGGATATGAGCCGGGAAAGATATACCGGATTGCAAAACGCTCCTTTGAAGGTGAATACGATGAGGAGACCATCTATAAGTGGCTTCACACTTTCTGCCGGAGATTCTTCACCCAGCAGTTCAAGCGTTCCTGCCTGCCGGATGGCCCGAAAGTAGGAACCGTGGCCCTTTCGCCGAGGGGCGACTGGAGAATGCCAAGCGATGCCTGCTCGGATATATGGCTGGAAGAATTAGAAAAGGAATGCAAGAGGTAAAGGAGATGAATGGAATGAAGGGCAACAAAGAACTTGCTGTCAAAAAGTTTAAGCAAGGTTACAATTGCTGCCAGGCAGTGGCCTGCGCATACTGCGAGGAACTGGGAATCAAGGAGGAGGATGTCTTCCGGCTGACCGAAGGGTTCGGCCTTGGCATGGGCGGCCTTCGGGATACCTGCGGGGCTGTAACGGGAATGTTCCTGGTGATAAGTTTGGCAAACAGTGCCGGCGATATGGAACATCCTTTGAAGACCAAGATGGATACCTATGCCAGATTCCGGGAGGCCGCCAGGAAGTTTACGGAAAAGAACGGCTCCATCTATTGCCGGGATCTTAAGAATATGGACGGGCCCCAGCCGCTGATCTGCTGTACCCAATGCGTGGAGGATGCGGCCGCGCTGATTGATGAGATGGAATTTGGACAAGAGTCATAGCAGAATAGAAAGTTTTTTAAGAAAATAAGGCCGGAATCTGACGCCATGGCAGGCACCGATTCCGGCCGTATTCTTTTTTTCTATTCGTTTCTTAGAACTTGAGATCCTTGAACAGATCTCCAAGGCTGGTTCCGATGTTCTCAGATTTAGGAATCTCCACTTTTTCTACCGGTTCTTCCTGTACTTCTTCCAAAGCCTTCATGCTGAGGCTGATCTTGCCGTCTTTTACGCCAATGATCTTAACGTTTACTTCCTGGCCTTCCGTCAGCACGTCTTTTGGAGATTTCACGCGCTTCTGGCTAATCTGGGAGATATGCACCAGGCCGGACAGGCCATCTTCCAGGCGTACGAACGCGCCGTAGGTCTGCAGGCTTTCTACCTTGCCGGTCAAGACGCTTCCTACTTTGACATTGGCAATCTTTTCTTCCATGGCCTTTTTCTCTTTCTCTTTGAGAATTTCGCGGGCAGACAGTACGAGGCGGTTGTTTGCCTGGTCTACGTCGATGACCCTGACTTCGATATCCTTTAAAAGATACGTCTCCAGATCCTCGATATAAGATAAGGACAGCTTGGATGCAGGAATGAATCCTCTTAGTCCCTCTACCATGGCAATGGCGCCGCCGTTAACGATACCTTCTACCTTTACCGGAAGAACGGTCTTGTTGTCCATATATGACTGCACCAGATTCCATGGATTGGCATTGTCGAAATGTTCCTCCAGATCTGCCATTGTTTCTTCTTGCTTTGCTTCTTCTTGTAATAATTCTTCGCTCATAGTATTATCCCTTCCTAATAGTAAGACTCATATGTTTTCACATGCTGTTTCTAGTATAGCATATAATAGGCGGTATGTTCAAAGAAAAAAACACATATTCTGGAATTTGTGGTTGACGAAACCCTAAAAAGATGGCACTCTTACTTTAAGAACTTATGATTAGGGGATGTTGAACTATGGGAAAGAAATCAAGCAAGGTATACATTGTGGGACATAAGAATCCGGATACGGATTCCATCTGCTCGGCTATTGCATACGCGCACTTGAAACGCGAAGTTACGGGGAATGAATATGTTGCGAGAAGAGCAGGACAGATCAATGAAGAGACGCATTACGTGCTGCAGAAATTCAAGGTGGACGCGCCGGATCTGCTTCAGAATGTCAAGCTTCAGGTCAAGGATATGGATATACATAAGATTGACGGGATTGAGCCAAATGTGTCCATCAAAGACACCTGGGCAAAGATGAAGGAAAACAATGTAAAGACCATACCGATCCTGAAGGATGAGGAACTGGTCGGCGTCATCTCGACGGGGGACATTGCCACATCTTATATGGATGTCTATGATAACCGGGTACTTTCAGACGCCAAGACGCAGTACAAGAATATCATAAAGACCTTGGACGGCACCTTGGTCACTGGCAATGAGCACGGCTATTTTACAAAAGGGAAGGTGGCGATCGGGGCTTCCAATCCGGACTTGATGGCTGAATTTATTGAGAAGGATGATCTGGTCATACTGGGAAACCGGTACGAATCCCAGGCCTGCGCAGTGGATATCGACGCCAGCTGCCTGGTGGTCTGCCAGGGAGCCAAGGTATCGGAAGAACTGGTGCAGAAGGCGGAAGAGAGAAGTATCGTCATTATCAGCACGCCTCATGATACATTTACGGCAGCCAGGCTGATCAACCAGAGCATCCCGGTCAAGCATTTTATGAGCAAGACGCCTCTGGTTACCTTCCGTATGAGCGACTACGTGGAAGATATCAAGGAAGTCATGACAAAGAAAAAGTTCCGCGACTTCCCCATACTGGACCGGCATGGCCGCTTTAAAGGCTTTATCTCCAGGCGGCGCTTCATGGATGTAAGCAAGAAGAAGGTGATCCTTGTAGATCACAATGAGAAGTCCCAGGCAGTGGACGGCATCGAAGAAGCCGATATCGTGGAGATTATTGATCATCACAGACTGGGGAATATTGAGACTATGGGGCCGGTATTCTTCCGGAACCAGCCGGTTGGCTGTACGGCGACGATCGTCTATCAGATGTACGAGGAGGCTGGCGTTAAGATCACGCCAACCATCGCCGGACTTCTGTGCTCCGCGATCATATCCGATACCCTGCTGTTTCGTTCTCCTACCTGCACTGCTGTGGACGAGAAGGCAGCAAAGAGACTGGCCAAGATCGCAGACATCAACCTGGAGCAGATGGCTCAGGAGATGTTCCGGGCAGGAAGCAGCCTGAAGGGAAAGAGCGCGGAGGACATCTGCTTCCAGGACTTCAAGCAGTTTACCGTCAATGACATGGTGTTCGGCGTGGGGCAGATCAACTCCATGAACCGGGATGAGCTAGAAGAGATCAAAGAGACTCTGATGCCGCATTTGCCGAAGGTATTGGAATCCCATAAGCTGCAGATGATCTATTTCATGCTGACGGATATCCTGGATGAATCTACGGAACTGCTGTGCTTCGGCAATGGGGCAAAGGCGTATATCATAGATGCCTATGATCTGAGAGAAGATGCGGATAAGATTATCCTGAAAGGCGTGGTATCCAGAAAGAAACAGCTGATTCCGACTCTGGTAGGAGCGCTTCAGCAATAGGCATACAGGAAATATGGAAAAGACAGGAAGGAATGAAAGAATGGGAAGACAGGTGTGGAGGCCGGGCAATATGCTGTATCCGCTGCCCGCGGTGATGGTAAGCTCGGCGGATAAGGAAGGAAATGCCAATATATTGACGGTGGCATGGACGGGAACGGTCTGTTCAGACCCAGCCATGCTCTATATCTCCGTCAGGCCGGAGCGTTATTCCTATCACATGATCAAGGAGACCGGCGAATTCGTGGTCAACCTGACCACAGAGTCGCTGGCCTATGCTACAGACTGGTGTGGCGTCAGATCCGGGAAAGATGTGGATAAATGGACAAAGATGCATCTGACAAAAGGAGCGGCCGAGAAGCTTCGCTATGCGCCGATTATACAGGAAAGTCCGGTGAATATCGAATGCAAGGTGACAGAAGTGAAGGAACTGGGAACGCATCATATGTTCCTGGCAGAAGTAGCGGCCGTCCAGGTAGACGAAGCATATATGAAAAAGAACGGAAAATTCGAACTGAATTCCACAGGGCTTTTGGCCTATTCCCATGGAGAATACCTAAGTCTCGGGAAGACTCTTGGAAAATTCGGATGGAGCGTGAAAAAGAAAAAATAACAAAAAAGGATATGTCCTGCACAAAATGGGGTTCTTTCTGAACTTTGGGTGTAGTCAATGAAAAGCAGGTATGAAAATATCTG
>OLSM01001089.1_pt1 | contig 21868 bp, 23 predicted proteins | sample 1672721 | NCBI WGS metagenome assembly OLSM01 (sample SAMEA3136717, study PRJEB25190) | human gut metagenome | reverse complement strand
TATTTCTTTTTAAATGATTTATCTTTAAAACATCAAATTTCATATCTAACACCTTTCTATATGATGCTAGGCTTCATTTTAATTACCATAAAAATAAACTATCATAAATACATGATGAATTCCCTAGCTTATACATATATTATACATTTCGCTTTAACTTTTGTCAATATTACATTCATTGTAAAAAACAAATCAACAAAAATGAGAAAATAAACTTGGTGACAAACATGATTTATAAAGAAAGATTAAAACAATTAAGAGAAGAAAAAGAGTTAAAGCAACATGAATTAGCTAATTTTTTAGGATTTCATGTAAACGGTTATGGACAATTTGAACGAGAAACAACTCTTTTACCAATCAAACATTTAAACACTTTAAGTAATTTTTTTGAAGTGTCATTAGATTATTTGTTTAATTTTACAAATATTAGACAATATAAAAATATAAACTCTAAAATAAACTCAGAACTTTCTGGAAAAAGATTAAAAGAATTTAGAAGAGATAATAATCTTACTCAAGAAAAATTAGCAAAATTTTTAAATACGACTCATACAAATTTAGTTGGATATGAAAAAGGAAGTTACATTATAGCAACTCCTTATCTATATATGATTTGCAAAAAATACAACATTTCTGCTGACTATCTTCTAGGCAAAATTGATGAACCTAAATATCTAAAGTAATAGGTTCTTTTTTTATTTTCGACATAGATGTAGGAAATCGTCGATTTTTGTCGAACGCTTTTTCTTGCTTTTTTCTAAGCAATAATTCATAATAGTGTCTTGAGCATTGGGGCTAATGCTTTTACTTATATGATTAACTATTTTTTGCCTCCTTACCTCACAGGGGTTTTGGTTGTAGGAAGTGGGTGGTTATATGGAGTTGCGTCTAGTAGTAATATTACCGCATAAAAAAACATTAGTCATAGTGATACGACTAATGTCTCGTAGAAATACATAGGCATTAGATCGGACCCCAATGCTCTACAACTTAAGTATATAACAATTTTTAAATAAGTACAATTTACATTTTGTTTACAAAATTATTCTAATTCTTTCAATTCAAATAACAAATTCATTGCTTCCATTGGTGTTACATGTAATGGATCAATTGAATTTAATTTTTCTCTTAACTTATCCTCTTTTGGTTCATCAAATATCATAGAAAGCTGACGATTATCAGTTTCTTTTATTTTCTTTACCTCCCCTTTTTCATAACCATCCAAAATATTTTGTGCTCGCTCAAGTAGTTCTGCAGGCATTTTGGCAAGTCTTGCTACATGAATACCATAACTCTTATCCGCTGGACCATTTTGGACTTTATGTAAGAAAGTAATCATATTGCCCTCTTCTTTTGCTGCGACATGAACATTTTTCACATTTAAAAATTCTTGATCTAATTGTGTAAGTTCATGATAATGAGTGGAAAATAATGTTTTACACTTAATGTTTTTAGCAACATACTCTAAAATTGCCTCTGCAAGACTCATACCATCATAAGTAGCAGTTCCTCTACCTAATTCATCAAATAAAATAAGACTATCTTTCGTCGCATGAACTAACGCATTTTGTGCTTCTTTCATTTCTACCATAAATGTGGATTCCCCACTTACTAAATCATCACTAGCACCAATTCTCGTAAATATCTTATCAATAATTGGTAAATTAGCAGATTTTGCCGGTACATAAGAACCCATTTGCGCCATAATAATAATGATCGCAAGTTCTCGCATATAAGTAGATTTACCACTCATATTAGGACCGGTAATGAGTAGTACATCTGTTGCTTCATCCATGATAATGTCATTCGGAACATAAGCTTCTTTGCTGACCTTCTCTATTACAGGATGTCTACCTTCAATAATTTCAATTTTATTATCTGTATTTAAAGTAGGTTTAACAAAATTATATTCTTCACTACAAACAGCAAGACTAATTAAAGCATCAATTTCACTAATCACATCCGCTGTCTTTTTAATCTCTAATATTTCATCTTTTACCCGATCTCGTATTTGATTAAAAAGTTCATATTCTAACTCAAATATTTTTTCTTCAGCATTTAAAATAAGCGCTTCTTTTTCTTTTAATTCTGGTGAAATATAACGTTCATAATTGGTTAAAGTTTGTCTTCGCTCCCAACCCCAAGCTTCACTTACATTTTCTACTTGTCCTTTAGAAACTTCAATATAATAACCAAACACGCGGTTAAAACCAACTTTCAAATTTTTAATTCCCGTTGTTTCTTTTAATTTAGCTTCAAACTCAGCGATAAAATCTTTTCCGCCTGAACGAATACTTTTTAGTTCATCAAGCTCATGATTATAGCCATCTTTAATTAAAAATCCTTCTTTCACACTAATCGGTGGATTTTCATAAATACTCCGATCTAAAAGATCAAATAATTCATCATGAGTATTAAGTGTATATTCTAAGTTTAATTCCCTTAAAATATCTTTAATTCGTGGTAAAACGCTTAAAGAATTTTTTATTTGGAGTAAATCTCTTGCATTTAAATTACCGCAAATAACTTTAGCACATAATCGCTCCAAATCATATACTTGAAATAATAGGTCACGTATTTCATCTTTCTGCATAAAATGAGTATTAAAAACTTCAATCTTTTGATAACGATCTAGAATCTTGTTAGAATCTCTTAAAGGATTAGTAAGCCATTGTTTGATTTTTCTCGAACCCATCGCCGTTTTCGTCTTATCAAGTAACCATAAAAGCGAATAAGTTCTTTCTTTTAATCGCAACGTTTCTGTTAATTCTAAATTACGAATCGTATGAATATCCATTTCTAAATAATGATTCTTATTCACAATTTCAACACTTGAAATATGATGTAAATCTTTAAGTTCTCTTACAACAAGATAATAAAGCAAATGACGAATTCCTTGTTTTACTCGCACATCTTCTACAGAATTAATTAAAGATTCATATCCTTCTGTTAAATATTCACCACTAATTGATACTTGAATTCCATAAGTATTTTTAAACATATGAATAAGTTCAGCATCCTGGTTATTTTCTAAAACTACTTCTTTCATATTCAAATGAAGAATCTCATTTACCAGTTCGTTTTTATGATGAGCAATACTTAAACTTTTTAACTCACCAGTTGAAATATCAGCATAAGTAATTAAGTATAAATAAGAAAGATCTAAAATACTACCAATATAATTATTATCATGTTCATTTAAACTTTCTAAATTAACAACCGATCCTTTCGAAATAACATCAACTACTCCTCTTTTAACAGTCCCCTTTACTGTTTTAGGATCTTCAAGTTGTTCACAGATCGCAACTTTATATCCTTTATCAATTAATTTTTCAATATAAGGAGTCACACTATGAAAAGGAACTCCACACATTGGCACTCTCTCTTTAAGCCCAGCATTCTTACCTGTTAACGTAAGCTCTAATTCTCTTGATGCGGTAATACCATCTTCAAAAAATAATTCATAAAAATCCCCTAAACGATAAAAGAGTAATTCATCAGGATGTTGATCCTTAATTTCCATGTACTGCTTCATCATGGGACTTAATTCTTCTCGATTAACTTCACTTCTATTCATTTTACATCCTCTTTTACTACAAGAACTATTATACCATTCCTAAAATTTTTTGCAAAGAAAAAAATACAAAAAAAATGTGGGAATTAAAGGATCCCACTAATGAAATTTGAAACATTCCCGCCCATATATAAAGAAACGAGCTATATAGGCAGGATATAACTATTTGCATTACACTTTCATTATAACACATATAAGCACAAAGTCAATATATTTTGTTCCTATAACCAGCATTTTTATCTTATAGCAGTATTTACATTCTATTTTTTAATTCATCAATTCGCTTTTGAAAATCTTCAGACTGGCAAACAAAAGAACCACTAACTGCAATATCAAGTGTAGGCACGAATGAAATTGTGTCTTTATTAATTCCACCATCCATTTCTATTTGAAAAGAAAAATGGTTCTCTTCTCTTATTTTAATAAGTTCTTCCAAACGATTAACCGATGTTGGAAGAAAAGCTTGTCCTCCCGCTCCCGGTTCTACACTCATAATTAAAACCAAATCAACAAAAGATAAATAAGGCATTAGTTCATACAAATCTGTATTCGGCTTAATAGATAAGCCTACTCCAATCCCATATTTTCGAATTTCTTCTATCGTACCCACAATATCTTTAGTCGCTTCAAGATGGAAAGTAATATAACGAGGATGTAAAGAAGCAAGATCATGAATATAGATAATTGGATCAAATACCATCAAATGAATATCCAACGGTTTTTGATGATCTCCTAATAAATCCAAAACTTCAGAAATACTAAAATTTTTATGAGGAACAAATCCACCATCCATTAAATCAACATGGATATAATTGGCACTGGTACCCTCAATCATTTGAATCGTTCTTTTTGGATCATATTTACTACTTAAATAAGAAACTGAAATTTCCATAAAATCACCTACTTTACAAATTGACAATAATTTTCATATCTCGATTTTAAAATAATTCCCTCTTCCACTCTTTTTTTTACCACGCAATTTTTTTCTTTCAAATGCATACAATTTTTATACTCACAACTAATATTAGTAAATTCAGGAAAAGTATCCCGAATTTGTTCTTTTTCATACTTGTCCAAATCAAGTGCAGAAAATCCCGGTGTATCCGCAATAAGAATACCATGTGTAAAGAAAAATTCAGTATGACGAGTTGTATGTCTTCCTCTACCTAAAGCTTCACTAATTTCACCCGTTTGTAAATGTAACTTAGGATCAATCTGGTTAAGCAAACTTGATTTCCCAGCCCCCGTCTGACCTGTTAACACCACTGTTTTTTCTTTTAAATAACGAATTAATTTTTTAACTTTTTGATTTGTAAATACTGGATATCCTAGTTTTTGATAATATTTTCTAATTTTTTTTAATTCTTTTTGTTCGTTCTTACTCATTAAATCAATTTTTGTAAAACAAATAACTGGTTCAATTTTTTTCAAAGTAATGCTTGTAAGTAATTTATCTAACAAATACAAAGATAAATCTGGTTTTTTAACACTACAAATAATGAGAGCTACATCGACATTACTAATACTAGGCCGATCAAGTTCATTTTTTCTTTCTTCGATACTTAAAATGTAACTATTTTCTTCGTCTATTTCTACCCAATCACCAACAAGAGGAGTAAGCCCAGTATTCCGAAACTTACCCCTTGCCTTGCAATCATAAACGAAAGAATCAACTTTCACTGTATAAGTATCACTAATATTTTTAACAATCATTCCTTTTAACATAAACCGTTCTCACATTCTTCACCTTCGCCGCCAGTCTCTTGTGGAGCCTCAGCAACACGAATGATAAACGTTTGCCCGGCAACAACTCTTTGTCCTTCTGGTCTAGATTGATAATAAATCGCCCCAGGTGTATATTCACTTGTCTCTACATATTCAATATCAACAGTAAGCTCATAAGTATCAGCAAAATCTTCTACATCTTCTACAGTATATTCGCCATTTGTAAAATCTGGATAGTTGGTAACGATATTAGGAATGTAAAGGGTAATATTGGTTCCAGCTGAAACTTTCTCTCCTGGTTCAATAGATTGATCAATAATGACACCATCTTCATAATCTGTTTCTTCATCTTCTTCTACATCTCGTCGCTCAATCAAGACATAAAGTCCCAATGCTTCTAATCTACCTTTTACTTCTAGATAACTCTCTCCTGTATAATCTTCAATTTCAATTTGAGTATCACCAATCGATACATATAATGTAATCGTAGTTCCTTCTTTTCGCTCACTACCTACCGCCGGACTAGTTCTTACCACTCTTCCTTCTTCAATTTCTGTAGAAGCTATTTCTCTTTGTTCATCCGATACTACAAATCCAGCATCTTGCAAAGCATCAATGGCATCACTCACTGTCATATCAGTAACATCAGGTACCTCTATAGAATTACTACCAGTAATAAGAGGAATAAACACAATTAAAGCTGTAATACCAACAACTAATCCCGTAAATATAAACGCTAAAATAATTAAAAGTTTATTTTGTTTCTTCAAATCATCACCTGTAATTTTTTTTGCAATAACCTCTTCTTCTTTAACCTTTCCATCTTCATTTTTTTCCACTTTTACATTTTTACTATCTTTTACCATTTTCATTAGTTTAACATCATCGGTTTCCGACTCTGGATACTTAAAACTAATAATTGGTTCATTTGCTCTTGTATCATCCAAACACGTTAAGAGATCTTCATGCATTTCCCTTGCATCATGATAACGATTCTTTGGATTTTTTGCTGTTGCTCTTTTAATAATGTTATAAATACTATTTGGTACATTAGGTAATTTCTCTCGAATATCCGGGATTGGTTCTTTCAAATGTTTAAGGGCAATTTCAACTGCATTATCTCCTTTAAAAGGAAGCTCGCCAGTTAAAAGTTCGAACATCACAATACCCATCGAATAAATATCGCTTTGTAAAGTAGAACCTTGTCCACTTGCTTGCTCTGGCGGTAAATAATGAACACTACCCATAACCGAATTGGTTTGTGTGAGTTGTGTAGCATTCATAGCCATAGCGATACCAAAGTCAGTAATTTTAACTAAACCATTTTCTAAAATCATAATATTTTGTGGTTTAATATCGCGGTGAATAATATACGAGTCATGAGCTGCTGCCATACCATCAGTAATCTGAAGCATAATATCAACAGCTTCACTCAAAGTTAATTTTCCTCGTTTTTTAAGTAAATTCTTCAAGTGTTTTCCCTCAATATATTCCATGACAATATAATATTCTCCATTATCTTCCCCAACATCATAAACTTCTACAATATTAGGATGGGTAAGACTAGATGCAGCAAGAGCTTCTCTTTGAAAACGTCTAACAAATTTCTCATCACTTGATAAATCTCCACGAAGGACTTTTACAGCTACATTTCGATCTAATATCGTATCATAAGCAAGATAGACATTAGCCATTCCTCCTTCACCAATCGATTTAATAATTTGGTAGCGATCACTAATCTTTTGACCTTTCATGATCATGATTCTCTACTCCCTTCATTAATAATTAAATAAGCAATTGAAATATTATCTGTTCCCCCTCTAGCATTACATTTACGAATGAGTTTACTTACCTTCTCTTCAATTTCCAACTCTGGATCATTTAATACTTTCTCAATTTGTTCATTAGTCATCATATTCGTTAGACCATCACTACAAAGTAAGATCGCATCAATGGTCATATCAACATCAAAAATATCTAATTCAACCGTATTCGCTGCTCCCAAAGCTTTCATTAAGACATTTCTTTTAGGATGAAACTTTGCTTCTTCTTCTGTCAAATTACCAGCTTGAACAAGTAAATTGACAAGAGTATGATCCTTTGTGACTTTATGAAGCTGACCCTTTTTCATAACAAATCCTGATGAATCGCCAATATTACCAAAAATGAGATAATCATGAGTAAGTAGTGCTACAACAATTGTTGTTCCCATACCAACGGAATCAGGATTATTTGTCGCATATTCTAATATACTCTTATTAATTTCATTAACACTATCATTAAGCCAATTAACTGCATCTAATTTCGAACCAATACTTGAAATTTTATTAAAACGACTTCCAAGAGCAGTAATAGCCATCGAACTTGCTACCTCTCCTTTTCGGTGTCCTCCCATTCCATCACATACAATCATGAGATATTCCCCACTTGCATTTTTTAAAATAGTAACAGAATCTTCATTATGTGTTCTAATCTTTCCTGTATCTGTTAAATAAAATGATTTCATTCGATTTCTCTCCCTCTTAATTGCCCACAAGCCGCATCAATATCAGAGCCAAATTCCCTTCGTACCGTAACATTGATTCTTAACCTTTTTAATGTATCATAAAAGGCATTTATTCTCGTTTTACTACTTCTTTCAAATTCTAAATGATTCGTTTCATTATAAGGAATTAAATTAACATAAATATTCATTCCTTGAAATAAGTCTGCAAGTTCCTCTGCACACTCAATACTATCATTTACATTATTAAGCATAACATATTCAATCGTTACTCGTCTACTTGTAACTTGCAAGTAATCCCGAATTGCCTTCATTAATACGGGAATACTATACACTTTATTGACAGGCATAAGCCTACTACGTAATTCATCATTTGGTGCATGAAAAGAAATCGCTAAATTAATTTGAATAGGTAATTTGGCTAACTCATAAATTTTAGGTACCAATCCACAAGTAGAAACCGTAATATGTCTCGCCCCAATGGCAATTCCTTTGGCATCATTAATAATTTGGATAAAACGAACAACATTCGAAAAATTATCAAGTGGTTCGCCAATTCCCATAATGACTACACTTCGAATCCGTATTCCCAGATCTTGCTCTATTGCTAAAATTTGTTCAACCATTTCATAAGCTTCCAAATTACGTACTTTTTTAAGTCTACCTGACTCACAAAAAGCACATCCCATATTACAACCGACTTGACTGGAAACACAAACACTAACTCCATAATCATGCATCATGACAACAGCTTCAATGAATTCACCATCTTGTAAACGAAACAAGTATTTTTTAGTCATCTCATCTTCTTGTTTTTTCTCAATTTGAATAAAATGCGTATCAAAATCTTGTTTCATTCGCTCTTGAGTTTCTTTTTTAATGTTACTAAATTCATCAATAGCAAACACTCTTTTTTGATAAAGCCATTCATACACTTGAGTCGCCTTAAATTTTTTTTCTTGAATATTCAAAAAATAAGTTTCTAAATCTTGTTTTGTCATTCCCAATATATTATTCATAAATAACCTCAATATCTAAATCATAACGAACATCTTGATTATTATCGATGATAATTCCGATAATATGTTTTTGATCTTCACTAATAATTAATCGATAACGATACTCTGTATCACTTGCAACATAAATCAAATTAGTCGAATAGTTAGTAGAATCTTTTTCTAATCCAAACGTATTCATCACTCGAAATAGATATGCCAAATCAAAGAAATTTTCATTAAGTCCAAGATAAAAATCATTCATTAACACTCTTTCGTCCATATTTACTTGATAAATACCTGTATCGTCTTTATAGTAATGAATCGTTCCAGTTTGTGTGCTCTTATATCCTTCTTCATAAGTATCATATTTATCCCCTTCAAATAAATAGGAATCTTCTCCGATTTGAATATCATATGTATAGCGATATCTACTAGTAAGAACTTCTTCTTGCATCATGTCAATGGTAGGTAATACCTCTTCTTCTAAAATTGGATCTTCCTCTCCTTCCGGTGTTTGCTCTACCGGTGGGTTAGCTGGAGCATCATCACTGGTAAACATCGAAGTAATTCCTAAAAAAAGAAATAATGCCAAAAAGAAAATTCCCCAATAAATAAGTTTTAATATTGCTTTTCCTCTTGGTGTCGATTTCATTTTTTGCCGCCATAACTTATATTTGCTAGGCTTTTTTTCGCGTTTTTGTTTTTCTTTTTTCAAACTAACACCTACTCTACTTTTTTATTTTGAATTGTATCAATATGGATACCATTTAAATAATCCCGAGCACTCATTTCCTTTTTACCAAATGGTTTTAATTTGGTAACATAATAAATGTGATCAGAACAAGCAATACCAATCGCATCCTTCTTTATATCGCAAATCGTACCAGCTTCTTTTTTGGTAGCATCACCAACATATCCTTCCACTACTTTTACTTCTTCTCCATTTAAAAGAAAATTAGCAAGTGGCATTGGTGCTAAAGCTCGTACTTGATTATACACTTCCACCGCTTTTTTAGTAAACTCTAGATGTTCATCTTCTCTTTTAATAATACGGGCATAAGTTGCTTCTTCTTCTTTTTGTTTCTCACGCTTACTCGTGCCATCAAAAATTTGTGGTAAAACCCGTTCTAATAATTCAGCTCCAGCAACACTTAATTTATCACTTAACGTTTGAGAGTTATCTTCACTCGTAATAGGAACCCTTACCGCTTCAATCATATCACCAGTATCCATACCTGCATCCATATACATAATAGTAATGCCAGTTTCTTCCTCTCCATTCATAATGGCCCGCTGTATAGGAGCACCTCCCCGATATTTAGGAAGTAAAGATGCATGAACATTTATACATCCCAGTCTTGGAATATCAAGTACTCCTTGGGGAACAATTTGTCCATAAGCACAAGTAACAATTAAGTCAGGTTGATATTTTTTTATCTCTTCATAATCTTCTCTAATCTTAATTGGTTGAAAAATAGGAATATGGTGTTCTAAAGCTTTTTCTTTAATAGGAGAAAAAGTAAGCACTTTTTTTCTACCAACATATTTATCTGGCTGGGTTACCACTAACACAACCTCACTATTTTTCATTAAAGTTTCTAAAATTGGAACAGCAAACTCCGGCGTTCCCATAAAAACTGTTTTCATCGATAATCACCTACCATCATTTTACCAAAAAAAGAGTCATTCGTCCATTTAAGCAAACAAAAAATAGTTATCGTTGAGTCAAGATAACTATATATTTACATATCATTTACATTAAATTATTTAAGCGTTTCCTCTCTTTTTACAAGATAAATCTTTCCACTTTTATAAAAGGCATAAAACACATCTTTTACCCGTAACTTCTTTTTTTCAAGTTCATGCTCTAACCATGCTTTTGTTTTATGAATATATTTAAGTGCTTTATCTTGGATAGCACCATCGACAATCAAAGGCATTGGATAAGCACTTTTAATTTTAAAGAAATTATATTTAAAGACTGACAATTTTCCATTTGGTTCCAAAAAAGCATATTCTACATCCTCGATATTTCTAATTTCTTTTTGTCTCAAACTTAATAATAAATCATCCATACTATATCGCTGCTTTACCATTTCATGATAATTAATCTTTCCATTTACAATAATTAAAGATGGTTTACCTCCAAATACTGTTCGAAATGTCCTTGATTTAATAGAGATGTAAGCTAGGAGTAATTCTAAGACGACCAAAAGCGTAATAGGAGCAATCGTTAAAATAATAGAATCATTAATATTTTCAATACTAATTGCTACTAACTCAGCAATTAATATGGATACAATCAGATCGATAATTCCTAGTTGCCCTACTTCTCTTTTTCCCATAATCCGGTAAGCTAAAGTAATAAAAAAGTAGAAAAACAACGTTCGAAACATAACATTAAATAAATCCATAAGATCACCTACTATTATTATGTTTAAAGTAATAATTTTTTAATCATGTAATATATTTTACTAGGTGATTTAGATGTATAAATTATTAAATTATTTAAAATATTTTGGTATTTTCTTTCTCTTCATCATAGGAATAGCAGTAATTACATCATTAATTAATTTAACCGGAATAAAAAGCGTAACGATATCGAAACTATCAGTTATATTAACCGCAATTAGTTTTTTTATCATAGCCATACTAGCTTCTCATAGCACCAAAGAAAGAGGAATCATTCTTGGCTTAAAATTAGGTTTATCTTTTGTAATACTATTAATATTAATTAACCTAATTATATTTAAAAGTCCATTTAATATTGACCGTTTAATCTATTATATTATTTTAATAACGAGTAGCCTACTAGGTGGCTCACTAGGTAAAAATATAAAACTCAAAAAAAAGAAATCATAACCACGATTTCTTTTCTTCTTGCCCATACATGAATGGAATTTCAAACTTTATTATTTTATAATATTTTGGTCAAATATATTTAGCTGTATGAGCAAGATAAATCAAACTACTATATAAGGGTCAGATGCTGTTCCAGTACCAGTTAAAGTAACATCAGCACTTAAATTTATAACAGGTCGAACAGAACGAATCACATCTACATCAGCATTATTAAGTTGACCAGATTCATACACACGAAACACTTCACTATAATAACCATTTAGGAAGGCAAAAGGAGTGATAGTAAGAAATATTTGCCCTGTATAAAGATAATAATAGTTATTTGTGATTTCATACACTCCTCCAGCCATGCTTACTTCATCCGCGGTAATTAACCCTACTTTTGTAGTATACAAATCTAAGTTATTACTACATTGTAAGGTTGGTATTTTATTTGTGTTTAGTCTTTCATATGCTGCATAATAGAAAGTACTTCCGCTTGCTACCCAGCTATCTCCACTTCTGGTATTTCGATCATTACAAAATCCTGGGTACTTACTACTTTATCATTATATCCTTTATTAACTATATTTACTTGATACCAATTATCTAATACTTCCTTAATTATACTATTAGCGCCTCCATTTTGAGTACTTGGCCTTTGCAAATTTTCTTCATAAGAATATCCTACATACCAACTATAATCTACTCTTTCATTATATTTGCTAGTTCCTATTTGCCTATCTTCAGAAGATTCACCATTCTCATGGGCACTTGTTCCATCATAGATAATTCTGATTGAGCCGTCTCCATTGATTCGGATGATTCTCCAGTAATATCCTGCAAATGATACGTAGTTATTAGTGACTGCTCCTCTAAAGTAATAACTCGTTCCTAAATCATCTTCTGCTGCATACATGCCTTCATCTGTTGTGGCTACTTGACTAAAATCTGGAATTGTTTCATTAACTGTTGAATTTGCTAGGATAGTTTCTGCTGCGGTTAAAATATTAAATTCAACTTCTATGTTTCCGTTAAATGTTTTATTTTGATTATGATTTTGGTCTGCTCCCGTATCTACAAAAGTAATGGTAATTGTGTAGTTAAATGTAGTTTCTGTATCTACTGTCTTTGTTTCCGTTAATAATTTGATTTTACCAGTTACTCCTATTAAATCTCCACTTGCAAGTACTGTATTACTATCATCTGTAATAGTGTAAGTAAGTTCTTGTGCATCTCTTGTACAAGCATTGGTTAAATCATTATAGTTTGTATCATCACATTTTACAAAGGTATTTTCTGTGATATCTAAGAAGATTCCATAAGTTGCTTCTTTCTCAGTCTCAGTTGGTGTAACAGTAACAGTAAAGTCTTTCCTAGTGCTATCTCCTGGTATCATACCCTCCGTATTTAAAGAACCACTTCCTGCATCATAAGTTACTTTAATCATATCTCCTGGTTCTAACGTTACACTGCTTCCTTCTCCACTAAATAAAACACCACTTACAAAGTAAGCAAAGGAAATACCAATTCCTACTACAAGCAATACTCCAATAACACTTAATATATAATTCTTCTTCATTCTTTTCCACCTCAAACTTGATTCATTATACATCATTTTTATAATACTTACATTGGTTTCGACAAAACTTGTCAAAACTTCCCGTATAGTTAAAATATAACTATCTTGCTATATTAAATATACATTATCTGAAAAACAAAATCAATATTATTTTCAATATTTCAGTCAATAATATGTTAAAAAAAGATACTAAGAAATAAGTTCTATTTCATTAGTATCTAAATTAATACTAGATTCTTCATCATAATATTTTTTATTAATAGGATTCGTAAGTTTTTCTTCTAAATATCCTTTTTCATATAACTCTTTTAAAGTAACTGTACTGGTACATTCATCATTTAAATAACACTCTTTGGCATAATAATGAAATTCATTTTCAACAACAAGTAACAATTTTTCATTATGTTTTTCATGAATCTTATAAATCGTTGGAATAATAATCATACCCGCTATAATAGCAACGGTAAGCCCAATCATTCTTTTATTATTCATGCTTCTCTCCATAATAATCTTTAATAAATTGTTCTCTTAATTCTAACAAAGTATCATTTTTAATAGACTCTCTAATATCTTCCATTAAATGAGTTAAAAAGCGAATATTATGAATCGATAAAAGTCTTGCTCCAAAGGTTTCATTGTTAACAATTAAATGACGAATATAAGCTTTGGTATAATGTTTACATGCATAACAATCACATACTTCACTAACCGGTGTAAAATCTTCTTTATATTTTGCATTCTTTAAATTAATCTTGCCATACTTTGTATAAGCATGTCCATGTCTAGCTAGTCTCGTTGGTGAAACACAATCAAAGATATCAATTCCGCGAATTGTATTTTCAATTAAATCAATGGGATCTCCTACTCCCATTAAATAACGAATCTTATCTTCTGGCATATACTTTGTTGCATAACTAACCATTTGATACATAGTTGGTTTATCTTCTCCTACACTAGTACCACCAACAGAATAGCCATCAAAATCCATTTTAGCTAGTTCTTCCGCACAATGACGTCTTAAATCTTCATAATTACCGCCTTGTACAATTCCAAATAACATTTGATTAGGATTATTATGAACTTCTTTTCCCCTTTTAGCCCATCTTAAAGTTCGTTCAGTACTTTCTTTACAATATTCATACGTAGCAGGATATCCAATACATTCATCAAAACTCATGGCAATATCACTATCTAATTTATTTTGAATCTCAATTGATTTTTCCGGAGTAAGTAAAAGTTTATCACCATTTAATTGATTCTTAAAGTGAACACCCTCTTCGGTAATATCTTTAGGCTTTGCTAAAGAAAACACTTGAAATCCTCCACTATCGGTTAAAATAGGCTGATCCCAATTCATAAACTTGTGTAATCCCCCGGCATGAGAAACAACATCCTCTCCTGGTCTAAGCCATAAATGATAAGTATTAGCAAGTATAATTCCTGCATGAACATCTTTTAATTCTTCAGGTGATAATGTTTTTACCGTTGCTTGTGTTCCAACCGGCATAAACATTGGTGTTTCGTATTTTACTCCTTGATATATAAAAGATCCCAATCTTGCACCTGTATTTTTTTCCTTCTTCTCTAACTTGTATGTAAATTTCACTTCAACCACCAAAATAATTATAAAGTATTTAAGAAAAATGTGCAACGAAAAAAGACGAAATAAGATTTTCGTATTCAGCAATTGAAAAAGAAGCACTATTTTAATGCTTCAATTTCAATTTCACTTAGACCGGTATACTTAGAAATTTCTTTAATATCTATATTATCGTTAAGCATATTTCTGGCAGTTTCAACACGACCTTCAACTAGCCCTTCATCCCGACCTTTATTTTTTTCATAAGTCAGTTTATCTTGCCATGTTGTGCCATTTTCTTTTAAAAATTCTTGAACATATGCGATTGATTGCTCCATTGCTTCATCATCCTTTCCAATTTGCTTCATTTGCCTCATATTTTCAGATATCATCAATTTACCCCACCTTATTAATTTCTTGTCACTTTTATTGTATACCATTTTACTTACTAAATCAAGCCTTACAAGATACAGATTAATAAATTCATTATTTAAGTTAGGGTTACTTACTTTTCTTATGAAACCATAATCATTTACTACTTCCCTGTTTTCATTGGCATAATTTCCAAAAATAAAGTTAATACTATAAACTTTTTTAGCGTTTTTATATGTATCACCCTTTTTTAACTGATTGCCAAACAATCTTGATAAGTAAGATGCACTTTTCATGTATTCTTCTTTACCAAACTCATTAGTATACATTTCAATCGATACAAATTCACCCGTATCAAGAATAGCGACAATATCGCCAAAGAATCGTTTGTCTTCTAATTTTTTACCATAGATAGGATAATCTTTAAATACTTCGATCTTTACTATTTTCTTAGGAATGCCAATGTAATCAAAAAAAGATGCAAGTAAATCACTAACTACTTCTTTATGACTAAAGACATATTTAAATAATATATCATTAGTCAAATTAACAAATGTGTCCGTTTGCATGAAATTCTCCTTTCGTTAAAATTTAAACTCTATCATAACATAAGAGAAAGCTAAATTTTGTCGAACAGTGTCAGGTGCCTTGAAAAAGTTTTTTTAAATGAAAAAAAGGAATTATTCCTCGGCTCTATTAGCACAAATAATTCCTCTATTTTCAATAAATTCATCTGCTGTTACTTCATCTGTTTGCTCTTTTTCAAATTTTCCATCTTCATAAGTATAGGTATAGTATGCTTCTAATACTTCATCCCCATCGGCATTACATACACTCTCTCCATGATAATTAACATCTTCTACTACTCTAGTTGCATATACTTTGATCACATTCTCATCATACCAAATAAATTCAGTATAATCTTTTAGTACCATGTCATCATCATCTATTTCCTTTTCTTCTAACACAATATTTCCTTCCGTATCAATCGCATATAAAGTGGTAGTTCTACCTTGTGATCCATCCGTATAAGTAAATACAATAACATCATCGATAACTTGAAAATTCAAAAAAATTGGATAATCTAAACTGCCATTTTCTTCTATCTTAAGCCCATCTTCAAAATAGAATTCATGACCATTAATACTAGCCTTTACGGCATCCGGATAACCATTTTCTCTAAAATTAACAAATTCAAACTCTAATGTTTGTTCTTCCCCATTTACTTCCAATACTTTTTTACAATAAGCGGCATTTTCTTCATCACAGTCACTTACTACCAAAGATCCTTCCGGAACTCTTACTCGTACTCCTTCTACCCGTAAATGAGAATCACTAGCCTGATAACAACTAGCAAAAACAACAAGGGCAACAAGACACAAAAGAGCAACCCCTATTCCTATTATTTTTCTTTTCTTCATATCTTCCCTCCTTTTAAATTATAATGAAAATAAATTCTTTTTTCAAGATTCATTTACGATTACGTGGATGTGTATTTTGATAAACCTGTTTTAATCGATCCGATGTCACATGCGTATAAATTTGCGTTGTACTAAGAGATTCATGCCCAAGTAACTCGCCAACACTTCTAATATCTGCTCCTTCATTTAATAAATCTGTCGCAAAAGTATGTCGAATCGTATGAGGAGTAACTCTACTTTTAATATTTTTTTGAAAAGCATAATTCTTAACAATCTTCTCAACACTTCGAGGTGTTAATTTCCCTGTTTTACTAACTAACAAATAATCACTTTCTAATCCGTCTAATATCCGTGGTCTCACTTGATTGATATAAGTATCAAATAAATTTTGATTAATCGCTTTATAAAAAATAATTCGCTCTTTTCTTCCTTTTCCCATCACTTTTATTTTTTGTTCACTAAATAAAATATCTTGTATTTTAATTTGACAAAGTTCACTTACTCGTAATCCTGTTGCATATAAAAATTCTAAAATAAAAGCATTGCGATACGTCAAATCATTTTGTTCTTTACCTTCTTGAAATAAAGCTTCACTCTCACTATGATTTAAAAAATTAGGTAATTTTTTCACTACTTTAGGATTATGAATAGCTAAAAAGGGATTCGTTTCTAATACTTTGATCTCTACTAAATATTGATAAAAAGAACGAACAGCACTTAAGTATAAAGAGGAAGTTTTACTTTGATACCCCTTTTTTACTAAATAAGCTTTATACTGATTAGCTTGTGAAACACTAATGTGTAAAAAAGATAGATGCTGTTCTTGTAAAAATAATTCATATTCTTTTAATGCTTCTTGATAGGTTTTACTTGTTCTTGGCGAGTAATGAAGCTCTAAATTTAAATAAGAAGAAAAAGATTTTACATAGCTATTCATATAAATAAAAATACAACTTTCTTTGAACAAGATATGGAAGATAACCAATACTATTTAAAAAATCAGTAAGAGTATGACTATTTTTAATTTTGTTTAATTCTTCTTCTGTTATCTTTTTATTTAAAAAGTTAATCACTTTATTCATAAATACTTTATCTGTATATTTATTTTTTAACAAATCCCACATATTATAATAATAATCTTTTGTAAAAGCTTCTATTTTACGAGTATTCTTATTTTCATAATAAATAACAACCAAAGGCATATCTTCTTTTACATCCAATAAATTAGCTTCTTTAATCGAATCCATAATTTCTTTTTTTGTAAATTTCAAAGTAAAAGAATCTAGTTCCTCTAAAGAAGTAGTCGTAAAATGATTTGCTATTTTCAAATCTAATAAATTAATAGGAAAATAATTTTTAGGTTTTACTTCAACCGCTAAATAATATTTATTTTCCATGCGTCTCACTCCTATTCAATAAAAGTATAACACTTAAAATCTTTCTTGTAAAACAGTATTATCAAAGAAAACAAACTTTTTTCTCATATTTTTTAAATTCTGCAAGAAAAAGCCTTGACTTTAAATTCCAGGAATGATATATTGTTAATGCGTATGAATTTGGACCTCTAGCTCAGTTGGTTAGAGCATCCGGCTCATAACCGGGCGGTCGTAGGTTCGAGTCCTACGAGGTCCACCATCTAATGCACGTGTGGCGGAATTGGTAGACGCACTAGACTTAGGATCTAGCGGTTAATTCCATGGGGGTTCGAGTCCCTTCACGTGCACCATTTAGAAAACAAATGCCCTATTTATGGGCATTTTTTATTGCTATTTTTTATATACCTCGGAGGAAAATGAGAGTAAATAATATATTCATATCCAAGTATTCTTTTAAAAAATTTGCAAAAGAGAGTAAAATAAGCTATAATAATCGGCAGGAATCGAGGAAAAAGAAATGAAACAACCTTTAATAAGAATTTATGCCCTAATTATGTTAGAATGTCGTCTTTCTTTAAAAGATGCAAGCACTCTTTTTAAAATCGAAGAGCCTTCACTAGAAATTGCTCTAACTGATCCAAGTCTTCCCAAAATAATAATAAATGCTATCAAATACTTAATCTACTATGAAGCACTAGATACCTATGATGATAAAAATAAAAATTTATTTAAAGCAAAATTGTATTTAAGAAAATTAGATAAAATTTTAAGAGAAAAAGACAAAGAAACACGAAAAGCTTGGCTAAGTAGTTTCATCACAAACTTAAGCGGACCAAGTCTAAACTTTCTTTCATATAAACAATTAGGTGAAATCTATACCCAAGAAGAAAAAGACATAATTTTAAAATTCCGTTTAAAATACGCAGTTAGTGATTCAAGTTTTCGCCAATATCAGCATATTGACCCAGCAACAATCCAAAAAATGCAAAGTAGTTTACCAGAAAATAATTTTAAAAAACGCTTAAATGCTCTTGATGATTATTTATATAGTTTGTGTAGCAAAAAAAGATAAAAAGGAAGTTAAAAATGGAAAAATATCAAGAAATAGAAAGAAGTATTATAAAAAAATATCGAAAAGAGATATGGTGCAAATTTACAAAAGCCATTCGTGATTATGAATTAATTCAAAATCATGATCACATTATGGTATGTATAAGCGGAGGAAAAGATTCATTCCTAATGGCCAAATGTTTTCAAGAAATTAAAAGGCATGGCAAAGTAGATTTTGATGCTACATTTGTGGTAATGGATCCTGGTTACACCAAAAAGCATTTGAATCAAATCAAAGAAAATGCTAGCCTTTTAAACATACCAATTGAAATATTTACAAGTGATATTTTTGCCTCTGTCGAAGTAATTGGTCATAAAAGTCCTTGCTATATGTGTGCAAGAATGCGAAGAGGTCATCTCTATAATAAAGCAAAAGACCTTGGATGTAACAAAATTGCTCTTGGTCATCACTTTGATGATGTCATTGAAACCAATCTATTATCAATGTTTTATGGAGCGGAAATTAAAACTATGATGCCCAAACTTCATAGTGAGCACTTTCCTGGACTAGAACTAATTAGGCCAATGTATTTAATAAAAGAACATGATATTATCGCTTGGAGTAAATATAATCATCTATCCTTTTTAAATTGTGCTTGTAAAATGACACAAGAAAAGAAAGTAGACGAAGAAAAAAGTAAAAGAAAAGAAATTAAAAAATTAATTAACGAATTACGAAAGAAAAACCCTTATATTGATTACAATATTTTCAAAAGTATGGAAAATATCAATTTAAATCAAATATTAGGATATAAAGATGAAAATAAAAAATACTTTTTCTTAGATGATTATGAAGAAAGGAAAAAATAATATGTATATTAGCGGAAGCCTAAAAGATAAAACAATTAACTTTTATAAAGCAAAAATAAATAGTTTTGATGATCAAGGAATAAACACTCCTCAGATGAATATAGAATACGATGGCAAGTTAATATTTCCACCCTGGGAACAACCATTAGAACAAAAATTAAAAGCAAGGCAAGAAAAATTAATTACACAAGGACAAGAAAAAGCAGCAGTCTTCTCCAAAATGAAGTATTCTTCTTTAAAAAGTGAAATCAATAAAACACTTGCTTTAATTCTTTCTACAAATCGAAAACACACTTTTGCTCTCTTAGAATGTTTTTATAAACTATTAATAACTTCTGATCATATAAGTGAGATGAAAAATCGTTTAGATGAATTTCATGATTTAATAAACTACTTAGAAGAGGAACATTTTAATCAAATAGAAATAAATCTTTTACTAAAGCTCTTTTTAACAAAAAAAAGTTGGGATCATGCCATGTTAACCCAAGCAAAAGAAACTGAGTTTCATATCAAAGAAGATGAAATATTAAGTGAATCTTTAGAGGAAATAATCACTTTTGGTGAATTTACCTCCCCCACTAGAGTTCCCAAAATTGCCAATACACTAGCAAGTGATATCGAATATTCTAAAATGATATTACCTCTTTATTTTTCCATACCAGACGAATTAACGGCAAATAAATTTTTAACATTATGTCGCAAACCAAATTTAGATAGAGAACAAATAAAAAGGAATGCTTCCAAATTAAACATTCCTGAAAATTTACAAAATTTAATTAGATGAGTTAAACTCTTCTAATTTTTTTATTGCTTCATCAAAAGTAGCCACACTAATAATAGTAATATCATAGTCTTTTTCTTCCGCTACACTTTTTGCTTCCTCATAATTTTCTTCTGGACACATGAATATTTCAGCATCATTTTTAACAGCTCCAATTAATTTATATCTAACTCCCCCAATTTCACCTACATTACCATCGATATCAATCGTTCCTGTTCCTACAATCTTCTTACCGCCAGTAATGTCTTCTTCCACTAGTTTATTATAAATAGTTAAACTCATCATAAGACCCCCACTAGAGCCAGCCTCACTTGCTTTCGAAGTAATTGTCACTTCTGGATCCGTTTCATACTCATAAGTAGTAAGCAAACTAACTCCTATTTTAGCGCCATCACTGGTATCATAAGTAACTGCATAGCACTCTCGTTCTTTTCCATCACGAGACACGATTAAATCTACTTTTTCTCCTACTTCTAAAGCTTCTACAATATTTCTTAAATCTTCTAAAGAATCAATTGCCTCCCCATTTACTTCTAAGATAATATCACCAATTTTCAAATCCGTATCTGCTTCTTCCGCTAAGTAGCTAACTTCATTAATAGTATCAGTAATCGTTACTTCTTTCCCTGCTGCTTGGTAAGCATTAATAATCGCTGCATCCATACTCTCTTGCATATAAAGTTTCTCTCGCTCAAGCATTTCATCCAAATCTTCCCCTTCGGCTGTAATCTCTTCAGCTGGCACAATATCCCAATCAGGAATTACATAAGAAATAAGAAGAAAAGGAATGGAACCTCGAACCATGGAAACATAAGCCATATTAAACGATCCTTCACTATCATATTCATTTTGAACTGTGATCCGATCATTCAAATCAACTGCTCCACCAGGTGTATAAATAGAATAAGGAAGCTCAATAGTAAATAATAAAACAACAACAAGTAGAATAATTAACTCTTTATAATTCTCTTTAATAAATTCTTTTATTTTCTCATATATTTTAGTAAACAATTTATATCACCTAATAAATTATATCAAATAAAGAGGCAATTATGAAGGAAAAAATAGGAAACTTTACTTTTTGTTTATTCTGCTTTATCTGTATTTTCTTTATTTTTAAAAACAATAAAGAAGTAGCACAAGTAATAATTGATGCAACCAATCTTTTTTTAACAAAGGTTTTTGTATCTTTATTT
>OLSM01001083.1_pt1 | contig 21937 bp, 16 predicted proteins | sample 1672721 | NCBI WGS metagenome assembly OLSM01 (sample SAMEA3136717, study PRJEB25190) | human gut metagenome | reverse complement strand
CCTCCACCGCCGCCGCCTCCGCCACCGCCGCCGAAGCCGCCACCGGAGAAGGATCCGCCAGATCCACCGGATGACGATGGAGCCGCAGCGGAAATCGTGGAACTGACCGAATCGAAACCGGAACTCAGCTGCGAACCGATGTCACCGATGCCGCCCATGAATTGCGTACCGCCATACATACCACCCGGCATCATGCCATTCGTATTGATCGGACCGTTCCACGCCTGGGAACGATAGGTCCAATAGCCCAAGGAGTCATAACCGTAGGCGTCAAGCCATTGCGGGTCGTTGACTTCGGGGTAGGCGCGGGCGAATTCCCTCGCTACCTTCTCGGAGATGCCGAACGCCGCCGCGTAGACCATGTACCAGTTCCATAGCGTCAAATCAAGGGCTCCGCGATTGGAGAAATTGGAGAAATCTTCCATATAGCGTTTGAGTCCCAAGCATTCGCCGGCATACTGCTGGCCGCGTTCGGTGATGCCTTCCGATCGGCCCGCGGCCATGCAGAAGACGCCGATACAGATGAACGGCACGCCCAAGCACAGCGCCATCGCGATATTGCTCGCACCGTTGGCGAATATACCAATAGCGCCGATGACCATCAGACATAGGCTCGGCACCAACCACCGTCCGTTCACGCTCTTCACCGCGCCAAGCGCTCCGAATTCGAGGTCACAGGCGCTCTTGAACCGATTCAGGGACTGGTAGCCCTCCTCCCAGTCGGAGCAGGCCGTGTCCATCTGGTTGAAGTCGAACACCGGCGAGCCGACGCGCATGGAGATGCCAATCAGCAGTTCCAGACAGGCTTCCTCGGACTGGCTCAGACCGAGGGTGTTGCGATGGGAAAGCGCGGCCGGCATGATCACCAGAGTGCTGGAGGAAGCCGTGGCCTTGGCTCGATTGGGATCGGAAGCAATCATGCGGGCGAGGTCGGAGGCGTTGGCTTGGCTCAGGTCGATGCCTTGGTACAGGCTGGATGGCCCCGGGTAGACGGCAAGCGCCTTCTTGACCACCAACGCCAGTATCGTCGCCGTCATGGCACGCGATGATCGGTCACCTACGGATTCGTCCACCACGTCGATCAGATACGCGCTGGCCGCAGGGCTGACCTGCGGCGGATCGCGCCAATATTCGATGCCGCCTTGGTAACGGGCCTCGCGGTTCGCCGACAGCACGCCACGAATCGCCAGCACGCAGCATAGCACTCCGATTATCAGACAAATCAACCAGCCTGCGACGGTGAGCTGCGCCTTCAACCGTTGTCGGTCATGCCACTGCCGTTCCTTGGCGGCCTCCGTGGATTTCAGTTCGTCGAGATAATCGCCGGACTGCGTACGTTCGACGCCGGCAGCGCCTGTGTTGTCGAAGGCCGCGACGAGGTCGACATATTGGTTGGTGCGCAGGTCGCTGATGGTGAAATGCAATGTGCCGTCCGCATCGCGCGATGTCTGGGAGGTGGCTTCGGTATGCAACCACGCCCACGAATTGTTGGAGGCGATGCCTTTGGGGAAACGCACGGTGCCGGTGACCTTGCCGGCCGGCACCTGGTTGTTTTCAGGGAACATCTCCCACATGAGATTCGTCACGTCGCTATGCCGCGTGCCCATGTCATGGAACGTCATGCTCACATCGAACTTGAGGCTGCTCTGTTTGACGGTGGCGGGGATGTTCCAGCCGATCTCGATGTTCTTCTGCTCGCCGGAACCATTCGGGTCGATGCCGTCGGTAGTGGGATCGAACGGCTGCGGCGAGTCGGAACCGGCCGTGGTGTCGGCGATGTACCAGTGGCCGGCATAGGTCGAGTCCCATGTGCCGTCGGATATGCCGGATGGCAATTGTGGATCGGTCTGCGTATATTCCTCGCCTGTGGATGCGTTGGTCACGGAGATGTCGGTGATGTTCGTCAGATCTTGGTTGCGCAGTTTGAACGTCAGATACAGCTGTTTCCACGGCTTGGTGTCACCGTTGCCGTCCTCGCGACGCTTCAGCTGGTAGTCCAGATGCTCTGTGAATCTAATGTCGCCGTTGCTCTGGAGCCGTGCATCGAAGTCGACGGAGCGGTAGCTTAGGTCCGCCTCGTCGCCGGATATGACGAATACCGCAAGGATGATGGCGACCACCGCCACCAGCGCACTGAACGCGGCGATTAGCCCGCGTCCGTACCGTTTACCGTTCATTGTTCACCCCTTCCTGCTCTCTACGACTGGCCAATGCGGCCATGGTGCGTTTGCCAGTACGTCTGTTTCATCGGCCTCCGAACGAACCGCCGCCGGAGCCGCCGGACGATCCTCCGAAACCGCCGCCGGAGAAGGAACCACCGGAACCGCCGAAGCTTCCGGAACCTCCGGATGAGGAGGATGGGGCCGCCGCGGAGATCGTGCTGCGCACATCGGCGAAACTGGAACTCAGCTGCGCACCGAGATCGCCGAAATTCGCGCTGAATGCGGCCGGATCAATCGTGGAGGCGCCAAGCGACGTGCCGACGGATGCGCCAAGCAGGCTGCTGGAACGCAAGGGCATGTACATGTACGAGGTGCCGGCATGCTCATCCAACCACTGCGGATCGGCCACTTCGGGATATGCTCTGGCTAGCTGGGCCATCGCCTTCTTGGAAATGCCGAACGCGGTGGCATACACCATGTACCGGCCCCACAACGTCATGTCGAGCACGCCTCGGTCGGTGAAATCGCTGAAATCCGTAAGATAGCGTTTCAGTCCGGCGACTTGCCCGCCATAGCGTTGCCCCTCATCGGTCAGCACATAGCGTTTCCCGTATGCTGCGGCGAAAGCGCAAAGCGCGACCACCGGAACGCAGACGACCAGCGCCACGGCGAGCTCACCGTCCTGCACGTATTTCAACGCCAGGAAGAAGGCGAACGCAATACCCAGCCCACTGAACAGATAGCTGAGCAATCCCATAGGCTTGACGGCATGCAAGTCATCGAATTCCGTGGAGCACGCGTTGTCGAAGGTTTCCAGCAGCTTGTAACCGCTCGAATAGTGTTTGAAGGCCTTGCTCATCTGTTTCATATCGAACACCTGCGTATCATGCAGACGCGATGACGCTTTAAGCAGGATGTCAAGCACCGCTCTTTCGGAGGAACTGAGCAGCAACGAACCGATGTCGTCACACACCACCGGCATGATGGCGATGGTGCTGGTCTTCTTCAGTTTGCGCGCGGACGCCGCATTGGAACCGAGCATGCCGGCCACCGAAGCCGCGCTTGCCGTGGTCAAATCAATGCCGTTATACAGGTCCACCGGCCCCGGATAGATGGCGATCGCGCCTTTCGAGGCAAGCGACATCACCGTGGCGGACATCTGTCTGTTGGCCAGTTTGTCGGCGTTCTTGGTCTTGCCGGAACCGAATATCGAGGAGGATGCGCTCATGATATCCTCCATCTTCGCGGCGGCTGCCGGACTCAGGTCGGGCAGGTCCCGCCAGTATTCGATATCGCCCTTGTATTGCGATTTGCGGAAGCTGACGATGGCAAAATACAGCGCCGCCACAGCAAGCGCGATGCCGATCAACGCCGCGAATATCCAGCCGGCCACCCGTTTGACGGCCTTCGTATGCTGACTGGACCTCCATTCCCGTTCCTGTTTGGTTTCATCGTCGATAAGCCGTTGCTTGTATGCGCCGGACTTGGTGCGTGCCACGCCTTGCGCTTGCGAGGCATCGAACATGGCCACGACATCCAAATAGTCGCCGGCGCGCACATCATTGGCGGAGAACATCAGGGAACCATTATCGCCGCGGTTCGTGGTGGAGGTATTTTTGGTGTGCAGCCATGCCCACGAATTCTTGCCGTTAATGCCGTTGGGGAATGTGACCTTGCCCGTCACCGTACCGATGGGAATCTGGTTTTCCTCGCCGAACGGCTCCCATTGGAAGGAGACGACGTCGTCATAGGCGGTGCTCACGCCATGCAGCGTCATGGATACATCGAATTTGAGACTGTCCTCGGATACGGTTTGTGGAATATTCCAACCGATTTCAAGTGTTTTGTCGGCCTGACCGTCATCACTTAACCCATCGGTCTGCGGATTGAACGGCTGAGGATCGTTCTCATCCTCAGTGACGTCCACGATGTACCACCGTCCCGCATGCTCGTCGTTTCAGTTGTCGGCATTGTCGGGGAAGACGAAGTCGCCCTGGCGGTATGTCTCGCCGTTGGATACGTCCTTGACCCCAATATCGCTGATATCCGTGAGATTCTTGGATTTCAGCGTATACCGCTGATACATCTGCTTCCAGTCACGGCCACGGTCCTTCAGCCTCATGTCGATATGCTGCGTGACTTTGAGATCGCCGTTCCTCTGCACCGCCACGTCGTAGTCAAGCGTGCGGTAGCTTAAATCGGGTTCCTCATCGGAGGTCTGCGCATTGATGAGCACGATGCCCAACATCGTCAACGTGACCACAATCGTGGACAGCAGACTGACCAACGTACGTCTGATATTCATCGGCGGTATCTCTGTTTTCTCTCAAGGGTCCTCAAGCACCAACGCATGGTCTCGGCGTCAACGGACCGTAATACAGGAAAGGGAGTGCTGGCAAGACATCACACCTCGTCAGCGCTCCCCTTTCTTGTATGGAAACGCTCAGAACTTGACCTGCGGAGCCTGACGGTCCGCTTCGTCGACCTGGAAGTACGCCGCCTGCTCGAAGTGGAACAGTCCGGCGATGATGTTGGTCGGCACGACCTCGATCTTGGTGTTGTACTTCTGCACCACATCGTTATAGAACTGGCGGGCGTAGGCGATTTTCTCCTCGAGCGCCTTGAGCTGGGCCTGCAGGTCCAAGAAGTTCTGGTTGGCCTGCAGCTGCGGATACGCTTCGGCCACGGCCTGGAGGTTCATGATCGCGCGGCTCAGCTGGTTTTCGGCTTGGATGCGCTGTGCCACATCACCGGACTGCGCCGCCTGGAGTGCGCTGGCGCGGGCCTGGGTCACCTGTGTGAACACCTGCGATTCATGGGCAGCGTACCCCTTGACGGTCTCCACGAGATTCGGGATGAGGTCGGCGCGCTGCTTGAGCTGCACGTCGATCTGCGCCCAGCCGTTTTTGACGCGATTGCGCAATGTGACCAGACCGTTGTAGGCGGACACTCCCCACAGCACTATCAGGACGATGACAATGAGTGCAATAATGCCGAATATCATGTGAAAATCCTTGCTTCTTTGCTTGTTTATTTGTCTAATTTTCGCATGAGGGCTACACATTTCGTTGTATTGTCGGTTTTTCCATGCACCCGTAAATCGATTGATGCCAATATTCGCACAGCATGTCGAACGTACGAAAAACCCACCCCTTACGGAGTGGGTTTTTCGTTAGATTACCTATCGGCTTCGCTGCGAAGGATCCGTGAGAAAACGTCAATCTTCGAATGCTGAGCCGTCAAGCGAGAAGCCCAGTGGGCTTCTCGTAGGTGAAGTGAGCAGCTTCGCTGCGAAGGATCCGTGAGAAGACGTCAGTCTTCGAACGGATCGAAGTCGCGGCGCACGCGGCGACGCGGACGCTCGGAGCGCTCTTCGCGATCGGCACGGTACTCGTCGTAGTTCTCGTCGGCGGCGTAACGCGGGTTGCGGTCGTCACGACGGCTACCACGGCGACGGTCGGAACGGCGGTCATCGCGATCGTAGTCGCGGTCATCGCGGTCGGAACGGCGACGCGGGCCTCCGCGGCGGTCACCACGGTCGCCACGGTCGTCACGACGACCACGGCCGGCGTTGTTCTCCTGGTCCTCGAAACCGGGGATGGCGAGCGAGATCTTGCCGCGGTCATCCACGCCCTGCACGACGACCTCGACGGTGTCGCCTTCCTTGAGCACATCCTCGACGGCGTCGATGCGCTCGCCGTTGGCGAGGTTGCGGATCTGCGAGATGTGCAGCAGGCCGTCGGTGCCCGGGGTGAGGTTGACGAACGCGCCGAACGACGTGGTCTTGACGACCTTGCCGTTGTAGGTCTCGCCGGCTTCCGGCACGTGCGGGTTGGCGATCTGGTCGATGATGGCCTTGGCCTTCTCGGCCGCTTCGCCGCCTTCGGAGGATATGAACACGGTACCGTCATCCTCGATGGCGATCTCGGCGCCGGTGTCCTCCTGGATCTGGTTGATCATCTTGCCCTTCGGCCCGATAATCTCGCCGATCTTGTCGACCGGAACAGTGGTGGTGATGATGCGCGGGGCGTACTCGCTCATCTCGGCCGGGCCGTCGATGCACTCGTTGATGAGGTCGAGGATCGTGGTGCGGGCCTCGTGAGCCTGCTGCAGGGCACCAGCCAGGATATCGGCCGGAATGCCGTCAAGCTTGGTGTCGAGCTGCAGGGCGGTGATGAACTCGGAGGTGCCGGCGACCTTGAAGTCCATGTCGCCGAACGCGTCCTCGGCGCCCAGGATGTCGGTGAGCGTCTTGAAGACGTGCTGGCCATCGACGTCACCGGAGACCAGACCCATCGCGATACCCGCGACCGGGGCCTTCAGCGGCACGCCGGCGGCGAGCAGCGACAGCGTGGAGGCGCACACGGAGCCCATCGAGGTGGAACCGTTGGAACCGATGGCCTCGGAGACCTGACGGATGGCGTACGGGAACTCCTCGCGGCTTGGCAGCACCGGCACGATGGCCTTCTCGGCGAGGGCGCCGTGGCCGATCTCGCGGCGCTTCGGGGAGCCGACGCGGCCGGTCTCACCGGTGGAGTACGGCGGCATCTCGTAGTTGTGCATGTAGCGCTTGGACTGCGGGCCGGAAAGCGCGTCGATCTGCTGCTCCATCTTGAGCATGTTCAGCGTGGTGACGCCCAGGATCTGGGTCTCGCCGCGCTGGAACAGGGCGGAGCCGTGCACGCGTGGCACGATGTCCACCTCGGCGGACAGGGTGCGGATGTCGCGCAGACCACGGCCGTCGATGCGGTAGTCCTCGGTGAGGATGCGGCGGCGCACGATCTGGCGCTGCAGCTCCTTGAACGCGTTGCCGAGTTCCTTCTCCTTCTCGGCATCGTCCATGTCGGTGAACTCGTTCGCGAGCACCTCACGCACGTGCTCCTTGATCTCGTGGATGCGGTCCTGGCGCGGCAGCTTCTCCGCGATGGACAGCGCCTCGTTGAGGTCCTCGTGGGCGATCTCGTCGATGCGGGCGTACAGCTCGTCGGTGTACTCGGGGAACAGCTGGAAGTCCTTGGTCTCCTTGGCTGCCTTCTCCTTGAGCTCGTTCTGGGCTTCACAGATCACCTTGATGAACGGCTTGGCGGCTTCGAGACCCTGCGCGACGACTTCCTCGTCCGGCTTGATCTGGCCCTCGTCGTAGATGAGGTGCCAGGCGTTCTTGCCGGCACCGGCTTCGATCATGGCGATGGCGACGTCACCGTTCTCGATGACACGGCCGGCGACCACGATCTCGAACACGGCGCGCTCACGCTCGCTCCAGCGCGGGAAGGCGACCCACTGGCCGTCGATCAGCGCCAGACGCACGCCGGAGACCGGGCCTTCGAACGGCAGGCCGGAGATCATCGTCGAAGCGGAGGCCGCGTTCAGGGCGATGACGTCGTAGGCGTCGTCGGGATCGATGGACAGCACGGTCTCCACGACCTGCACTTCGTTGCGCAGCGTGTGCGGGAACAGCGGGCGCAGCGGACGGTCGATGATACGGCACGCCAGGATCGCCTCGGAGCTCGGGCGGCCTTCACGGCGGAAGAACGAGCCCGGGATCTTGCCCGCGGCGTACATCTTCTCCTCCACGTCGACGGTCAGCGGGAAGAAGTCGTAGTTCTCCTTCGGGCTGGAACCGGCGGTGGTGGTGGACAGAATCATCGAATCATCGTCAAGATAGGCTGCCACCGCGCCATCCGCCTGCTGTGCGAGACGACCCGTCTCGAAGCGCAGGGTTCGTTTTCCGAACGAACCATTGTCAATAACGGCCTCCACGGCCTTGATTTCGGGACCCTCCATAGGGTTCCTCCTTTTTTGTTCTATTGTCTGCTGATATCTGTAATCCACATCGAGACGCCGAAATCCCGATTTGTTCAAGCTTGTCGGCTGTTCTCATTGACGCGGCCCGTCCCGGACCGCACCCGTTCATTCCAGATTCTTCTTCATCATCGGCCCTCAACCGCCGGGCCACAGTATGTCATCCGCGAATTCGCAACATCCTCATCCACATGCCGATATGCAAAACGCCCGAGCAAGGAATGCCCGGGCGGAAGTTCTCTTATCGACGGAGACCGAGACGCTCAATCAGGGAACGGTAACGGTTGATGTCGACGCGCTTGAGGTAATCAAGCATACGACGACGGTCACCGACCATGAGCAGCAGACCACGACGGGAGTGGTGATCGTGCTTGTGCTCCTTCAGGTGCTCGGTCAGGTCGGCGATACGCTTGCTCAGCAGCGCGACCTGGACCTCGGGGGAACCCGTGTCGCCTTCGTGCGTCGCGTACTTGGTGATGATTTCCTGCTTTTCTTCAGCCGTAAGTGCCACGGCATCCTCCTTATGGTTGCTGCGCGGTGCACCCGGCTTTATGCCGGTGCGCTCTCTATCCGCGGGCGAAACACGCCAATGGGACAGTATAGGCAAGGGGTCGGACTACTTCCGGCCTTTCGCGGCAGGGTCTCACACCGCCGTCAGCAATCCGCCGAACAGCACAATGAGCAGCGCCGCGGTCTCGATGGCGAAGAACAGGATGAATGAAGCCCAGCTGCGCGTCAGCACGTTCAGCGGAGAGTCCTTCTTGATGAGGATCAGCAGGCCGACCCACACGACCGCATACACCGCCACGCCGACCCCGGCCGCGATGATTCCCAGATTCGCCGCATTCGGCAGCCGCGCGGAGTCGCCGTACACCACGTACGTGGAGTACCAGAAATTCAGTTTGAGCAGGCTCAGGCCGGCGATGAACTGTTCGGCGGCCAGCCCGACCACGAACACGATGCGCCACAGCCAGTTGCGCGACTCCACCACGGCGAGACCGAGTCCGGTGAACGTTGTCAGCGTCACGGTCCACGACACGAAGGCCACGCCGCGCGGGGTGAACAGGTTCAGATGGGTGATCAGCCATTGCGTGTGGCCGACCGCCAGGGAGCGTCCGAGCCAGTACGGCGCGATGATGGCGGCCAGCACCGCCACGATGAACACCGCCCATGGCACCGGGTGCGACTGCCGCCGCTCGATATCGGCCAGAGACAGGTCGGTCACCGGGATGGATGGGTCCGGATGCTTGGAAACGTCAACGGTTTCGACGTGGTCACCGACCAGTTCCGTCGCCTCGTTGTTATTGGTTTCGTCCGCCATGTTCGCCTCGCTCGCCATATGTTCTTTACTGACTTCCATGCACGACAATACGGGCTGAAATAGACGGAATCCGGGATTCACCGTACAATATCGCCGTTTCGGCACCGCGAAACGTACCATTTCGTACGGGGAATCTTGGATTCCAGCCATTTCAGCCCGTAATTGTCAGCGTCGTCCGGGCCGACGCCCCGGCTCTCACGAGCGAGGGCGACCGCCCGGACTCATGCCGAATCAGCCGATCCGCTTGCGCAGGCAGGCCATCGTCACGCCCGCCGCGGCCAACATCGTCATTGCGGCGATGAGACCGAAGACGTCGGCGCCCGTGTTGGACAGCTTGCCGTCGGCGCCGGGCTTGTTGACACCCGGCTTCTCGCCGGGCTTCTCGCCGGGCTTCTCGCCGGGCTTCTCGCCAGGCCGCTCCGGCTCGGTGCCGTCGCTCTTGACCAGGCCCTTGATGGCCTTGTCGAGTGCAGCGCGCAGCGCGGTGTAGGTGGCGGGATCGCCCTCGCCGTTCGGGTCGGCCTTCAGCTGCTTGCTCAGGGCCTCATACGCGACGGTGAACTTGGCATAGCTGTCCTTGGTGTACTCGGAGGCCTTGCCCACGTAAGGCTCGGCGTCGTTCAGCGCGAGCTGCGCGTAGTCGCGTGCGGACTGGTCGTAGCGCAACGCGGACTTCGCGGCGGTGTAGGCCGCTTCCAGCGCCTCGCCGTCGGCCTTCGCCAGATCGTCGGCGTTGGCCAGCGCGGCGGCGAAGTCGTCGTACGCGGACTGGTACTTGTTGTAGCTCGCCTCGGTGTAGGTGGCATCGTCGTTGGAGACGTGCTCGGCCTTCAGCTGGTCGGCGGTCTTCGCCGTGTACCGTTCGACACCCTTCATCGCCGATTCGAGCGCGGCGACGGCGGCGTCGACCTTGGCCTGCGTGGCGTCCTGGTCGGCAGCGACGGCCTTGGCGGCGGCAATCGCGTCGGCGAGAGCCTCGCGGCTCGACTTGGTCCAGTCGGCGGAGTCGACCTTCTCGGCTTCGGCGATCTTGGCGTTCAGCGCGTCCTTGGTCACCGTACCGGGTTCGTCGATCTTGGTGGCGGACAGGTCGTACACCTTCCACCACTTGGAGGTCTGGGCCAGGTTGGTGATGCGCACGGCTTTGACGGTCGCGGCGGAGTCCAGCGTGAAGATCTGCTTCTGGTTGCCGTTCACGTCGCCGATCTTGGTCCAGTTGCCATCTGCATCCTGGTATTCGATCTTGCCGTTGACGATCGTGTCACCGCCCTTTTCCGCCTGGATGAAGCGGAACTCCTTGGCCTTGCGGGCCTCGGCGTAGGTGACGGTGAGGGCGGCGTTGGCCTTGACACAGTCGCAGCCGGCGGACTGCATCCAGAAGAACGTGCTGTCGTCACCGTCGATGACGGCCTTCGGATCGACGTTCTCATGCCATGCCGCGGCACCCACGCCGTTCGTGCTGACCGTGGCGTCGGAGGGCATCGGGGTGACGCTGCCGCTGGTCTTGGCCTTGACGAAGGAATCGAGCGCCTGCACGGTCGGGCGCACGATGACCAGGCCGCCACGGGCGGGCTTGTTGCGCTGGTAGTAATCGGCGATCGTATGCGTGTCGGACTTGGCGAAAGCGGCCTTCGCGGTTGCGTAGGTCGCCTTCGCGGTCTCGGTGTCACCCGCGAGCGCCTGCTTGGCGGCGGTGATGTAGTCGATGGCGGAGGCGGTCAGGTCGTCCCAGTAGCTGATCCACGGTTCGATCTGGTCAAACATGTTCTTGTCGCCGGGGTTCGCGCGGTAGTTCTTCGCGGCGCGCTGCAGCGTGGTGTAGACGGTGAGCGCCTGGCTGAAGTCGGCCGCGGTGGCGGTGCCGCCGTCCAGCTTGCCCTTGAGTTCGGTCAGGACGCCCTTGACGTCGAGCTTGCCGGTGTAGTCGACGGACTCATTGTTGATCCACCACTTGTTGACGGCGTCATACTCGGCATCCTTGTGCGCGCCGTCGATGCCGCCGTCGTTGAGGATGCGCATGTTCATGGCGAGGTCACGCAGGCCACGGGAACCCTTGGACGCGATCGGCGAGTTGTGGTCGATGTAGCTGAAGGAGTCCTCCCAGGACTGTTGTCCGTCCTTTTCGCTCTGCCACAGGTTCCAGCTGTAGTCGGCGGCCATGAAGATGCCCTGCTTGCTCGGCTCGGACTGCTGCATCGGGTTGAGCATGATGCCGTCGTAGGTGCCGTATGTGGCGCCGGGCTTGAGGAAGTTGTTCTGGCCTCCCATGACCAGGTACTGGTAGGCGGTGTTGCGGTTCATGTCGGAGCACGGCCAGTTGATCCACATGAACGGGGCGCGACCGGTGTTCTTGGTGAACGTGTCGGCGAAGTCCTTGCTGGCCACGCCGAAGGTGCGGCCGCCGGTCATGACGATCTGCACGTTGGACGGGATGTCCTTGTACCAGGCGTCACCGGCTCCGGTGTAACTGTACAGGGCCGGGCAGTAGAGGATCGTGTCCTTGAGGCCCTCGTACTTCGCGGTGCCGTCGTCGTTCTTCTCCTGCTGCAGCTCGTGGATCCAGTCGGTCAGGTCCTTCAGCACGCGCACGTAGGTGTTGTCGTTGCCGTACTGCGCACCCCAGTCGGTGGAGTCGTCGGCGAGCAGTGCGATCTGGCGTACGCCGGCGTCAATGGTCTGCATGTACTTGGCCTTGAGTTCCTTGAGGTCCTTCTGGTAGTGCTCCTCGGTGTCGAAGCGGAAGTGCTTGCCCCTAGCCTCGCCGTCGTTATGGAACGGCGCGAGCGCGTAAACGAAACGCACCTTCGACTTGTTGCCGGCCTCGGCCTGCGGCTTGATCTCGTTCTCGATCTGGTCTTTGGTGTACAGGCCGCGCCAGTTGTTGCGGTGCAGCGGATCGTCCTTGGGGGCGTACACGTAGGTGTTCATCTTGTAGTAGCCACCCCAGGTCATCAGGTTCACGCGGTCCTTGGTGCTCCACGGGCTGCCGTAATAGCCTTCGATGAAGCCGCGGGACTTGACGTCGGCCCAGTCGCTGAAGGTCAGGTTGCTGACGGCGCGGCCCGGCAGCTGCTGGAAGATCTGGTACAGGGTAGTCAGGCCGTAGAACGCGGAATCGGTGTCGCGGCCGAGCACGAGGATCGTGTCGGGCGTCTTCGCGTTGCCCTGACGGACGGCAAGCACATAGGAGTCGTTCTTGGAGAACGTGCTGTCGTCCACCTTCAGGGTGCCGTCGGCGATCAGCTGCTTGGCGTACTTGTCGACCACGCCGTTGGATCCGTTGATGCCGACCAGCACGTTGAGCTGGTACGCGGTTTCGGGCACGGCGTCGGCCGCGGTGGTCTCGATGCCCTTGAGCTTCAGGGCCTCGTTCAGACGGGCCTTGGTGGCGGAATCGATTCCCGGTTCCACGACGGTGTTCGCCTTGTCGCGCAGAATCAGACTGCCGTCGCCATACTCGGTGTTCTGCGGCTGGGGGTAGATCTTGTAGTGGCCCGACTGTTGGGTCGTGCCGGAGTCGGCCGCCGTGCCGCTGTCGCTGGCCGCCATGGCCGGAACCGCGAACGCCGCGGTCATGGCGATCGACGCGATGGCCGTCACGATTTTGCCTAGAATCTCATGTGTGGAATTACCATTCGCTCGCATTTGTTTCCTTATCTGTTCTTGTGATGCTGTGCACCCCGTTGTCTATTTAGAAGTGCAACATCCCTTCGGACTGGTTTTCTGGGCAATCTCCAATCTAACGGGTGTTGCACTTTCAATTAGACAACGGGCCATCGATCAGGCAGCCGAAGACACCTGTGAATACGAAATCGCCCCGGCGTCTTCTGCGAGCGCCGGGGCGATTTGTTATTCCGGTTGTTCTGTTTCGGAGGTTGTCGGGGCTTCGGTACCGATCTCAAACGCAGTAGCGGGAGTGCTTCACGATGGGTATCCGGCCGTCATAGCCGAGGAGATTGAGACCACCAGGCAGGTACTCGACGACTACCGTCGGATCCTGCACGACACCATACCGGTATGACGTTTGCCATGCCACGTGCAAGACGTCTAGAGTTGATCCCGTACCCGTCAGAACCAGAAAGAAGGGATAACGAACATGGGTATTCTCAACGCATTGGCAGGAAACCTCCAGCAGGTCGGCAACGACCAGCTGGCACAGCAGTACGGGCCGTTCCTGTTCGATGGCGAACAGATCCAAAGCGGCTACCAGCTCATCCGCGACGCGGTCGTGTTCACCAACCTGCGCATCATCTTCGTGGACAAGCAGGGAGCCACCGGCGCCAAGGCACGCTACCGCACCATCCACTTGGACAGCATCGTAGACGTCGAGGCAGAGACCGCGGGCGCCGTGGCCGATGACAGCGAGATCAACATCACGTACCTCAAGGACGTATACCAGCGCAAGACCGGCAGCGAGACCCTGGACACGGTCACGCTCGAGTTCCCGAAGCGCTTCGACATCGCCCCCATCTACCGTCAGCTCGGCCAGCTGGCCGTGCAGAACCGTCAGCGAATCAACGCGCGCTGACCGCACGCGGAACCGCCACGACGCCAATCGTGTTGCCGTCGTGGCGGTCAACACAAGAGAAGGGGAACGTCATGGACGACGCAAAGACATTGCAGCAGGCCCAGGAGAACATGAAGGCCATCAACCAGGCCGTGGAATCCTACCAGCGGGGAGACATGAGCGCGGACGAGGCCGGGGCCGTCATATACGATCGGCTCTTCGGCGAACACCGGCTCAGCCGCCCGCAACAACAGTAACCGCCCCGAGCTCCTGCGAGCGCCGAGGCGGTTTGCTGGCGGTGTTTCCGTTTTCAGAACAGCGTCGGTTGTTCGGCTACGCTTCGGTGTTCCAGTACCTTGACTATGGATATGTATCTTGTCGCCAATCTGTTGTGTTCGTCGATTGCCTTTTCCACGCGCATTTCGACTCGGTATATGTCGTTGGCGCGCATGGCCTCATCGCCGTCAAGCACTCGTTTCTTGAAGGCTTCGTCATCCAGTGTGACGAATTGCGTCTTGATGCCGTCGGTGATCCGCCATTTGCCGTTTTCACGGAACGACACATCCAGCGCCTGGACGATGATCTCCACGGTGTCCTCGGTCCTGTTCCGTTCTCCTGGGTCGTAATGGGAGATCGCGTCGGCGTCCTCCGTGTTGACGGTTTCGTCTCGCGTGCCGGACTGGAATTGCACAAGGTCGATTCCGTCGTCCAGCGTGGGCGAGATGGCGCCTTGAATGGATTTGACGAGTTCCGGGTTTTTCAGGGCGTCCACCGAGGCGCGCAACGCGCACATCCGCGATCCGTCGGAGAAGGTCACGTTGATGAGGTCCAACCCGTCGTCGTTCTTGCCGGCGGCCTCGGTTTTCACCGGTTTTACGTTCCGGGCCAGTTTCTTGAGCATCCCAACGGCGCCGAAGTAGATTCCCATCAGTCCGGATGCGTTGACGATGGCGGTCACCGGATCGCCGGTCAGGATGCTCTCGGCCTCGTTGGCGAGGTGTATCAGGAGGTTGATGTCGAACGATCCCTCTCTGGTGGCTTTCGCGTTGAGCTGGACTCGTGCGCCGGGCGCGACGTCCTTTTGCAGCGTGTCGAACGCCTTGGCCAGCGACAGCAGGGCGGGGGCGAGCTGTTTCACGTCCATCTTCGTGGGTGCGCAGGGCCTCGCCATCGTAGCGGACATACAGCGTGTCCACGCTGCTCCCGTTCGCATCACGGTCGTCTCTCTCGTCAAGGATAGTGCCCATCATGTCCTCCTGCTGCACCGTTTCCGTCAATCATACTTGCACACATGACGAGTCCATCCCAGTCTCCCGCGGCCGCCAAGGCGATTTCGTTCACGGAAGCCGACGGGCGGCTTCTTTACCGCAGCTGGATCTACTGCGCCGACAGACGTCTTATGAGTTCGTCCGTTTCGAGGTCGGCGAGCGCCGGGTCGCGCCTGAGACGCTCTTCGACGTTGTGGCTATCGATGAACCGCCTGAATTCAACATGCCCTTTTCCGTCGCGTTCCATGCGTTCAAAGATTCTCTGTATCTGGTATCTGACCTGGGCTCCTTCACGGATGTACATGTCGATTTCACTCATACTGTCCACGGAAAACCATTTGCGCGCGAGTTCGCGCATCTGGTCGCGCGTTGCTCCGAGGTCGGCGAGCGCGGCCGTCAGCTGGATCATGTCGTGCCGGAATTGTTCATCGGCCGCTTCTATGCATGCGTTATCTTCGTGTTCGCGAACGGTTTTCCGAATGGCGCCAAGGAAGAATCCGCCAACTCTCTGCATCACGCCCTCTTCGCGGTTTGCGTCTGTCATTATCAGCCCATTTCGTTCGTTTACGGTTCAGCCCTCGTCTTCGTGGCCCTTCTATGACTCTACCCCACGGGTCGCGCGGACTTGCGGCGATTGCCTGTAGAATCGGACGTACGACCGCAGGGGAGGCATGCACATGTGCGAGGCGAAGACGCCGCAGCAGGCGAGGGAGAACATCACGGCGATCAACCAGGCCGTGGAATCCTACCAGCGGGGAGACATGAGCGCGGACGAGGCCGGGGCCGTCATATACGATCGGCTCTTCGGCGAACTCCGGCTCAGCCACCCGCAACAACAGTAACCGCCCCGAGCTCCTGCGAGCGCCGGGGCGGCTTTAGCGTTACTTGTTTATCCGACTATTCGGATCCATGATTTTCCGTCGCTGTTCTCTATCATCTTCTTCGCGCCACTGCGTTCGAATGTGGCCATGTATGCATGATGAATGGTTAGAACTACGTCCTGCAGTTCAGATTCCTTCTCCAGATCTTTGATGGCGAGTCCGTGTTCCTTGGCACTTGCCGCGGTGATATGACGATTATGCATGGCCGAATTAGCATGTGTGCCGAGCCATTCGGCCACCTCTTTCGCTTTTTCTTCGGCGTCTTCGCATGAAGAGAACATGTTCGTTTCGAGCCATTCGGCCACCATTGCCTGGGATGCGTCCACGGCTTTCTGGCAGTCGCCTAGATAAGTCGGCGGGTATTTCCCGATGATTTGCGACCACATGGGTATCGATCCAGGGTTTTCCGTAGTTTCCCTGACCGCCTGATTGAATTCCTCGATGACGCCGCCCGCCGGGCACCCCATTAATTGCGGATCGGTAGGACCTATCGACGATTGTCTTCCCATGTATATCTCCTTGCAGGAGCATGCGATCATGGTGCCGGCGGACATGCAGAGGTGCGGGACGAACGCGACTATGTCCGTGTCGAAGCATGCGCGCAGATAATTCACGAGGTTTTCGGCGGCGGCAAGGTCTCCGCCCGGCGTGTGCAGGATAAGATCGAGCCCTTGTTTACGATCAAGACCGTGGATGTTGGTCATGAACCCTTCCATATCGGAATCGCTCAACGCACAGTACGGGCTTCCCTGCATTCCCTGCAGATCCTGAAGCCACCCGGAGTAATAGCAGATCACGTTCCGTCCGCGTAATTCAGATAGTTTCCGTATGTATTCGTCTCGAATGTTGTCGAGCACGCCATTGGGGTGGTTATCGACGTTTCCGATGATCTCGTCCCATGAAGGCATCGGTCACACTCCAGCATAGGTACGGGTGATGGCGGGGCGATCGTCGCGGTATACCGTCGGCCATGTGAACGTGGTCCTAGCAGGGGTAAACGGCACATTGTCACGTCGAACGATTTTCTCGTATTGGGTCATAAACCGTTCGATTTTCTTCTGGTCGGTTGTGCTCGTCATAGCCTGCTCCCTGATTAGTTTGTTGCCACCGCAGACAGGCCTGCCGCAAAGGCTTCTTGTAAAGGATGAGGACGAATCCTCGGCGAGCGCTTGGGATCCGTCCTCTTCTCCAAACTCGTCTCAGCCGCACTGCCAACGTGTCTGCGTTATGGCTTTACAATACCCGACCGTTTTTGTCAAGTCAACGGCGCCGTTCTTGCAGGACCGTCTCTCGACTGCAATTTCAGCGGTCCTTCTGCGTGTCGAATGTGCACGAATGTGGATAAGCGCATCACGCCAGGTCGCGGACGTTTTCCCGAACATCGGCAGTTTCCGCACTCGTTTGTTACTCATTGCCGACACCGATCGCCTCCCTGGCCTCGTCGGCGAGCGCGGCGAGGGTTTCTGGTGTCCAGTGGGTGTAGCGGGCTGTGGTGGTGATTTTGGCGTGGCCCATGATGGCTTTGCGGGCGTCTTCGGGTGCGCCGGTTTGGGCGAGGTGGGTGCTGAAGAAGTGGCGTGCAGCTCGCATGGTGACGGGTGGGAGTCCGGCGTCCTGGAGTGCGCGTTGCCAGCGGCGTCGTTCGACGTTGCCGGTGAGTGGTTGACCGTGGCGGGTGAAGATGAGGTCGTCGGGTGCGCATTGGTGTTTGTTGGCGAGTTCGAGGAGTCTGAGCCATGTTCGGGTGTCGAGGGGGATGAATCGGATGCCTTGTCTGGTTTTGGGTGGGATGAGCCAGAAGTTGCCGGTGATGTGGCGGGCTTGGAGCCATCCGGGTATGGTGGCGTCTGGTTTGAGCTGTTGGAGCTGCCAGCGGACCTCGATGCCGTGGATGCCGTCGCGGGTGACGAGTTCGCTTGGGGTGATTGCGAAGCGTTCGGCCTGGCGCATGCCGGTGGCGAAGGCGAGGTCGAACATCAGGGCCCACATGTCGTGGTCATCCTGGTCGTCGTGGAGCGTGTCCCGTTTGCGTGGCTTGGGGTCGTGTGCGGCGTGGATGGCGGCTGCTGGCTGGCCGGGTTGGAGGATGATGGTGTCGGCGGGCTCGTAGCGTGGCGGTATGGCGGCGAGCGCGGGGTTGATGGGGATGAGTTTGTCGCGTACGGCGTGGTTGAGGATCTGTTTGGTGCGGATGTAGATGTTGTGGACGGTCTTGCCGGATCTGGTCGTGGCGAGTTCGTCGCACATGGCTTCGATGGTCTCGGGGGTGATGCGGTCGAGTCTCATGCCGCCGATGACGCTGCGGATGGCGTTGCATTCGCTGCGGTAGGTGTCGAGTACGCGCGGTTTGACCCGGTTGGCGGTCTGGTGGAGCCATCGGTCGAGGTAGAGGTCGACGGTGGGCGTGTCCACGAGGGGCAGCGTGCCCTGGCGTCGGCGTTGGTCGATCTTGGCTTCGAGCTTCTGTCTGGCGGCGGTCTTGGTGGGCGCCTGGGCCTCGATCCAGCGGCGTCGGCCGGCGCGCGGGTCGGGGTCGGTCTGTTTGCGGGCGTGCCAGACGCCTTTGGCGTCCTTCCATTCGCTGCCGGTGCCGCTGGGGCGGCAGGTCTTTTTTCCTACGGTTTTCGCTTGTCATGGGCCTCATGCCTCTTCCTGTTTCGTGTGCGGTCGAGGTCAATCATTAGGTCAATCATTTTTGGCGGAAACTGGCGTACATTGGCGGAAATCTTGCACGCGGGACGGTGCCGCGCGTGGAAACGGAAAGGCCGCGAACCCTTGGGATTCCTTGGGTTTCGCGGCCTTTCGAGTGGAGCGGATGACGGGAATCGAACCCGCGTAATCAGTTTGGAAGACTGAGGCTCTACCATTGAGCTACATCCGCGAAAATGTCGCTTTTGGCGACTTGAGCTATTATACACATCGCCGACGCTTTGGCAACTCCCGTGTCCATGCGGAACGGGACCGTCAAAACAGGACCGTCGGAACAGACGTCACACCATGAGACCGATATCGCCGGTGCTCAGCCTCTCCGTCTCCCCTGATGCCGTGCGCACGCTGATCGAAGCGTCATCGTTGAGCGATACCACCTCGCCGGCGATCGTCCGGCCGTCGATGAGCTGCGCGTCGATCTGCCGCCCCATCATCCAGCAGACGTGGCGCATCTCGGAGCGCAACCGGGAACTCTGGATGAGCGGCATCTGCACGAACGCCTCCAGACGGGTGCGCAGTGAAGCGACCAGGCGCGCCGCGATCATGTCAATCAGTTCCGCGGTCGGCGGCAGCGGTGCGACGTGCATCCGCAGCGACGTGGATTCCGGCGTCGGCAAACGATCCGCGGGCACCGACAGGTTGACGCCCACGCTGAAGATCACGGCGACGTCACCGTGCCGGTCGGGCGGCGAGGCGACCTGGGTGAACGTGCTGCCGAGCTTGAGTCCATGGCAGTAAATGTCGTTCGGCCATTTGAGATGGAACCCGCATTCGGGGTCGAACGGGACCGCGCCGCACTCGTCCAGGGTTCCTTCGATGGCGTCCAGAGTGGCCAGGCCGGCAATCATCGACATCCAGCCGTTGACCGCGTCATCGGTCGCCACCGATTCGGGAATGGTCACGATGAACGATATGGCGAACGAGTGCCCGGGAACGCATGCCCACGGCCGGCCGAGCCGTCCTCGGGCGTCGTCCATGGCACCGGCGGCGACCACGGTGATGGCGATGCCGCCGTCATCGTTGCGCGCGAACCTCCCCCGCTCGATGAGTCGGCGTGCCTTCGCATGGGTGGAATCGATGCGTTCATAGGCGGCCACCTCGTCCGCCGCTTTCGCAGTCCGGTCAAGTCGCGGCGCTGCGACTTTGTGTAAGGCAATCATGATGATACTGTACGCCGGAAGATATGGCAGCGTCAAAACGGATGTATCGTCACACAAGCGTCGGCCGCATACGATACGACCCGCTGGTGCGTCTCCCGGGAGTCTTGCCCGAGCCTCGCACCAGCGGGCCGTAAACAGCCGACGAGCCCGATGCCGGATTCTGCCCCGACATGGATGGCGTACACTCGCCAGCCGATGCCTGCGGACGCCCCAACGAATATCCGCCTGCATACATACCTATGACGCACGCTTATTTCGAGCGTCGTCTTCAAAGAGTCTGAGAACTGTCCGTATAGCGGCGTCATGACTGCCGAAAACCACCGTCACACGGTCAACATGGCGACGGCCGAGGCGATACCGCCATCATGGCTCAGCGAGACATGCCACCGAAAAACCAAGGAAACCGATGCGCTCGACGCCGCAGCCGGCGCGGAACCCGTGCTCACCGGAGTCACGATCGGCATCCGCATGACCGCAGGCCCCATCCTGACCAACCCGGGCGCGCCCGACATTTCATCGGAGTTTCTGGAGGCTGCGGGGGGCAGCGACGCACACAGCTTCCGCTCGACGTCCGGCCGCAACGCAACGCACGGTCGGCCGCGCGAATCATCCACGATTTCAATGCCGTTCCACGGGAAATTCTCGATGGTATACGGGTTCGGCATGTCGCCGAGCGCGTCGCACCAGGCTTTCAGCACCGCTTCCTTGCCGGCCCACTTCGCCGCCAAGTGGGTGGACTCGTCATCGTTCTTGCGTCTGGCCCGCTCTCCGGCCTGCCTCACCTCGCGCACAGAGAACAGCCCTCGCATGCGCGAACCCGGTTCCGCAAGCTGTTCGGCGAACGCCGAGACATCGACGACATCGTGCCCGAGACCGAGAACCGACATACCGCGCCACCTTTCCGAGAGACCTGTTCCAGTGTATGACGGGTCCGGGCCGCTTTGCGTCCTTAAGTGCGCGCCGAAACGACAAGTGTGCGCACTTAAGGACGCAAATGGGCTGGTTTGCGTCGCTATGTGCGCGGACACGTCGTTTCGGCGCGCACTTACGAACGCAAAATGGGCCCACACGCGGAAACGTGCGGGCCCATCATTCAGCAGTCAGACGTGACTCGGCAGATCAGGCTTCGAAGAAGCCGGACTGACCGAGGCGGGCATCAGGCTGAGCCGTCAAACGGGGAGTCCAGTGAACTCCCCGTAGGCGAAGCGAGCGGGCGCGCTACCTGCGCCCGCGAGGGAATCCTGACGAACGACTCGGCAGATCAGGCCTCGAAGAAGCCGGACTGACCGAGGCGGGCATCAGGCTGAGCCGTCAAACGGGGAGTCCAGTGAACTCCCCGTAGGCGAAGCGAGCGGGCGCGCTACCTGCGCCCGCGAGGGAATCCTGACGAACGACTCGGCAGATCAGGCCTCGAAGAAGCCGGACTGACCGAGGCGGGCGTCAGGATTCAACAGCATGGCCTTTTCGACTTCGTGGCCGTTGTAACGATTGCCGTCGGCGAGCTTGGTGCCGTCCTCGCGGAAGCGACGGTTGTCGATCGGCTCGTAGAGCGCCGCGCGACCCATCATGCCTTCCTCAAGGTGACGCTGGCCGGCAGCCAGACGGGCGTTCGCACGCTCGCGCCAGGCGTTCAGTGCGTCCTCACCCGCGGTGTGTGCCACGGCCGCCTCGAAGGCGCCCGGGTTCACGATCGCGGCGAAACCGCTCACGTGGCCGAAGCCGAGCGAGGTGGCGAGGCCGGCCTTGACGCGGCCGACGTGCAGCGGCTTGGTGAGCCACACCATGTGGTCGTCGCGCTCCAGCTTCGGGTCCACGCAGTCGAGCGAGGCGTTGGCCGGGATCACGCCGGACTTGAACAGCTGCGTCAGGCCGTTGACCTGGAAGATGCAGGCGCCGCCCTTCGCGTGGCCGGTGAGCGACTTCTGGGAGATCACGAACAGCGGGTTGCCGTTCGTGCGGCCGATGGCGTGCGCCAGCGTGTTGTGCAGCTCGGACTCGTTCGGGTCGTTCGCGTTGGTGGACGTGTCGTGCTTGGAGACCACGGCGATGTCGTCGGGGGTGACGCCGAGCGCGGCCAGATCGTGCACGAGCTTCGAGTCGCGGCCGCCGAGGCCAGCCGCCAGGGCG
>OLSM01001067.1_pt1 | contig 22186 bp, 28 predicted proteins | sample 1672721 | NCBI WGS metagenome assembly OLSM01 (sample SAMEA3136717, study PRJEB25190) | human gut metagenome | reverse complement strand
CAATTGTAGTGCTGCAAGCGAAAACTTTAGTCTAAAGATGCAATAAGCATTCGACTGCAGATATCTTTTTCGTATTTCAGTATCCTTCCAACCCTCAATGATATATTCTCCCTGTAGAACCTAAGGCGAAGGGAGGAGATCATTTGTCAAAGGGTCAGATTTTTAAAATCGTCCTGTTGGTGGTCACGATAGCGCTGTCTGCCATACAGGGGATCACTGAAATGGACGGGGATAGCACCATAGACAACGGTCAATAGCACTTAGTAAAGGAAGGGTTCCCTGGTAAGGGAGCCCTTCTTTTGCGTTTTCAACAATCATGAAGGAGGTACAAAGTATGCCCGCCAATGTAGAGAGTATGTTTTACGTCCGCCAAGCCCCTTGGCATGGATTAGGTGTTCGGGTGGAGGAAGCTCCCAGTTCTCAGGAAGCGCTGCGGCTATCCGGCTTGGATTGGCAGGTGATCCAGCAGCAAATCACAACAGTAGACGGTACCCCCATTCCAGGTTACCGGGCTAACTTGCGGGACACCGACCAGCAGGTGCTGGGAGTGGTTACGGACCGGTACCGGGTGGTACAAAATGATGAAGCTTTTGCCTTTACCGATGGGCTGCTGGGGGAGGGGGTCAAGTACGAGACCGCAGGTTCCCTCCAAAACGGCAGGAAGATCTGGCTCCTAGCCAAACTGCCGGATAAGTACATCATCGAAGGGGATCAGATCGATCCTTACCTGGTGTTCAGCAGCTCCCACGACGGCAGCGGTTCTATCAAGGTTGCCATGACTCCTATCCGTGTGGTGTGCCAGAACACTTTGAATCTGGCTCTCTCCTCGGCAAAGCGAGTGTGGTCCACCATTCACGTGGGGGACCTGGCAGGGAAGATGGCCGAAGCCCACAACACCTTGCTGCTGGCGGAGAAGTACATGGGTCAGCTGGGCATGGAGGTTTCCCGGCTGTCCAAGATAAAGCTCCCTGACCAGAAGGTGTTCCAGTACATCGATCAGCTTCTTCCCATGGACGATCAGCCCACGGAGATCCACCGGAAAAATATTACCCGCATCCGAGAGGACATGAAGCGGAGGTACTTCGACGCTCCGGATCTCAAGTATGTAGGGAAAAACGCCTATCGATTCATCAACGCTGTCAGCGACTTCGCCACCCATGCCAAGCCCCTGCGGGAAACCGCCCGTTACCGGGAGAACCTCTTTGCAAAAACCATGGAGGGGAATCCTTTGATGGACCGTGCCTATGAGTTGGTTTTGGCGGCATGACGAAACTATCGGGAATGTTTGGTCGGGAGATTGCTTGTCTCCTGGCCATTTTATTTTGGGAGGAATGCTTTTGGAGAGACACTGCGACTGCTGCACCTATTCTTACCGGACCCATGACCGAGAGTCAGTGCTGCCCCATTTCAGACTGCGGCAGCACTGCGGAAACCCACAGTATAACGCTCGTCCCAGCACCCGTTTTCACCTTATGAAAGAAGGGGAAAGCGGTTATTGCTCCTTCTGGGAACCACGAGCAGGAAGGAAAGCATCATGAAAGACAAATATTCTGTAGCCGAACGCAACCGGATTGTAGAGGAACAAATTTGCTGCATTGACAAAGTGCTCTACCGCTACCGCAATCTGTTACAAGCAGCACGGTTGGAGCATGACGACCTCTACCAGGACCTGGCCATCCGGTTGATCCTGGCGGTAGATTCCTATGAAGCCTCCGGCAGGTGGTTTGTGGAGATGAAGGAATAGCTGAGGTGTTCAAACAATGTTCTGACCTTTTTGGGCGGATTTTGATTTTCCAGATCTGTGATGGTATCGTCAATATCCAAGGAGATCAGCTGAACACCAGCATCTTTCAGTTTCTGATAGTCGATACTGTAAATGCTGGGCTGGTAAACGTCAGGGACGTAGTATTTCCGAAACAAACCATGCAAACTTAAGAACAAGTGGATCCCCTGTAGGCACCTGCCCACAGGGGATTTTTCTATGGGTCATGGGGGAGGGCAGATCTGAACTTTCTGGAAAGCAGCCTGCATTTCTTTTTGTTAATTTTGGAGTGCTTTTTTAAATTTGTGAAAGAACTATGGGGTCGTTTTCATACGGGGTTGTGTAAAAAATAGGGGAGATTTTACGATCAATGTTAAACCTACCTGACCTTCGGTTAATTGATTGGAAACTGTCTTGAAACCGTTTTTGCCCTGTGCTATAATGCAGCCGCAAATGAAAGGAATGGAATTTAGGGAGAGAATATGCCCTGTGTAAAGGAGGATCAAGACCAGTCCACATGGAAGAACAAATTCAACTCAAACAGGTCAAAAAGCAGTATGAGGGCAGTGAAGAGCCTGTCATCGAAAATCTGAATCTAACCATCCGGAAGGGAAGCTTCACCATCTTGTTGGGGCCTTCCGGATGTGGAAAATCCACCACGCTGCGCATGATCGCCGGATTGGAAGCGCTCTCAGAGGGAGAGCTGGATATTGAAGGTCAAGACATGGACGGTGTAGCGCCCCGGGATCGTGATGTAGCCATGGTGTTTCAAAATTACGCGTTATACCCCACTATGAATGTCCGAGACAATATTGAGTTCGGTCTGAAAAACGCCAAAGTTCCCAAAGCCGAACGGGAACACCGAATCCGCGAGGTGTGCGACATGACTGGCCTGACGGAATACCTGCGGCGCAAGCCGGGGGCCTTGTCCGGCGGCCAGCGGCAGCGTGTGGCCCTGGCCCGAGCCATGGTCAAACATCCCTCCATCTTTTTGATGGACGAACCTCTTTCCAATTTGGATGCCAAGCTGCGCAGCCAGTTGCGAAGCGATTTGATCGAGCTGCATCATAAAATGAATGCCACATTTATCTATGTCACCCATGATCAGATCGAGGCCATGTCCATGGGAACGGACATCGTCCTGATGAACCAGGGGAAGATCATGCAGCAGGGAAGCCCTGAGGAGATCTACCGTACCCCGCAGAATGTGTTCACAGCCAGATTTATCGGCAGCCCTGCCATGAATGTCTTTCCCTGTAGCCAGCTGAACCCGGCAGGCAAGCCGGAAAACGCGGCGTATGTGGGTGTGCGTCCGGAGCATCTTTCCATTTTCTCCAGGGAGGAAGGAATCCCGGAGGATGGGGCCCTTGTTTTGGAGGGGAGAGTGTTGACCCGGGAAATGCTGGGCAGCGAAACCCTTTACAAAGTGGAGACAGAAGTGGGACCTGTCCAGGCCAAGGTGTTCGACGAGCACGCAGGATGCAGCGGCACCGTGACGCTGGTGGCCAGCGGTGACAACCTGCATTGGTTTGATCAAAAGGAGGCACGTATATGACTTCGGCGGAACCGGCATTGCAGGGCAATGCATCCCTCATGGGGTCCTCTCGGATCGCCCCTCAGTCCAGGAACAAGAAGGGCCGCAAGCGGATCGCCGAGAAAGCGGTGCCCTACTTGATGATTGCCCCAGCCATGATCATTGTAGGCGTGTTTATGATCTATCCCATCGTGTATATGATCTACCTGGGATTCTTTGATTGGGATATGCTTTCGGACAAGGTGTTTGTGGGGTTGGATAACTACATCACCATGTTTACCGATAAGGAGTTCTGGCAGGTGGTGGGCAACACCTTCACCTTTATGATCATGATGGTGCCGCCCTGCCTGATCATCTCGCTGCTGTTGGCGGTCTATCTGAAAAAGAACACCTTCATCAACAAGCTGATTCAGAACGCGATCTTCTTGCCCAATATCGTCTCGCTTGTCTCCATCTCCTTCATTTGGATGTGGATGATGGATTCGGACATGGGCCTGTTCAACTACCTGTTGGGCCTTTTGGGAATCGATCCGGTCAACTGGCTGGGGGATAAGAGAACCGCCATGCTCTCTCTGGTGATCGTGAATGTTTGGAAAAACCTGGGGTACTACACCTTGATCTTCATTGCAGCGCTCCAAAGCATTCCCAAATACCTGTACGAAAGCGCCGAACTGGACCGGGCAAATCGGCATCGTGTGTTCTTGAAAATCACATTGCCCATGATCAGCCCCACCATTTTCTTCATGGCGTTGATGGGAATCATCAGCTCCTTCAAGACCTTTGAAGCAATCAGCTTGATGACCTCCGGCGGGCCGGCAAACTCCACCAATACCATCGTGTATTACCTGTACCAGCAGGGCTTCACCTATTACAAGATCGGGTATGCGTCTGCGGTGGGTGTGGTGCTCATGCTGCTGGTAGGCTTGCTCACGCTGATCTATTTCCTGGTCGTATCCAAGCGCGTCCATTACCAGTAAAAGGAGGAAGCTATCCGTGTCTGTATTGAAACAGGTCCCCCGTTGGATCCTGAATGTAATCTTGCTGCTGATCTTTTTTGTGCCCTTTTATTGGATGGCTTTAACCTCCATCAAAAGCTTGAGCGAGACCATGCAGTTTCCGCCATCTTTTCTGGTCCTCAGTGCCCAATGGAGCAATTTTGTGCAGGTGTTTCAAGAGGTGGATTTTTTACACTACCTGAAAAACAGCTGTATCATCACAGCGGCCATCATGATCGCCCAGTTTGCCACGTCCATTCCAGCCGCCTATGCCTTTGCACGGTATAAATTCCGGGGACGTCAAGTCTTTTTTGGCGCGGTGCTGGCCACGATGATGGTTCCTGCCCAGCTGATCTTTGTGCCCATTTTCTTGCTGCTCAGCCATCTGGGGTTGATCAACACCTATTGGTCCTTGATCCTGCCCCAAGCCACCAGCGCCTTTGGCATCTTCATGCTCCGCCAGGCCTTTATGCAGGTCCCGGAAGAGATCCTGGAGGCCGCCCGGATGGACCGGGCCAGCGAGTTTGCCATTATCCGCAAGATCATGCTTCCCATGGCTGGGCCTTCCTTGGCCATGTTGGCGCTGGTTACGTTCATTGGCGCCTGGAACGATTATTTCTGGCCGCTGATCCTCACCACAAACGAGACGGTGCGCACCTTGCCGGTGGGAATCACCATGCTGCGCAACGTGGAATCGGGCGTCGCCTACAACGTGGTGATGGCAGGCAATTTGCTCATGCTTCTGCCCATCTTGATTGTTTACCTGTTGGCTCAAAAGCAGATCATCAAAGCTTTTTCCTATACCGGCGTGAAATAAACCACGCCACCACACAAGAGACAAATGATGAAATGAGAAAACGAAAGGAATGACTTGTCATGAAAAAGTATGTATCCGCAATTTTGGCCTTGGTGCTGAGCATGTCCATGGCGGCTTGCTCAGCTTCCGGCAGCACCATCCAGTCCTCTGCCCAGGACAGTTCCCCAGAGACCTCCACTTCGGAAAGCGCCTCTGCGGACAGCACCTCAGAGGAAGGCGCGTCTGAAGGCACCACCGAGATCACCTTCTGGTACGCCAACGACATCCAAGATATGGTGGACAACATGGTGGAAGATTTTAACTCCACTGTGGGCGAAGAAAAGGGCGTCCATGTTACGGCGGAATATCAGGGCAACTATGTGGAGTTGCAGCAAAAACTCCAGGCTGCCGCTGTGGCCAAGACGGTGCCGGATGTCACTGTGCTGGAGATCAGCGCCATCAGCAATTTTGCCCAGGGCAATGTGATTGCACCCCTGGACGACTACATTGCGGCGGACAGTGTGGATATGACGGACTTCTGGGATGGTATGCTGTATAACTGCAAGATCAACGACCAGTACTATTCCATGCCCTTCCTGCGCAGCACAACCATCATGTTTCTGAACAACACCATCATCGAGGAAGCAGGTCTTGATCCTGACGAGCTGAAAACCTGGGACGACGTGGTGGAGTATTCCCGTATCATCAAGGAGAAAACCGGGAAATACGGCCTGTCCACCTGCGGCTATAACTGGTTCTTCGAATCCATGATGCTTTCCCAGGGTTCCAGCGTCCTCAATGAGGATGAGACAGCCACTAACATGAATACCGATACCGCCAAAGAGATCATTTCTATGATCAAGCAGATGAAAGACGAGGGCACTGCCCACATTTACACAACCAGCGAGCTGGACAAGCTCACTATGGACCTGATGAACCAGAACGCGGCCATTTTCCTGAACTCCACCGCCGGGTCCAGCCAGGTGCGTCAGGTGGCCGAGGAGCAGGGCTTTGACTTCCAGGCAAACTTTATGCCCATGGGCACCCAGTACGGCACTTCCGCAGGAGGCTGCAACCTGGCGATCACCTCTGCCATTGACGACGCTCACAAACAGGCCGCGTGGGAGTTTGTAAAGTGGATGACCGAAGCGGACCAGACTATTTATTCCAGCCAGCAGACCGGCTACCTGGTCACCCGCAAGAGCGCTGCCGAAGCACCAGAAATGGAGAGCTGGTATGAAGAGTATCCGGAGTACAAAGTGGCCATCGATCAGCTTCAGTATGCCACTGGCCGTCCTGTGACTCCCAGCTACACGGAAATTGACCTGGAGATCGACGAGGCTCTGGATAATATCTGGTGCTCCGACGCAGATATGGATTCCACACTGGCAGATTTGGAATCCCACATCAACGGCCTGCTGTGAGGCACCCTATGAAACAGAATTTACCGAAAATCCTGGGCCATCGGGGTGCTTCTGCCCAGGCACCAGAAAACACAAAAGCTGCCTTTGAAATGGCCCATAAAATGGGTGCGGATGGCATTGAGACGGATTTGCAGCTGGCCGCTGACGGAACCATTGTGGTCCACCACAACTACCGGGTTGACGGAACCAGCAATGGTACGGGAGCCATTTGCCGCATGACCCTGGAAGAGTTAAAGCGCTTGGATATGGGCGCCTGGAAAGGGGAGGAGTTTGCCGGTCAGACCATCCTGACTTTGGAGGAACTGTTGAACTGTGTGGAGAATTTCCCCTGTATCAATTTGGAGCTGAAAGCCCCGGTGGATCGGACAAAGCCCTTTGTGAAACCGGTGGTGGAAGCCATCCGCCATCACGGCCTGGTCGAGGAAGTGATCCTCTCCTCCTTTGACCTGGACCTGTTGCGGCAGGTGAAGCTGCTAGATAGCCGGATGCGGGTGGGGTGGCTGACTTCCGGCAACGGGGAACAGAAGGGCTGGGATGGGCTGATCGAAAAGCTCTCTCAGGCGATAGAGTCCCCGGATGACAGCGAGCTTTCCTTGGTGGCCCGTGCCATGTTCCCCGGGATGGATGCCCAGCATCTCCAAGCACACTTTCGTGACCGCAAACCCTTTCCCCAAGCCATTGATGCGTTGGATTTTCCCATCGATTGTTTTCATCCCCACTATCAGACGTTGTTGGAGGATCCCACCCTGGTGGAAGAAATGCACCAGCGGCATATTCAGGTCAATCCCTACACGGTGGACGACCCCAAAGACTTAGCGGCTCTGCGGGACATGGGGTGTGACGGGATCATTACAAACCGGGTGGATACCGGGTTGTCTGTGTGTCACTTTTTCAAGGAGGCGTAAGGCGATGGCATTTTTGCAGGTGGATTTTTTCAGCGAGACCTTCGGGATGAGCATGAACATGAACGTGATTTTGCCCCAGGAGATCCAAGTTCCCAATCCGGTGAATGGGGGGCGGTTCCCCAAGCCTTACCCGGTGATGTACTTGCTTCACGGCTGGAACGGAGACCATACGGTGTGGGAGCGTCGCACTTCCATTGAACGGTATGCGGCCCAAACAGGGATTGCCATTGTCATGCCGGCAGTACACTTGAGCTTCTATTCGGACATGGCCTGTGGCCTTCCTTATTGGACATATCTGAGCCAGGAACTGCCCAACGTGTGTGGGCAAATGTTCCCCCAGCTCTCCACCCGCCGGGAGGATACCTGGGCGGCTGGACTCTCTATGGGCGGATATGGGGCGCTGAAACTTGCCCTGGGTGCACCGGAAAGGTTCAGTATCGGGGCTTCCCTCTCCGGGGCGGTGGATGTTGCCTCCATGGTCCACCGGATGGCTTCCGCACCTGCTCCCCAGGAAGATGGGATTACCCGGCCGAAATTGTCTTTCTTGAAGATCGTGACAAGTATTTTTGGCCCAGAGGATCAGATTAGCGGCAGTGAAAATGATCTGTTCGCGTTGGCCCAAACGCTGAAAGAGGAGGGAAAGCCCATGCCTCGCCTGTATCAGTGGTGTGGCAAGCAGGACCCTCTGTACCAGGATAACTGCCGCCTTCGGGATTATTTGACGTCCCAAGGCTTCCCGCTCACTTGGGAAGACAGCGACGGCGACCACCAATGGGAGTACTGGGACGCCAAAATCGCCGATGTGCTCCAGTGGATCGGGACCCAGCGAGAAATAAACCGTTGAATAGATCATTCCTCAAACGAGATGGCCACCCCTATTCGGGGTGGCCATCTCATTGCTACATTAGACATGTGGGGGAGAGGGTTCTCGCCAGATTCCCCTGTAGCGGGATTTGGGCGATGTCTTTTTCGGAACCATCCCACATTGACATTGTCCTAAAAATGACATTCATCCCCCCGGTCATTGCCGTTCGGTGAGCCAGCTGAGAATGCCATGCTCGTTGTTGTAGGTCAGGATCCAGCAGTTGTGGTTCTCCGCAAACAGCTCCTTGAGGGAGAGGTTTGGATCGGTGGCGATGCCGTAAGCTTGCAGCTCTTCCGGACTGTAGAGGGTGAGGTGCGCGTCTTGATTGCCCCGGTCCCGCAGTTCCAGAATCCCATCCACAATATACTTGTGACGGTAGATGGTGTGGTCCACATAGGCCGCAGAGATCCACAGTTTTCCATGGGTCAGGCCCCGCAGAATGGCGAAGGACTCTGGGGTCATGGTGGGGCAGACAGGGGCCGAGGCAGCGAACAGGTCCGCGCCAACGCTCATGGCACACAGGGCCCCACCACCGCCCATGGAGAGACCAGTCACATAGACCCGGTGAGGATCCACCTGCCCAGCGGCAATCATTTTGCGGATGATGTCGCAAATTTGGGACAGATAGGTCCGGGTCCAGCCGTAGGTGATGTTCATGGTGGCCTCTGCAAAACTCTGCCGGGATGCCCTGGTCTGGTCCGCTGTCTTGGGGCGCGCAGGAGCCTGAGGCGCCATGATGTACATGTCCGGGTACCGCTCTGCCAGTCGAATGGCGCCTACGGTTCCAACCATCTGGGAGAAATTGTCATTCCCCGACTCTCCCACCCCGTGGAGGAACAGGATCAGCGGCCGGGGCACCGAGGCCTCAGGACGATAAAGCCGGTAGAGCACGGAACCCTCCTGCTCCGCAGTAAAGGCATCTAATCCCTCCACATGCTCCTCAGTGACATCCTTGCGGGAGTATGGGAATCTCTTTCACTACGGTTATAGCGGAGGAATGGGATCTGCCGTTCCTGTAAATGACGAGGCGTTTTTCCAATACCTGGAGGAGTCGGGTATCCAGCCAGACACCGTGGCTTCTGTGCGGGCAGCTGTGGAGCGCATTGACAGCGCCAAAGTCTACTCCGATTTGGATCAGGATACTGGGGTGTTGCAGCGCCCCGCTCCAGGATCTGCTCTAAATAAGATTCTTCCATTTCGGTGGACTGGGCCATAGCGGTAAGTATCTCCCGGTCGTAATACCCGTACCCCAGAGCATCCGCCAGACGCTTACCTACCTCTCGTCCGCCGCTGCCGAACTCTCTGCTGATTGTAATAATGTTCATTAGGTTCCTCCTTTGCTGCAAAAAAATAGAGCTGGATAAGAGAAGCAGGAATTCCACCTGCCATCTTATCCAGCTCGCAACTTCATACGTGTTGCTCACCCTCCGATGAACGACTTATTTATACCATGGTTTTTTCAAATACCGGTTTGCGTTGGGGTGGTATCAACTAACCACCTACTGGGAAATTTTCCGGCTGTTCTCCGGAAGGTTACCCTAGAGGAGTGTTCAGGCTGTCTGAAAAAGGCTGGGTATAGTGCTGATCGATGGCAGCCATGCCGGCCTGTGCATCCCGGTTGAGTAAGGATTGGTAAATGGTTTCGTGGCAGTCCACCAGTGTTTGCCATTGGGCATCAGTGGCGGCGGTCAAAACATTTTCAATGGCTGCCTCGCAGAGACTGGAGACGGCTTTTTGCAGGACCGCAAAAAGCCGGTTTGCGCTGCACTGGATGAGCGCTTCGTGAAAAGCGGAATCCAGTGTGACCCGCTTGTGGCCGGTGGCTTGTCGCATGCTTTCCACCAGTTTGCCTAGGGGTTCCAGAGTCTGACGCCATTGGGCCTGGGCTGCGGCTGTGGTGCAATCTGCCGTTTGGATAGCCAAGAGTAAGGATTGCATTTCCAGTCCTCGACGAAGCTGCTGTACCTCATCGAAGTTGCTCTGTTTTAAAAACAGCAGCATGGAAAAAACACTGCTGAAACTCTCGCCGATCTGGTTGACCAGAAAGTTTCCCTTGCCATGGACACAGGAGATCAATCCCATGTTTTCTAGGGTGCGCAGCGCCTCCCGGATAGAGTTGCGTCCCAGTCCCAGAGTTGCCATCATTTCTCGTTCAGAGGGCAGTTTGCCGCCAAATGCCAGTTGTCCGTCTTGCACCAGTTGCTTGATGTACGCTATAACCGTGACGTAGGCTTTTTCCTTTGGGTATTCAGTTTCCACAATCTCACCTGCCCATCGTTATTGGACGATGCCCCGGATCTTTAGGTAGGCTAGAATCACCTCTACGGTACCTTCTACCCCTAAGATCCCGCTGTCCAGGCAGAGGTCGTAGTCAGCTGAGGCTCCCCATTCCTCTCGAGTGTAGTATCTGTGAAAAGCCGCGCGGTCACTGTCTGTTTGCTGGTTTCGTTCCATGGCTTTTTTCAGCGACAGACCGTAGTCCTGCATTGTCCGCTGGGCCCGAATGTTCTCATCAGCGTGGAGAAAAATACTGACTGCCCGCTTTTCTCCCCGGAAGATGTGACCGCCGCAGCGGCCGATCAAAACACAGGAGGTTTTGCTGCACAGCTGCCGGATCCTCCGGAAGGGGATGTGTCCCAGATCTTCTTCTACATTGCTGGTTGCAATGGCGTACAGCAAGTCGTCCACTGGCTGTTCTTCGTAAAAGGACTGGACCTCTTCGTAATCCGGCGTTCCTTTTGCGATCTCCATCAGTTCTTGCCGCCCATAGTAGGGAATCCCAAGCCGTTGAGCCAGACGCATGCCGATTTCCCGTCCGCCGCTGCCGGCCTGTCTGCCAATGGTAATAATAAAGTTCTCCATCATGCGATCCCTCATTTCAATCACATAAATTGCGCAAATACAGAGGCGCTGACCACAGTCAAAAGACCGGCGACTGCAATGGCCAGACTGCTCATTGCTCCCTCAACTGGACCCATCTCCATGGCTTTGGAGGTTCCGATGGCATGTGCCGCGGTACCCAGCGCCAGACCTTTGGCAATGGGTTCTTGAATCCGGAACAGCTTGCAAACGATTTCCCCAATGACGCTGCCCAGCACACCGGTAATAATAATGACCGCAACGGTGATAGTCACAATTCCGCCCAGTTCTTCCGATACCCCCATGCCGATAGCAGTGGTGATGGATTTGGGCAGCAGTGTCACATACTCTTCGTGGGAAAGCTGGAAAAGTTTGCACAAAAGCAGCACGCTGACCATACTTGCCAACACACCGGAGACAATGCCTGCTGCCACGGCCACAAGATTCTTCTTTAAAAGGGAAAGCTGTTCATAGAGCGGAACAGCCAGACAAACTGTGGCTGGCGTTAACAGGTAACTGATATATTGACCGCCCACGTTGTAGCTGTCATACTCGATATGGAAAATGGACAACACCCCAATGACGCACAGAATGCCGATCAGCAGGGGGTTAAAAATTGCCTTTTTAAACTTTTTCCGCAATAAAAGACCAACTTCATAGGCCAATAAACTGATTGCCGCACCAAAAAATAGAGAATTTGTAAACACTTTTACGCCTGCTTTCCTTCCTTTTTCTTTTTCTCAGCCCGGATAATTGCCTGTGTCACGCGACCAGTCACAGCCATGACGATCACGGTGGTGGCAACGGTAATGATACATACCGGCAGCCAAATGGGCTGTAACACGCCCCAGGATTCCAAAAGTCCTGCCCCCGCCGGAATAAACATGACCGGCATAATTTCAATCAGGAAAACAGCGGTCTCTTTGACGTGCTCTACTTTCACGAGACCGGATCGCAGCGCAATCAACATCAACACCAAACCATACACACTGGCCGGAATGGGCAGCGGAATGAGTATATGGAGCAGTTCTCCCAAAAATGTGATGAGTAAAATAATGCTGAACTGTTTGATAAATTTCACAAGCGTTCCTTCTTTCAACTGGTACTACCAGTTGAATTATAAAGTCTTATTTGAAAATGTCAAGAAAGAAAATGGCATTTTCTGAGAAATGATTGCGCATCTTGGTTGGGTCAGGGAAGGTTATGTTTCCTGTCCCAGGCTGGCCAAGGACATAGAAAAAGGGATGAGACAACCTCGTCCCATCCCTTTTAGACTGTCTTATTTTCGCAACACCTTTTCCATGGCCTTGCCCTTGGCCAACTCATCCACCAGCTTGTCCAGGTAACGGATTTCCTGCATCAGCGGGTCTTCAATGGTCTCTACCTTTACTCCGCAGATGGATCCGGTGATCAACTTCCGGTTTGGGTTGGGAGCAGGGGCATTTCGGAAGAAATCTCCGTAGGTGATGCCGCTTTCCACCAAAGGGTTCAACTCTTCCTGGCTGTACCCAGTGAGCCAGCAGGTGACCTGATCCACCTCCGACCGGGTACGGCCTTTTTTCTCTGCTTTGGCCACCAGAAGAGGGTATATCTTTTTCAGTTTCATTTGAAAGACTTTTTCATTGGTCATAGTAAGTTTCCTTTCCTATGTGAATCGTGTCCATCAATTCTCCAAATTTTTCCTTGGCCAAATACCAGGTTTCCTGGTCAAAGATCACCAGGGTGACCTCCATGTCGTGCTCCAGCAGAAAGTCCTCGATGGTTTCCACCGCCACCTTCAGTGCCTGGTCCTTGGGGTAGCCGTAGACTCCGGAGGAGATTAGGGGAAAGGCAACGCTCTTGCAGTGATGAGCCACAGCCAGCTCCAGAGAGCTTCGATAGCAGGCGATGAGCAGCTGCCGCTCTCCGTGATTGCCTCCTCGCCAGATGGGCCCCACTGTGTGAATCACATACTTGGCGGGTAGAAGGTAGCCAAGGGTGAGTTTGGCTTGGCCTGTTTCACAACCTCCCAGGGTACGGCACTGGGCTAAAAGTTCCGGACCGGCAGCTCGGTGGATGGCTCCGTCTACGCCACCGCCTCCCAGCAGGCTGTTGTTGGCCGCATTGACAATGGCGTCCACATGTAGCTTTGTGATATCTCCGCGGATAATTTGAAACGGCATAGGATTTCTTCCTTTCGGCGGTCAGTGGGGATGGGCAAGATCGGCGCAAAGAGCTTGGATTTTATCGTAGGCGGTTCCGGAGAGCAAACCCTGACGGTAGTCCTCATACGCCGCACGACACAACTGAGCCAGCTCTGGAGAGTCACCTAGCTGCTGGCCCAATTCTCTGGCCTGGGAGAGATAGAACTGTTCTCTTTCTCTTTGATTCATTGGCACAGTGGTCCACCCCTTTTCGTGTTTCTTTCTAGAGATGATGATACCACAGGCGAACGGGCTGCGCAACAGGTGGGGTAGGGGAGAGAATTGGCCGGGCGAGGTTCCTTTTCTGCACTGTCCGGAAAAGATTTGTGCGTTCGTTGTGTTCAAATAGAAAGTATGATAGACTTAACCCATGATTGTAGGCGAGATCTTTAACGATTGCCGAAATGTCTAAGGAATATCTCTCTGTTAATTCACAGAGTCTTAATCACCTTAAGGTTCACTTATGATCCATGGAACTTCCGGTTGAAAATACGGTGGTCGACAGCAAGATTTTAGATAGCAAGGGATGAGAGCTATGTATCAATATCGGACCTTAGAGAATACTTCTTTTGAACAGCTGGCGGAATACTTTACCGGAACGTATCCTCAAGGGGATTACCGGCGGATTTGTTTTGATAGGATTGGTATTTTCTTTATGGATGACGAAATACTTGCCAGGATTTGTACCGGTATATGGCCAGATACTGTATTGGTACAAGGCGCTGATTGCCGTCACCATGACCTTACTTGTGGTCCGCCAGTTTCTGAAAAGAAAATCCGGGCAAATACTCCTTTTGCTTACAGGTTTGCTGGTGTATTCCCTGTCCCTGATCTTTCACGCGCTGTGTCTTGGCCATTTTGAACCGGCTTATACGGGGTGGTTTGAAGAGTGGGGAACATTCATTTTGGTTATGTGTTTTGCTGTCCCTATGGCTTTGAGAAATATGGAGATTATCCGTGAGAACCGCCATTTAAACGAACATTTACAGGAAGAAATCGCGCACAAAACGGAATCTCTATCCAAGCTGCTGGAAGAAAGAAGAATGCTTTTATCCGGGTTTGCCCACGATCTCAAAACACCAATCACATCTATCACGACATTTACACGCCTTGTAGAGCTGGATAATACCCAGCTGGATGAGGAGTCCCGGCAATATCTCGATATTATCCGTCGAAAGACAAAAGAGATCCAGGAACAACTTAGTACAATCAATGAATTCACTCAGATTGACTCCACGCCGCCGGCCTTTGAAGCTCTTGATCTACGCGTGCTACTGCGTGATTTTTATTCCGGAAACAAACCGGACATCAACGTTAGCGGTGTATCTTTTGAACTTTTGCTGCAGGACGATAAACCGGTCATGATATACGGAGACAAACGAAAACTAGTGAGTGTATTGCAGAACCTTGTGTTTAATGCGGTAAGTTTCACACCGGAAGGAGGAACTATCTGCCTTTGTCTTAATCAAGAAAAAGAATTTGCAATACTGCGTGTGAAAGATACTGGTTCTGGAATATCTGAAGAAGATATTCCCTATATATTCGACCGCCTTTTCACAAATCGGATCCATGAAAACAGCAACGGAATGGGACTTTTTATTGTAAAAATCAAGCCAAAATCTGATTATCCCTTGAAAACACTGTATCCACGGGCATTTCAGACAGGTCAAACCCACCTCATTTACTACGATTTTACTACTGTTGAGTGAGCCTTGACACGCTGAAAGACCACGAAATGCCAAGATACGGATACAGCACCCGTCAATCGGGGCCTCCGCCCCGTGACCATATAACTGAATGCAGACCGGGATAGCTGTCAATCACGCACTTTGTTCCCCGGGAGACACCATCCCAAAATGCCAATACAAGGTCCACACTTTCAATAATGGTAATATTACGTTTCAACGGGGCAGCTTTTCCGTATTTTTCATATTCCGGTAGATACTCCGTCAATTTGATCCCCCTGGAGATCGCGTATTCCTTTGCACAGGTGTCGATCCCTTTCGCGCCTCCCGAAACGATTTCCGTCACATTTTCCGGTAGATAGTTTCCCAGGTCGGAAATCTGTAATCCTCGGGACCCCACAATTGCCACTTTCATAACTTGCCCCCAGACATGCAATAAAATTGTTATAGATATACCGTATATTCACATAAACCATTTTACCACATACTGGCCATAAAATAAACACACAATATATCCTGTTGGGGTGGTTTTATGGCAATTAAGAGTGTATCCATTCGCATTGAGGAAGAAATGCTGAAGAAACTGGGATTTGTGGCAGACTACGAAGGGCGTTCCGTCAACAGCCACATTTTAGTCTTGATTCGGGAGAATATCAAAGCATTCGAGCGAGAGCATGGTGAAATTGACGGCACCATTCGTCCGGACGTAAATGTGAAGCCTACCCGGAAAAACTAAACCATACGAGTGAACCATCAGCTGGAATGGTTTGGTGTCCCAAACTTTTGGAAAAAAGAAAAGCCGTACCCAGAACATGAATTGGTCCACAAAAATGGACAATGGATAATCACCCCTGATGTAGTATTTCCTTTTTTCTACATCAGGGGGGATTATTTCAAAAAAACGTAAGCGGACCATTAATTGGAGATTTGCCCATGGAGAACGCATTTGCCACACGATAAGAGTCCAAGGAAGTACACGGTAGTACCGGACAGTATTCCAAGAGTCGGAGGCATTGAGGTGGAGACTCTCGGAGCAACTGCTGGCGGCCCGGGTGGCCCCTGGGAACCGACCAGCAAGAGCTGATCCGCCACAGGCTGAACGACTTCCAGTCGGGACAACGGGTTCCTGTCACTTATTTCAGGTTGGAAAGAGAGCTGGCAGGCATCCCCTAGGGAGTACGTCACCCGGACCGGGAAGGTCCGCCGGGTGGACGATTTCTATCAGATGTTGGTGCTGAACACCGGCTCCGTGGCCTTTGAGATATCCAAAAGCTGGAAATCAACGGTGGGGAAAGAGCGGAAGCAGTATAGCGATCATGCTAGGGCAGCACACATTAGGAATGTTCTTTTTGAACGGTTTCTTGCTTGATGATGGACTTCTTTTTCCAGCGGCCCATACGGTAGGCGATGGAAGTGAGGATCGCACCCATTACCCAGCTGATGAGCAGGGAAATGAACAAGGGGTCCGGGGAGCCGGAACCCATAGCCCCTCCTTCGGGACGGGTGAGGAATTCCAAGCCATAGGCCACGGGTACCCGGATGATTACCGTGGTGATGATAGAGATCCACATGGGGGTCATGGTATCTCCAGCGCCCCGCATCACGCCGGAGAGAATCTGGGTGATACCCATTGCAATGTATCCCACCGCCAGGATTCGCATCATTCGTACACCGGTGGAAATAACCTCCGGAGTAGAAGTAAACATTTCAACTAAGTAGGGCCCGAAGATCAAAATTAAGGCTACCAGTATAATTGACACGGTCAAGCCAATCTTCAGCCCTGCCTTGGTTCCTTTCACGCACCGGTCTAATTTACCAGCACCAATGTTTTGGCCGGTGTAGGTAGTCATGGTGGTGCCAAAGGTGAAGTTGGGCATCATGGCAAAGCCGTCCACGCGCATGACGGCCGTGTTAGCAGCGATGACCACTGTGCCAAAGGAGTTGGTCAAAGACTGGACAATGATCATGGCAAAGGAAAAAATAGCCTGGGTCAGCCCGCTGGGTAACCCCAGTTTGATGAGCTGCTTTAAGTATTTGGCCCGGGGCCACAGGTAGGAAGGCTTCACTGTCAGCACATCCCGCATCCATAGTAAGCGGATCAGGCACAATCCGCCGGACACTATCTGGGAGATAATAGTGGCAATCGCCACACCAGCCACATTCCAATGGAACCCTGCCACAAACCAAACATCCAGCACGATGTTCAGCAGGCAAGCGATAATGAGAAAGATCACCGGCATGACAGAATCTCCCAGTCCCCGCAGCACACCGGCAAGGATGTTATAAAATGCGCAGCCTATAATGCCTCCAAAGAGGATCACAAGGTAGGTGCAGGACATCTCGTGAATTTCCTCCGGAGTGCCTAAGGCGGTCATCACTGGACGGGTGATCAGAGGACCAACTATCATGATGAAAATGGAGGAGACTATGGTGGCAGTGATGGTGGTGCCAACAGTGGCTTCCAGCCGATCACGGTCCTTTGCTCCAAAATACTGACTGACCATGACGCTTGCTCCCACAGAGATGCCCATGAACAGCACCAGCAGTAGGTTTAAGATAGGACCGCTGGCTCCCACAGCCGCTAGAGCTCCATCACCCACATACGCTCCTATCACAATGGAGTCCACTGTGGAGTATAGCTGCTGGGCTAAATTGCCGATGAGTAGAGGCACTGAGAAGCGGAGCAGGTTTGCAGCTGGACTGCCCTGGGTCATGTTCTGGGCAGAAAACAGGTTGGTAAGTTTTCCCGACATAAGTAGTGTTCATCCTTCCTTTACTTCCCCAAAGATTTTTATTTAGCACATTATACCACAAAAATCTATGGGAGCAAAAGATTCAGTAATCCCATTCAAAGCGTTATTTATCAATCCCCTCTTTGACGGATTGATTCTTTCTCCCTTCCTGTGTTACAGTTATAGAGAGAAGACTGTACAGGCCATCGAGAGGAGAGAAAACCGTATGAAGATTTTATTTATCGGAAACAGCCACACGTTTGTCCACTATGTCCCGGCCAGGGTGGCCCACTTCTGCCTAAGCCATGGTAAACCGGTTGAGACGACTATGCTCACCCATCCCGGCATGGGGCTGGATTGGCACCTGGAGCAGTCCCAGACCTACTACAACCTGCTGTATGGCCGCTATGACGCCGTGGTGCTTCAGCACAACGCCCATCCCTTTCCCGGCCGGGAATCGTTGCTTACCGCTGGGCAGCGGATCATTTCCTTGCTGCCGGAGGAGACAAAACCTTATCTTTACATGACTTGGACCGAAAAGAATAACCCCCAGGGGCAGGAGACTATGAGCGCGGCCTATGAGGAGCTGGGAAAGTTGACCGGTGCTGTCGTGTGCCCTGTGGGACGGGTATGGCAGGCGGTACGTAACGCTCACCCAGAGGAGGAATTGTACTTTGCTGACGGGGAGCACAGCTCGGTGCTGGGCGCGTCCCTGGCAGGAGCAGTCATTGGCCGGACGCTACTGGGAATGGAGGTGTCTCCGGATCTGTGCTATGAGGATGCCAAAGTATTGGAGTCCCTTTCCTTAGATCTCCGGATGATCGACCTGGCGATGGAGGGTGAAAAGCTGACGATGGCTCCTATCGGGGAATTGATGGACCAATAAATAGGAGGGACGAGACGGTTTATTATTTGGGATTGGACAAAGGAGGGCGATCAGCTGGAAATCCGAGAGGAGCACGCCGTGGTCTTACTTCGTTAAGAGAAAAAGCGTTCGCTTTGCCAGGAAACTCTTTTATCCTCAGCCATGTAAACGTTTCTTGCGGATGTGGGTTGTAAGCCGCAAAAAAAGAGGTCGGAAATTTCCGGCCTCTTTTTTCTGTATGGGTTCCTCGTTTTAACCCTGTAAACCTGTGGTATCGGATGTATCATACCAGGTAATTTCGCTGCCCTGGAGATAGGTTGGAGAGGTGCCGTCACCCAATAATCCAGACCATTGCGTGGAATAATAGACAAGCTCATCCTCTATCGTCACACATTCCACATAGGATTCTCCTGTCATGGCGTCACCATAGTAATAATATAGCCCGAGTCCATCTGCCATCAGACATAAGCTTCCTCGGTACCCACCGGCTGTGGCGACGCCGGTGGTCATCACAGCATATGGTTGCCATACTGAACCGCTGCGTTCGTCATATTGGAAAATCCTGGTATAGCTCAAGCCAAAGGCTGCATCGGTGCATGATAACAGCAGCCCAGGAATATCACTGCCTGGACACATGGGCGCAAGAGCGTAAGAATAGGCGGCGTCCGGGGGATTCGGTTCCCCATGCCCCATGGAGAAATCATAGCTCGCCGCCTGGGATACAATGTCCCGATAGGCTTCCATGGCCAGCGTGGTGGAATCCTGCACAGGTTCCGGCGTTGGTGTGGGAGCAGGTGTTGGGGTAGGCGTAGGTTCTGGCAGGGGCGCAATTTGATAGGTTCCCATGATATTCTCAAAAATGGGCTCATATTTCAAGGCGGTAAGTTCGCTGTAGGAACAGACAACCTGGTAGACCTTATCACCCCGCTCATACCAGTAGTTGATAACCTGATCCGTCCCCTTCAGTCCCTCGGTCTGGTAGATCAGCTCTACCGCCGGAACATCCCCCAGCGTGGTGTCCTCCAGGCTCACAAAAGTTCTCGAAAATGGCTCTGAGACACGAAAGGAACCTCCACAAAATGTACCCAGAATCGCGCAATTCCGCCATTTTTCGCACTTGGCCCGGCGCCAATTCACACCGGTTCTCTCCTTGGTAAGGACGAGGTCACCAGTTCAAATCTGGTTAGCAGATCCAAGAAAAGTCCTGAAATCTCACGATTTCAGGGCTTTTTCTTTTGTTTTCTTCACCTTGCCCAAAGCCGTCTTTCCTAGAAAAAGCCATTTGACTAAACGCAGCCACAGTCAATGTCAATGAAACTTTCTGTTCGGAAAAGCTTCCCACCGGACGCGGGATGCCCCATGGTTTCATAGAGAAAGTGGGTAGGTGTGTGCCCCAGCACCACGCACCGGTCGGGGAAATAGACAGTGTTCGTTTTCAGACGGCAATCTCCCGTGGAAGTTAAATCTCTGTAAAACCGTTGACAAGTGAGTATCGCAGTGATATATTGTAGGCAGATGCATTGCAGTGCGATAATCAAGACGCTTTCAAGGAATAGGAGGCGAAAGACAATGGATGCACACATCCGGAAGGTGTACGTCCCCATGACGGAGACAGGGTTTTACATCCTGCTGTGCCTGCGGGAGGAGTGCCACGGCTATGGCATTGTCCAGCGGGTGGAGGCGTTGACAGATGGTGAAATCCGGCTCAGCCCGGGGACCATGTACGGAAGCCTCTCCAAAATGGAGAAGGATGGGCTGATCTGCTTTGTGCGGGAGGAGGAAAAGCGGAAGATCTACCGCATTACAGAGCTGGGCAGCCAGGTTTTGGCATTGGAAATGAAGCGAATCGAACGGTTATACCGGAACATGATGGAGGTGCGGGGCCATGAAGGATCGTAAGAGGGAGTACCGGGTTTTCACCATTGCCGACTGGGAACGGGAGCAGGACTATCTCCGGAAGCGCCACGGGGAGGGCTGGAAGTTTACGGGGCTGACATACCCGGGCGTCTACCACTTTGTCCGGTGCCAGCCGGAGGACGTGGTGTACCAGTTGGATTACAACGAGGAGGGGATCAAGCACAAGGACGAGTATGTGCGGATGTTCCAGGACTGCGGCTGGGAGTACATCCAGGATTATGTGGGGTACAGCTATTTCCGCAAGCCTGTGTCCCAGATGCAGGGGAAAATGGAGGAAATCTTCTGCGATGACGAGTCGCGGCTGGAAATGATGCGCCGGATGTTCCTGGGCCGGTACACGCCGTTATTCATCATCCTTGTCCTGCTGATCCTGCCAAACCTGTTCCTCCAGCTGCACAGCAAGGAGCCGGACGCTCCGGTGCTTGTGGTGCTGTTCCTCATCTTGCTGGCGGCTTACGGCTGGGTGTTTGCCTCCTTTGCCCGCCAGTACTGGAAGCTCAAGCGCCGGTCCGGGAAATAAGCATCGGGCCCTCCCGGAGAAAAGCCGAAACAACCGCCCCTGGTTTTCCAGAGGCGGTTGTCATCCTTTCGTGCGGTTACTTGGGGGTGCCGCAGGGGGGGAGAGGCGCCTCTTCCAAACACGCCAACCCCAGGAAAAACCTGGGGTTGACGGCATTTACTTAATTTGCCCGCTTCGGCGAGGGCCTGCGCCTACTGACCGACCAGCTGGATTCCAAAAACTTTTACGCCTTTAACCCCTCCTTCGATAAGATGTGAGCACCAAAAAGGAAGCCGTCCTGCCAGCCAGGGCGGCTTCCTTTTTTCTTGACAGCAGGCTGGCATCGTGGTACACTATATTTAACAATTAGGCTAAATGTTAAATGAAGAGAAAGGAGGGATGTCACCTGGGATTTCAAGATACCATGAAGGCACTGGCAGATCCCACCCGCCGGGAGATCTTAAATCTGCTGAAGCAGGGCAGGCTTTCCGCCGGGGAGATCGGGGAGCATTTCCCGGTGACGGGGGCGTCCATCTCCCGGCATTTGTCTGTGCTCAAAGAGGCCGACCTGATCCGGGATACCCGGGAGGGAAAGTACATTTACTACCAACTCAATGCCTCGGTGCTCGAGGAAGTGATGCTGTGGCTGGTACAGCTGAAAGGAGGAAATGATGAAGGAACTGTTGAGAAAGAATAGGGGGAAGCTGCTGCTGTCCTCCCTGATGATCTTGCTGCCCATGATCCCTGCAGCGCTGGCGGGGAGAACGGCGCTCTTTTGGTACCCCATTTTCCTGCTGGCCACCCAGTGGCTGGTGGTTTTTTGGGTGTTCCACGATTGGAAAAATAAAGACCAGAACCCCAAAGCGTTGGGGATGGTGGTGTGGGTCCTGCCGGCAACCTCCCTGTTTTTGCAGCTGACGGCGGGAGCAGTCCTGCAAGGCGGTGATGCAGCAGATGTGTTGATCGCGGCGTTTTTCTTCTTTTTTGGTGTGATGTTCCTGGTTTTGGGGAACTATATGCCCAAGATCCGCCAGAACCACACTTTGGGCATCCGGGTCAAGTGGACCCTGGAGAATGAGGAAAACTGGAACGCAACCCATCGCTTTGCCGGGAAAGTCTGGGTGGCAGGGGGCCTGCTGTGCATGGTCTGCGCCCTGATCCCCAG